>VFQN01003426.1_pt1 | contig 22725 bp, 26 predicted proteins | sample 3512371 | NCBI WGS metagenome assembly VFQN01 (sample SAMN10412370, study PRJNA504923) | tailings metagenome | isolation source: Replicate 2 from Balatoc abandoned mine | place: Philippines: Itogon, Benguet | collected 2017-08-28
GGGCCGCGGGTGCGTGCCGGAGTACCACAGGCAGTAGGCCAGGAACAGGTCTGGGAAGGAGGGGAGGAGGGGAGGGAGCGCAGGTGAGGATGGAGTGGTATCAAGGATTCGGCATTAGTAAGTTCCCCTGTTGAGGCTCATGTACCCGCTGCCAAGCGGCTTGGGAGCAAGAATGGGAGAGAAACCGTCCAGCGCAGGCAAGTAGGCAGCGCATTTCCCCACGCACCTTCAAGAGTGTAGAAGGGGAGGTGAGGAATGATGCTGCGCCGCTTTTCATCGTCCAGCATGCCGAGGAGCTCGCTGCCAGGGGCAGCCAGTAAGACTTGTGAGTAAGACCCCGACTGACCGACGATTGACGCGCGTTGCTGTTCGACCGCGTTGATGCAAACTGAGTGAACCCCAAACTTACCCAACGTCCTTCACTGACTTTTCGAGACTGTCCAGGTACATTACCTGCCTGCAAGGCAAAATATCCAGTGAGCACGTGCCAAGTAAGCTCATTGCCTAGCCCGTAGTCAAGTAGCGTCTCCATCACGTATCGCACTTGAAAAAGGTGAGCCTTACCAGCATTCAGCCTTTCGTGGTGCGGCAGGAGAGGAAACCTTGGCGGGGAAACTTTCGTCAAGCTCAAAGGTCGAGTATCGACCAGAAGGGCATTCTTCAGTAGCCCGAGTCCGATCAAACTGCATAGTACTGTGGACTAGTCTGCGGGTCTAGCGCTGAGTGTAATTGCCCCTCCGACGTCCGGGTGTGCTGACGCCAGTCGCGCCGGGACGTGGACACACTGAGCTATCTGTCTAAACCAGTTGTTGGTATAAAGTCCAGGGCACCTGATGCAGGTTGCGATTTGTGCACGCTGCGGTGACGAGGGTAGCAATTTTGCAGGCCTCGTCAGCTACTGCCAATGTAGGGGAGAACAGCAATATAGAAACAGAGTTGGAGGGTAACTTGTTGTCCCACACGTAGCTAATTGCTCGATTCATGTCCGGAGCGGTTGGGCGTTGCTTCGAGACACTTCGGGAGTTCGGGAGTTCGGGTCGCAAGTCTTACCAAGTTGCAAATTGCGTTTAGTGTTTTATTGCATTAAACCCTGTGCTTCACGATATGCAGGAAGCCTCCGCAGTCCGGCATTGAATTGAGCTCTGGTGTCTGGGGCAAGACGCCTCTTGCCCCAAAGCCCAACTAGAGGAGACAACCGACTTATGGCAACAAGTAGTGAACGGCGGTCCACCAGTATAGGAAGGAAACCGCATACATGTAGATACAACTATCAAAAATATCTCGAGTCGAGGCAGTGCGGCGCCCAACATGCAACCTCTTGCATATATTGCACTTTAATATGTAACAGGAGTACACGGCAACACGCAGGAAGCGCTCGTAAGCTAGCGGGGCCTTGAGTCAACAAGGGTGACCGTTCTCGCCAACCGGGTTTTGCCAGGCTCAACCAGTCAAAAGCATCTACGCATGCAGTTGCTGTCTTCAGTAGGGCTGGGCGCTTTAGAGTCGAAACGCTCCAGTGAGCTGCTGGTGGCTCATGTGCTGAACCAGGGCTCTGTGCTGAACATGATATGCACATAGTCGATCAATTGTAAGCAAGCAAACCGAGTGTTTCCCCTGGTTGTGGCATCTGGGGATGTTAGGCCATATTGTCGTGACGGGCACAAGGCCATGACAACAAGCCTCAAGTACACACTGGCCCTTACGACCCCATACTGTCATAATCATAGAATACGTTTACGTTTGCTGGCTTGCTGCTGTGTCGTTGCGTCCGCGCGTGCCTTCCTGAAACATCAATTGGCACGTCCGCGGAGATAGTCTTGTGCAACGCTGGCACTAGCATGCTGACCAGTACACAGGAAATCGGACGCTCCGGCAGCTCGCCCCCATGCGGGCACTCGGGGCGTCATCAATTGGGGACGCTGCCAATTCCCCCTGGCGCGCCGCGCAAACCGGCTTGCTGGTAAGGCGCGCAAGTTGCACCTCATCTGCACTGCGCTCAAGGTGCTGGCCCTCCAGAGTACTCGTTTCTTCTCGACGCTTTGTTGGCGGTCACGTGCACGCCTGATATTTCTGCAGGCAGACAGGACAGTATGCCATTGGAAAAGTGGAGGACTCCATGGTCAATATTGGGTAAGCATACGCAGTATACCTGTATCATATGGGTCGGGGCCGTTGGCAATGTCAGGGCAACTTTCGACCTGGCTGCTTACCACCCGATGGTCTCGCCGCAGTGAGCTTCTCGGCGTCCTTGGCGAAGACCAACGGTGCAACGTGGTTTGGCGTCTTCCAGCTTATGAGTTGGAAGGTACGTGACATAGTGCCTGTGTGACGTGAGAGCCTTGGCACCAGCTGGAAACAGTATGCTTGCTGGCCGTGGCCCTGGCTGGGCCCTTCCCTCAACCCCACATGTCCACTTTAAACTCGTAAATCATTCATCCTGCACGAAGCCGCAACCATGTGCCAAGCTTGTTGTTGCTGCACTCTGTCCTGATGCACCTTCTGCGCGTACCCAGACTGAACAGCTCTGTCATACTACCGTACTCGTCCTGTCCCCTCCCCTCCTCCCCAGACCTGTTCCTGGCCTACTGCCTGTGGTACTCCGGCACGCACCCGCGGCCCTTCGACTGCCTGCTACGGCTGGCGCCCGACCTGGACGAGCAGCTGGTGTCATACGCGCTGGCGGGCGGCGCCGGCGGCGTGTCGCAGTGCACGTGGGCGCAGTGGGAGGCGCTGCTGCTGCGGGCGGCGGCGGACCCCGCGGGGGCGGGCAGGCAGGCGGCGAGGGAGCTGGTCGGGAAGCAGGGGGCGGGGGTGGTCAGCAGCAGCAGCAAGCCGCACTGCTGCAGAGTGCTGACCTTCTGAGGCGTTGGAGCTGGGATAGGGCTCGCCGGCGAATGACTAGGCCTGACGATTGGGCCCAAGGACATGGGACTCTTCTGGAGCACCTCCCACGACCTTCCGCCTGGGTGGTCGTGCGGGATGGATGCCCCCGTTGGCTGTCGTGCTGAGCCGGTCAGCAATTTTGGCTTTCTTCCAAGTGCGCGACGAGAGCAATGCGGCATCGTTACATAGCGGATAAGAGTCTGCGGCCTCAACCACGTGTGTCAATATACGAGATCGTGGCCTTTTGATGGCTGTTTGCATCAATGCCTTAGTACACCACGCCGCTTTCCGGCCGACCTGCGGGTATGGGCCCGAGTGTGCACAAGGGCACCTGTTGTGCCGCACCGTGCACGCGCATGCCTGTCCAAAACGAAAGCCCGTGTTGTTTGGGGCGGGTCTCGATGCAGGTCTTACCTTGGCCGTAGTGCTGTGCAGCACCTAGGCTGCATCAGCCATAGTCCAGCGCCCCGCTTGGTTAGGCAGTCCCTGGCGCCGAGCTCATGTGAGCTGTCGGTTCCCGGTGTTGCACTGCCGTGGTTGCCCGGCGTTTGGCGTGCATGGCTCGACGGTCTTGCAGTCGCTTCGTACGTACGGCAGTGGGTGCCGTGGGGGCGGTACATATTCGGCATGCCCCGTGCCGTACGCTTGCCAACGTGCACCGCGTGGCAGCGCGCTGTTCGGAGCTCCAGTTTTGTGCTTTTTCCTTTGCATTGCTGCATGCTGGATGCCATGCACATACAAGCCTTACGGGAAGCATGGGCGGAGGGTCACGTGGGGCCACTCATTGTTGATTTACGGAAGCAGGTTGTTGCGCAGCGAGCATCCTCGTGGCCTATCTTCGCGCAAGTGGAGTTAATACACCCGTAGCATATGATGGAAGAGGCCTATTATTTGGCAGGTCATTTGTGCGCAGGGACAGGGTCAGTGTGCCTCATTGAGGAGGTCTTTAAGTTGCAGTTCCAGGGCGCTTGCCAGGTTGTGCGGAGCAGGGCTGAATCTGGTAGCGGAGTCGGGGTCACCTTTGGCCGAGCGTACAGTATGTGCGAATTGCAGATCAGGCTTGTGCCAAGCGTGTGAATTCAATGCGGACAAGTTAGGGAGTGCACCGCAGCTGTGGCATAGGGTGAACCGTTGGAGCCGGGCGCAGTGGGCTAACAACTCTGCGGTGGGGTTCAAATAGTTGCATGACTATGGATGTGACTGAGCTTGGGGCTGGTGCCAAGATACCGGGTTTCCTAGGCATCCAGCCGCTGCCAGTGCAATTTGCGTATCACGTGTGTCACGCTACGAACGTGATCTTTGGCGTGCGTGGTGTCTTTGCGCATTATGTAGGTTGGTGTGCTGGTGCCCCTTGGGTGCTGAGGCAGCCTGCGTTCCTGAGTGGAGGAAGCGGAGCACCTAGCGCTCGAGCGGGCCACTTGCATATGCAGCAGGATGGTGCACATTTAAATGCAGGTATCCTTGAAGTAAAATTCTAGTTTGTGGATACAAGCAAATCATGCGTGAGTGGGGAAGGAGTGCCTGCGGTTGATCAGGCTCCGTGCGAAGTCAGGGGACCTTGGTGAACCCTGGAGACGGGCCTTGGGCTGGGGACAGACGCTTTTCTGTGCGTTGGCGTTGGCTTTTGTTGCCTGTACAATTACGGGCATTTGTGCTCGGGCAGATGCGCCCCTGCCTGTCCTTTTTGCGCTTTTGCCTTGTGTGTGCGCTGTCTAGGGCCTCATGCGGTAAATGAGAATGCCAGGGTTTAGTCATTCGTATCATCTGTACGCTTCTGCTGTGCCGGTGCACACCCGCGCCGGTGTTGGGTAGTCATCTTAGTGATTCAACCATTATAACTACTTGGATGGGAGGTGTGGCAGGACCTGCGTCCTCCGCCTTTTGCTTGGTGCCTTAAAGGGCACTGTGAGCCCTGCGTCGTGTGCTACCAGTGTCTTGGCAGCTCCTGGTTGCCCAGGGTCCGTGTAGCCCTCAGTGCTTGTGCCGTGATGGGGCAGTACGCGTGCGATATGCAAGTGGTGGTGGCGACAGCCAGGACCTGGAGGCTGGAGCACTTCCTCCTAGACATGCACATGCTGGTCATGCTGTGTGCATGCGGGACATCTTTGGTGGCATGGTGGGTGCTGGCTGCCGTTTGTGCATGCCGCTAATTCCAATATGTAACAGAGTAACACACGGCGAAGTAGCAGTCTGGGTTGCCCCAATGCCATCATCTTGCCCTGGTCAAGCGCGTGCATGCTCCGCTCCGTTATCACAAGAACCAGCCGAGCGAAGGTCCCTGAGTCAGGCAAGGCATGGTGCTACGGAGGAACCCATGGGCTGACTGCATGGGCTCACGCTGACAGCCGCTGGTCCGGGCCACACGGAACTACAGCCCCGCCGCTCCGTCGGCGGATGCCGTTACTACTGCGAAAGTTGCGCAAAAAGAATGGCTCAGGCGTGCCTTGCAGTTCCACGTTGCGTTGGCCTCGAGGCACAGCCCATTCGGTCTATGCACAGGTGGCTGGCAGCCCTTGACAGCCTGCCCACAGCGTCCTGTCTGAGCTCCTGCTGAAGGAGCCACTCGCCCATCGCGCATGCCCTGCTGCAAGCTGTGCTCTGAATGTCTGGAACCGGCACAGGGTAGCAACCTACAGGTCACCAAAACTTGTTCAAGTTACAGCACGAGAGTTACCCCCAGCACAAGGGTTACCCTCGCCCTCGGAGGCCCTTTGCCTCCCTTTGGCTGGCCAACCCTCAGGTAGGCCTTGTTATCTCCTTCCTCCACCAGATATCATGCAATTTACTCAATCGCAACTGATAACAACGCGTATGGCAATGTTCGCGTGCCACAATCCTGCACAGCGAGACACACACGAAAGACACGTACGGTACATTGCTCAACAGACGCTCATTAACGTCTCAATTAGTTGTTGCGTAGCCTGCCCCACATGCACGGTGCTGACCATGTACGGCTAAAAGAGTACACGAACGTTTCCACATGCCCAGCAAATGTGCTCAGGCTACGTAAGGGCTACGCACATCAACGGTCCTCTCTCCCCATGCTGACCCCTTCAACTAACGGCAACAAACGACAGTGAGCAACAGTGCTACAAGCCTACAACGGCCACGCTGACCAGGTATGAATGGCGTCTACGTGCGGCTGTACATGGGCACGCAAAGCGTCAGCGCAGCTACCACTTATCACACCACACGGGCAGTCCTCGGGCAGATGCATGTGGTGTGGCTATCCATGTTCACACCGGGGTGAACGTCTCGTCAATTTTAAAACCAGTTGCTTACCGTAGTCCTCAGTACACGATGACCGTTTCGTGCACGGACCCATCACATAGCCACCCTCCAAACCACATCCACACCGCACACATGGGCAGTGCACTATATCAACACATCGGAGCTTGGTAGGAAGGGGGTGCCTGTCGGTGTGCCCTATCACTAAAGTGCATGCAGTCAAGCACCAAGTGCGGGCCGCGCGGGGGCCCCCCAAACACCACACCTGCACACACGCACACCTGCACATGCATGCGTGCTGGCCCCCAGGGGTTGCGCGTCTTGCCTAACGGTGGCGGCATTCCCACGACAGCGAAGATGACAACTTCATATGCATTCACCCAATCACCCTATCACACCCAATCACGCGTTGGGCTTGCGTTGGATGAATCTGCTGCTATCGGAGTACTGATGCTCCAACGCTCCGTTAACGGCCACAGACGGGTGGTGTGGTGCATCAATGCTCAGCAAGCCTCAACATCCCTGCCACACGTGCCGTCAACCTGCACACTTCTACGGCCATCAGCTTACCCAAATAAAGCACGGTATCGTAAGGCGCGTAGCCGTCAACATGCACGCATGATGCACCATGCCATGAAAGAAGCCTATCCTGATGTATAAAATCAATTATGGGTTAGCAACTGCTGACGGAACTAGAAGGTCAGTACTCGGCAGCAGGACGGCTTGCTCTTGAACCCACCACTGACCACCTCCCCCTGCTTCCCGCCAGCCAGCGCCCTCGCCGCCTGCCTGCCCGCCCCCGCGGGATCCGCCGCCGCCCGCAGCACCAGCGCCTCCCACTGCTCCCACGTGCACTGCGACACGCCGCCGGCGCCGCCTGCCAGCGCGTACGACACCAGCTGCTCGTCCAGGTCGGGCGCCAGCCGTAGCAGGCAGTCGAAGGGCCGCGGGTGCGTGCCGGAGTACCACAGGCAGTAGGCCAGGAACAGGTCTGGGGGAGGAGGGGGAGGAGGGCAGCGAGCCAGGATGGCAGTGGTGGGTTCGCAAATGCCCTCTCCTGAGAGTGATGGTGAACGGGTGCGGTGAGCTGTGGGGTACCGGTACAGGGGCACCGGTCTGTGGCGGAACTACGGTAGTGCGCAGAAGTGCGAGGTTTGCCGCATGGGGGACCTTTCCTTCCACGCCGCTTGGCCTGCTGCAACAAACACTATGCTTGACACGGTATATTGGCCACACCACAGCGGTCTAGGCTGCTTGCACACGGCGCGATAGGTACATGATGTAATCTCTTCCACAGGAAAACGTGACGCGGGAGGGACGTAAAAAAACCGCGCGCCTCCCCTGGTCACTGGCATCGGCCGTACCTTCCACTGCGTACGACGGAAGGCAGGCCAAGAGCGCGTGCCGCTGCGAGGTCTCAAGGCATTGTAAGGATTCCCTGCGGTGTCCGCAGTGAGTGTCAGCCGATTGTGGGTGTTGGGAACATGCCAGCTTGGCATGCCAGGCAACACGTGGCTGCCCTGACACGTGGCATCAATAGAAGTGCATTGTGACGTCAAGGGCGGCCAAGACGCGAGAGCTCACAAACCCCAGCGTTTGCTTACCAAACGGCATGGACGGTCATATCAATGCTGGCGAGACAGACGCTTGGATGCAGCCTTCACCGCGAAATTCAGGGGAAGGGTGTGTGCAGTAGTCAAAGCCAAGTGGACAAGCCAGGAAGGCCGACTTGAGCGCAGGGATGCCGTGAGACACTGTTTTGCTCCAGATATTGATATTATTTGCTCACCGGTTCGTCAGCTTTCGCGGCGCCCCTGGGCATGACAAATCGTGCTGCTGGTGGCCCGGAGAGATGTTGCCCGAGGTTTCAGAAACCGAACCAAGCTCAGCGCACTGCGCGACGCGTCCTAAAGGCTCCATATCGTGATTGTAAGTCATTAAGTCAATGAGGGGTAGAAGCAGGCCCACACCAATCAAGGTGGACTGGTGCAGTCGAGTGCAAGGACAGCGTGTCGAGTTCAACGGCCTGACGCAACAAGGACTCTGCTCATCATAAGTGTTTACACAGTTTCAGCACACGTCGTAACAAGTTTCTGCGTTGTGGGGTAGTCCGAATCGTAAGCCCAAGGGGCTTCGTACCCTTGGCAGTTGAAAGTTCAGAGGAACGTGGTAGCGTTTTTACCGGGTTTCGCCTGAATTTCCTAGTGAAGCAGTCGACCAGGCCACAATACGTCTACGCAGCCGGGTTTACTGAGACAGCGGGCTGCCAACCAAGCAGGAAGGATAAACAGCTCGGCATGCTCGCAGTATCACCTTGTCAGCTGGACTCAAGCTAACAATCGCGTAAACAAGCTAGTCTAGTACTTAGCAATGACGTTGTTTCTACAGACATCAAACCCGCAAATCGGGTGGCTGCCTACTCTGGGCCGTCAAGTTGCCTGGCTGGCACCATCGCTAGCCCCACTGGCGCCCCGTTTCAGTGCGGCGTGCGACATTCCAGTACATGGGCAGTTTGGGTTCCAACCAGTAACAGGCGAAGACGTGGCATTGCTTCACAGAGACGTGCGCGCACCGTAGACGCGCCTCCGTTCACACTGGCCTGTGCGGAACTAAACAGCGCCGGCCGGAACACTCGGGCCCTCCAGCCTGTACACCAGGGGTGCTCCCGTGCTGTAATACACCCCACAAACCGCTGAGTGCTCTCCACACCACACGCCGCTTCACCCAGCCTAACCTGCAGCACACCCAAAAAAAAGCTACACCAGTCTAAAGTGCGCTGCACGCCAGGCGGCGGTCCGTTAGCACTTGGCATACTGAGCTACCGGTAACACCCGTTTCCCAGGCCCCAGATTACCAGCTCGACACAGCCTGCAGAAGACCCCCCTATTCCCAACTGCCGTACACGTACGCCCTACCGCCCATGGCCCATGCGGGCTGCAGGCACCGGCAGCGTCCGCCTCGGTTGCGGACTGGGGCTGGGGGAGCCCTGCACGCCCGTGGCGCGCCCCACACCTGGCCTAGACAGGGGGCTCCCACCATGTGCAGCCGCCTGCCGCCGCCGCTGCTGTCCAGGCCCCGGCGAATGCGGCGTGTCCCGTCCTCTCCCTCCCACCGGACTCGCCATAGGCCCCTGGCCACGCCCGCTACCCGCATGCCGTTGCCTGCCAGTCTCGCCACCTGACAGATGGCCGCCTTGGGCACCTGACCCCGCCCATGCCCGCCAAGCTGCTCGCTCCTCATCCGCAGCCTCCCTCACACCCTCGACACCAGCACCACTCGGCGGTTCATTCACCGCAGCCTTCACCCCCCGCCGCCGCCCGCACGGTTGCGACTGGCACCCCGGCACCTGCTGCTGCTGCTGTCCTGCCAGCTGCTGCTGCGATGGCGGCGCCGTGGGCTGCAGCTGGTAGAAGTGTGTGCGGCGGGTGTAGCAGCCCCGGGTGCCACGTGTGTGTCCGGCCGCGTGGCAGGCCATCCACTCGGGCGTGAAGCGCAGGGAGCCGGGGTCGCCCAGCAGCGCGGGGTGGAAGCAGCAGCAACCGGGGCAGGTCGCATCGTCCAGCCCGCAGCGGAGGCAGCTGCATGGGCGTACACAACAGCAGGACAGCAAAGAGGTGGTGCATACACATGGTTGGAAGTACGGGGGTTGTAAACAGTGGCAGCAGCACCAGTTGTGTGTAGGACTCATGTGGCGTGGGGTGGCAGTACGGGGGAAGGAAGCAGCTGGTCACGGCGTCCAGCCGGCAGCGGAGATACCCGCATGCGGATGTGCATGAGAGTGGGAGGCAGGCGCCAGCTGGGTGCACGTCCCGGCACGGCCACGGGGCGCACACCTGTTGCAGCTGAAGTTAGTGCACTAAGCGCTTCGTGCAGTGCATATAGGGGGGCCAGTGCCTGCTGATGCTGCGATACGCACTGCTGCTCTTACCGTGTGAATGGCGCATGCCAGCACACGTCGTGCCTACCTTGGGGCTGCGAGGTTGGCCGCTTTGTTCCCGGAGCTCGCGGCCCACGTGGGATGGGGGCTGCCCGGAGGTCTCCCCTGACGCCGTCCCGCAGGCGAGGCGGGAGTGTGGCCCTGCCCCGGGCCGTGCTGCTGACAACGACGATCGTGGTGGTCTTGATGCACACCCGTCAACCGCCTCCCGGCCTTCTGGCCGCAGCCAGCGTGGCCCTCCCCTGCCGCCTGCCAGCCTCCCAGCGTCATTTCCGACGGCTCCTCGTGCTCCTGCTCCTTCCGCCGCATGCTGCGTGACTGCTCCCGCGGTCCAACAAGCTCCGCCGTGGCCCCAAAGGCGCCGTGCTGGCCGCCTCGGCCTGTGCTCCGTCCACCTTCTTCCCTATCCCCGCCTCCGCCGCTGTCTCCACCTGGACCATCGGCATCTCGCCGCCGAGCCCAGGCTGGGGGCTGCACCACGGCGGCTGGCCCACCGTTTTTATTGGACCCAAGGCCCGCAGTACCTCCATGCCCACCTGCAGGAGCCCTCGTCCCCCCGTCCTGGCTGCCGCCACTGCTGCACCTCCGGTACTGCTGTGTATTAGCTCCCTCCAGACCAGAATGCATAGCGTCCGTCGACCCCATCCGGCCTCTGCACGAGCCCGTACCGCCGCCGCCACCACCACCATCTCCTCCTTCCGCTGCCTGAGCAGCCTCAGAAGGTTCGCTGCGGCCCCTTTGGTGCGCGGCCTCACCCCTAGCCCCACCGGCGCGGACCACCGCCTGCACCAGCGCGCTGAGGGAGCTGCTGCTGCCCGTGCTGTGAGGAGTAAGCGGCTCCCCACCTGCGAGTGTAACGTGCCACGTAATATGATACCGCTTACTTGGAATATGGTGGTTAGCCACTTCCAGAGCGCTATTGTGGTTGCCCAACAACTGCTGTTGACACCCCGGCCACATCCTTTCAGTGTCCCCAACGCCTCGGCCCCTGCCGAAAGGCCTTGAAATGCGCCCCAGGCGTGCGATAACCAGACCCACCTGCCGCGGGCTGGTGTCTGCTCTGCGGCGTGGCCGCAAGCGTCAGCTCCGAAACCGTCAGCACCTCACTGCCGTGCTCGTCCAAGCCGTGCGCCCAGCGGCCCATCTCGCTGCCGCTGATGCTCGGGCGGAGCGGCTCGCCCGCTCGGGGTGCGGGGCGGGCAGCGGTGAGCGGCCTACTGCAGACCCAGGGGTTTCACGCAGGCAAGCTGAAGCGGTGCCTTGCCGTGTGTTAGCGCCACAGCGCTGCAAAAGTGCGTTACGGAGTTCATGTCAGGTGTGTATGCACACGGCAACTCAATGCACATGGCATGGCGGATACCATTGCATACTGTCAGGGCACATGGAAAGCCGTACGCGCAAGGTGTGAAACTCGCCTGTCCGCTGCCCCCCGGTGGTCCTCTGCAGCAGCTGGGCGGCCGCTGGCGGGTAGTGGGGGGCCAACATCAGGCGCTACGCCGCCCCATGACTCTGCCTGCTGCACGTGGGGGTGCGCCTGGTGGCCGCTGAGCAGCCTCAGCGTCTCCTCAAGGGCAGACGGCATAGGCGCATGGTCCTTGGGCCTCGGATGGCCTGGGCCTGGTGCTGGGGGTCGTGCCGTGGGCCGGTGCAGACCGCCGGGGTAGGGAGGCGGTGGGTATGCCGAATCTGCTCCTCGCGCTGTTGCAACCGCAGCTGCAGCAGGTGCGGCTACGCTGTGCCCCGAGCAGCTGCCTGCAAACATGGGGCACAAAGGCCTCGTTTTTCTAGCAATGATGGGAGCGGTGTTGGAATTTCCGGCAACACACCACCACTCACGTGACCCGGGAAGGGATAGGTTCCTAAGGGTGCGGAGGGGCCACCGCTTTGCCCGCACAGCGTGAAAAACGTTTGGACTCATCCATCACGAGACCGTCAGCAATGCCCCACAGGAGGATACGTGATCACACCTGGCTCTTCGCTACAACACCTGACAATTACAGATACGGTTAGAGGCCTAGTGGGCGCTTCCGGAGAGCCAAGGAGGCCATAAGGGCGACCCTACCTAGTCCCCCACTCGTGTCCACAACTACTGCTCCTTTTTGGGAGTGAGCCCCACCTGAGGACCGCGACGGCCCCGCGCTGCTGCTCATCTGCCGCCGCAGCGACGCCAGCTCCGCCATCAGCCCCGCAAAGTCCGCCTCCCGCTGCTGCAGCGCCACGCCCCACTCCGCCTGCACGGACACGCACATATGCCGTGTGTTTTTCCTGCCCAACTCCTCCCACTCACACATACGCCGGCCGACCTGTACTCCCGCACCTGTACCCATGCCCTGCACCGTAGGCGTACCATCAGGCTTCCCACCCTTCCCCAAACCGCAATTTGCGCACTGCCGGCGCACGGAAACCACCCCAGGCATGCGCATAAACGTTGCATGCGTCCTTCCGGCACGCCCACCGCACCTTGAGCTGCCGTACGACCTCCTCATGCTGCGCCAGGGGCACCGTGCCCTGCCGCACGTGCTGCAGCTCCGCCTCGTGCGCCGCCCGCTGCAGCTCCGCCACCTGCTCCGCCGCCCGCTGGCCCCGCAGCGCCTGCTGCTGCTCGGACCGCAGCTGCTCGGCCTGCTGGGCGGCCCGCTGCAGCTCCGCCTCGTGCGCCGCACGCTGCATTTGCAGCTGGCCCTGCATGGGACATGGCATGGTAAGAAGGAAATAAGGCACAGTTGCAATGTCGCTCTGTGCCTTTTACGCAGTGGGCGCACATAGGCTCAGGACCCAGCTGAACCACTGCAGGACGAGGCAGCGCGCACATGCCTGCCAAGGGGCTACCCGTGCGTGGTGGTGTGTGCTCACCTGCAGTGCCTCTGTCGCCGCCCGGCTGGCTGCCAGCTGGCCGTGCGCTGCGTCCACGGCGGCGCGGGCGGAGGACAGTTGGGTCTGCAGCATCCGCCACGGTACAGCCAATGCGGCAACAGCTCATTCGCACAGAGTCCGGATACATGCCCCAACAACGTGTTTGCCTCGCAGCAGCAACTGCACGACGCAGAGCATCGCCTTCTCGTTCAGACTGGCGAAAGCGCGACGCGGGCAGCTCCACCCTTGCCGCGCTAAAGTAATACCAGCACCTGCCCATCTGACTGCCCCCATACCTCAAGCCGCTGCACCTCCGCCCGGTGGGCTGCCGCCTGCTGCTCCAGGCGGTGGGCCGCGGTGGCCATGCCTGCCTCCTGCTCCGCACGCAGGGCCGCCAACGCCCGCTGGTGCCGCTCCTCCTGCATAACAGTGTGACGGCGTGAGGAGTGAGGAGTATACGGTATCAGCGGTGAAGGCCTAGGGACTGACATCTGGCCGGCCGTATTCAAGTGCGTAGCGAGGGTATGTTAGGTGCTCGCATGTCGTCGCCTAAAACGTACAACAGCTCTTGCGGACGGACAGTAACCCAGTTACTGCGTGGAGGTAGTAGCCGGACCCACCAGTTCCTGCAGCTGGATGTCGTGCATCTGCTGCTGGCGCTCCCGGTCCAGCTGGTAGCGGTTCTGCACCTGCAGCAGTGATCATGGGCCAGTAGTCGTGGGTAGCTGGCCCCTCCCAGCCCTGGGCCATCCAACCCCTTGCCAACGTCGCGCGTGTGCACAGGTGTCACCTGCAGCAGCATGGACCGGTAGGCGCCACGCAGCCGAGCCTCGAACTGCGCCTGTGCAAGACCTGCGCGTGCACGGCGCGTTGAGTCAGGAGCCGTAACGTTACGGCAGCACCACTTACGCCACGCGGCATGCACCTCATAGCGTGCCATGTTGACCAAGCGCATCCGCGCACGCATGCAGTGAGCGGCATAGGCTGCTCCGCACGGCGCACACAGCTTTAGCAGTAGCCGCTGGTTGCCACTACCAGTACCACGGGCAATCACGCGGTGCACACACGACAGCGCCATGCGCCATGCTTACCTGCTGCAACGCCGTTGCTGACGCCGCTGACGGCAGCAGCAGCAGCTGACTTCGGCCGCTCCTGCCCGTGCTCCTGGTTGAGGTTCAGCACGTCGCGAAGGACGGCAATGGGCTCCGTAACCAGGCCCACGCTAGCCCCGTAGGACGCCACAGGGGATAGGTCATCAGCACGCAACCCTAGCAAGTTGGCCCGCGGGTCCGCCGAAGCCCTTGCGGCTGCCCCCTGCCTGTCCTTGCACGCGGCCGCTGGTCCTCCCTTGCCCATCATCCCGTGGGCTGGTCCTGGTCCTGTTGTTCCGGCATTGTGTGTCATCGCGGCCCCATTGCCCCGGGCACCCTCCATGCCTTGCCCAGTCGTGTGAGCGGCGCTGAGCACCCCAGTGGAGGCTCCTAGCTGCAGCAGCTCCACCGCAGAGTTGTACTGCTCCTGCAGCGACCGTACGGCCTGCTGCAAGTCCGCCTCGTAACGCTTTTGTGCACCTGAGGCCATCGGCGCAGCATGAGGGCATACAGAGGCCGCGCACATCAAGGGACCGCACCCACTGCTACACGTCCTTTCCATCGTGTTTGCGCAAGCCGTGGCAGGCCGGTAGACCCTGCTGCGGGTCTGGGTGCAAGCTGGAGCGGGTGTTGTATGCCAGCGGCCAGCCAGCATGTAGACTTGTTACCCACCATGCGCGAGCTGCTTGAGCTGCTGCACCTGGTTACGCAGGTGGTCGTTGGAGGACCGCAGCTCCTGTACAATATGCTCTTTGTTCTGCGCGTCGTCAAGCTGTAGTGTGAGCGGCCGTTCGCGTCGTTGTGCTGGACCCGGGCGGACGGCCTCGACGGGTGTAGGGTTCTCCACCCGTCGCACGTTCATGCGTGCTACCTGAAGCGTCTTCTCCAAGGCTTCATGCCCATGTTGATCATTGGCAAGCTGCATAGCTGCACGGGTTGCACTGTTTGACCCTAGAGCCAGAGCGCTGTAGGGCCGGGACACAGAGCTCTGGGAACGGAGAGCTCCCCTGCTTTCTGACAGCTGGCGGCAGTCCGAGCTGCTTGCCGTTCCGTGGTTATGGTCAAGGCTACCGTCCACCTAGACTCGAACAAGTTGTCACTACACCATAATGTGCAGGTGCGTGCGTGAAATCGCTTGCGTCGTGGTCAACAACATTGTCATAAGTCCAAAGTTGAGAGGAAGTCCCTACCAAGACTTGTATAATAGATGAATTGCATTTAAATTTATTATGCTGTAATCGTTTACAAGGCCAAGCAAGGAACCCTTGAGTCCAACGAAGCTTTTGCATGGGTCCCATTTGAGCTGGCTCGATTACAGCAAACGTGCGGAAAGGAGCATTATAAGACCGGTTACTACCACGTCGCTGAATATCCAGCTAACCTGTCCCCTACCAGCCTACCTCCTGGCAAAGCGCGTGCAATTTAACGCAACACCCGTCAGCCTCCACAACGTTGTCTCCGGGCCACCACACCTTACCACTAGCCTGAAGGCCGACGACTGCTATAAAATGAAGCTCTCTCAGCGCCTCCAGCAGCCCTCCTCGCTGCACGCCAAGGGGCGCCCAGTCGCGTCCCTTCTGCCAGCACGACGCCCCGCGGTGCTTGTCCGCGCCACTGCACAAATCCCAAAGATTAAAAATTCGTCAACAGGAACGGATGAGAACGCTACGGGGAGCCGCAGCGTTGTGTGAGTATCTACCGTTTGCACGTGCCCTAGGGGGGATGCTTGGGTGCAGCAGCTTCTGGGACCTTCGCTCAGCCCGATGCCATCACATCCATCACATTGGCGCATCCAGCTTGGTGGCTTAAGCCTTATCGCTGCTGCCAGCCGCCACCTTTGTTGGACCGGGGTTTCACCACCCACCGCACCAAAGCTCCCTGGTGGTCTACCCACCTGCCACACGTCCACCTCTCCACCTCGGCCCTTCCCACCGCCCAGCCCTAACACCTCATTTTCATGCCTTGCAGGCCGATGACGGGACCCGTGTACTTCATCTCCAGCATGGAAAGTTGCTCGGTGGACGAGTCGGAGGAGGAGTGCAGCGCGTTCGTCGACCGCGATGGCAACTTTGTGGAGGTCATGTAAGTGTCCCTGATAACGGCTGCATCCGGCCGCTTAAAGTGCTGGCAGACATGCAGGCGGCCCAGCTACACTCGGACTTTGATACCGGTACCGGCTGCTGTTTGCCTGTGCTGCACGTGCCCTGACATGCGCGTCGGTGTGGTGTCCGTACAGCACCGTGTCACCTGTCAGTGCGGTCCAGGCAAAGCACCGCGCCGTTATCCACACCCTTGTCGTGACATACCGCCTACGGCCCAGGTCAATGCAGCCTTCGTGTCAATCATCCACTTTCCATTTCTTTGCAGGTGCTGTGATTACGGGTTCCGCTCGGGCGCCAGCCGCATGTACAGCGAGGCGGACGACGGCAAGATCCCCGTGAACGCATTCCAGCTGGTGAGCAGCGCACATGCGAGTGTACGGATAGCATTCGTATAAAAGCAAACCACCTGTCAGGGGCGCTGCACCGTGACAGCACCCACCGTGGTACCAGCTGCTGCCCGGACGTGCCAACACGCGAGGCGTGCAGCTGACGGCACTTCGACGCCGAACCCCTCACCTCGCGGCCCAGGCGTGACGCGGTGCTCCCACCCTCCCTCATGCTACTGTCGGGGCGTGGCCATCTTTAACCCAGGAGCTACGCGCCGTTACCCACTTGCACCCGCGTGTGGAACCCCATGCCAAGGCCTAACGCTATGGCCCCACCTTCCCAGGCTTGGAGCAGCTTCAACCTGGAGCAGCGCTCCCTCCCAGTATACATACGCGCCGCATGCTTAACTCAAGCCGGACGTTCGGCTCCCGATCGCTCGTGTGCTGTATTCCTAAGGCGTGGAGCAACCCCTGACCGGAGCTGCCCTAACCCTCCAACCTTGCATCCTTGTGCGGAGCCCTGGTACCTCCATGCCCAGGCCTAACTGCACGGCTCTCATTTAAACTAGTCCAACATGCCCAGGCCCAACGCTGCGCCCGCACCTCCCAAATGGTCCCACCAAACCAACCTGGAGCTGCGCCCCTTCCCCACCTGACGTAAGCGCCTTACTCCCAGTCCTGACGCCCTGCCCCCTGACCGCCCCTGTGCCCGCACCTCCCCACGCGTGGCGCAACGGCACCCTTGAGCTGCGCTCCCTGCGCTCCCTGCGCTACCTGCGCACTTATTAACCGGGCTAAACACAAAGCCTTGAAGTTGTAGAGCGGAACGTGGTCTTGGCGGAGTTGTTGACATGTCCGCTGCGCACTTATGTACACGCCCAGGCCTAAAGCTGTGCCCGCACCTCCCCAGGCGTGGCGCAACTTCAACCTTGAGCTGCGCTCCCTGCGCGAGTCCTTCCGCTTCGACGACTACGCCAACATCGCGGAGGCCAACCCGCCCGCCACGCCGCTGGGCCGGGCGGCGTACCGCGTGGGGCAGGCGGTGGTGGACGCGTTCGGGGCGCTGGACCGCACGCTGGAGGACAACAAGGTGTGCGGGTTTGTGCGTGCGTGTGTGGATTGTTTGCTTGGCAAGCTACAGGAGTGGGAAAGAGGGGTAACCGCGGAGCGGCAAAGTAACTAACCGGGAACGGTCAGCATGCGGAGAGCGAGGTTAGAGGCACGCGAGGAGCAAGGCGAAGGCTCCTGGGGAAGAGGGGTGTGCTGGTGAGTAGGGTAAGATTTCGAGCTCTCTGGGCCTTGAGCCTCGGGCATGTTGGCGGGGTGGGGATGGGGGCTACATCCCGCGTGGGGCAGGCAATGGCAGGCACACTTTGAGCGCGGGACCGCACCGTGGAGGATGACAGGGCTCGGCGGGCTGCCTATTGTGTGCCATTAGTGCTATTCTGTGTGGGATGTTGTGACGGGTATGTCGTGCGCTTTGGGGACAATGTACGCGCCTGACGCAGCTTGACTGGCTTCGGCCCGGTCTAAGGGGCATGCGTTTGCGCCGGGCGACACAGCGGAGGGTGCACAGTACGGCTGGGCCGTGGGGAGGCCGTCAGTTGGTTGCCGCTGGTGGCCTGCCAAATACCCTCAGGCGGATGGGTGGCTTACGCGTAGCTGCAATCTCGTGGCCGCTGGAGTAGGACATGCGTGATACCCTGACCCAAACCGCACTGGCACCTACACGTTGCCAGCTGGCCCCCTTGCTGAAAGTAGCTAATAATGGCAAGCCGTGATCCACATGTACTGCTCACCACATATCAAGATATGATTTATGCTGCTGCAGGTGCTGGAGAAGCTGCAGCCCCGCCCCAAGACGGTGGACCTGGGCGAGGACAACCAGGCCGCGGAGCTGCTCAACGAGTGCCGCGAGGTGTGTATCAGTGGAAAAAGGGGTAGCCGCGGAGCGGCAAAGTGAATAGGGCAGGGGCGGGGGCCTGATGGCTTTCTCGTTACCGCATGTTCATAATGCGCTTTTCGACGCGGACACCTGCTTGCGGGGCGCGTGCCTTCGGGCGGCATCCCTGGGCGTGCATCCATGCCGTGCCTTGACCCACAGCGGGCATGCGTGCAGCCGAGCAGCCTGCGGGGGACAACGTGGGGCGGGTGGACACCTGGGCAGCAGCACCCAGCAGGATCCGCGGGGAGCGCACAGCTGCAGCCCCTCAAGACCCTCTCAAACCTTTCACTGGTCGCCCTGCCCCTCGCTGCTCGGCCTATCCTTCCTGGGGGGTCGGGGCCGTGCGCAGAGTGTGGAACCCGTTAGCATTGAACAACTTCGACACACCCTCGTCCCTACTTGCCCCCAGATCCGTGCCAAGCTACGCCAGCTCAAGCTGAGCAACCAGGCGGTGTGGGACAGGGAGCACAAGCGCGAGCGGGAGGGCCAGGGCGTGGAGACGCCATGGTGAGGGACTGGGGGGCTGGGGCGGCCGTGGTGATTAAACGTGTTGTGAAGGGGAAGAGGCAACAGGGGGGCCAAAGTGTGCAGCAGAGTAAGGGTGGCCGTGGTCGTACACGGCGGTGCGGTATTGGATGGACATGGGGATGAGGTGGATCGCGGATAGAGGGCCAGGGCGTGGAGACGCGATGGTGAGGGACTAGGGGGCTGTGCGAGCAGAGGGCCTCGGGGGCGGGGACCGGCATGTGGTGGCAAAGCGTAGGTGGAGGGGGAAGGGGCTGTAGGGCGGCAGCGCATGCAGCAGGTTACGCAGAGCGACGGGGTTGTAGGGGAAGACGCGCTACAGCAGGGTGTAGGCATGGCCTGCGCCGACCGGCGTGGGCGCACGCTTGCGCTTGGCCTGCTGTAGGGTGTTGTGTTTGCTGTCAGCTCACCAAACTGCTCGTGCAAGGTTTCCGCTGACTCGCCTACCCTGTCCACAATTTTGGTCAGTAGCCTACACAGCTGTCTCTCGCCCCACACTCCCTGCCTGTAGCTGCAAACTTCACTCCAGCCTTACCTTCTCGTCCCAATCCTCGCACCCAGGTTCATCAAGGGCGTGTACCTGTCGCTGTGCCTGCTGCTGGACGTGCTGTTCAAAAACCGCCCCATCCAGCGCTTCTGGTTCCTAGAGACCGTGGCCCGCATGCCGTACTTCTCCTACATCTCCATGCTGCACCTGTACGAGAGCTTCGGCTGGTGGCGGGCGGGCGCGGAGCTGCGCAAAATCCACTTCGCGGAGGAGTGGAACGAGCTGCACCACCTGCAGGTGGGGCTCAGGGGTTGGGCCTTCTTAGGGTACGCGGGCACCACCTGTCGTTGGGACTGAGGGGCTCCGCCTTTAAGAATGTTCGCTGTCCCTTGCGCAAGCTGGCAGCCGGCACGGGTCTACGCAGGTAGGGTACCGGTATTTGCGTATTTCATGTGCTGAGCGCCACACTCTTCATGCCACACCCTTGATATTCCAAAAAAATTCACCTGCCCTGCCCTGCCCTTGATGTGTTCTCACAAATGTTGGACTCACCTGCCCTGCCCTGCCCCATGCAGATCATGGAGTCCCTCGGCGGTGACCAGCTGTGGTTCGACCGATTCGCGGCCCAGCACGCCGCCATAGGTAAGCCACTCTGCCTGTGGCCTGCATGTGCGAGCGCAAGATTGCATGGGTATCCCCCAGCCCAGCACGCCGCCATAGGCAAAGCCTCGTGGCCTGTTGAGCATACATGGGTCAAGTGGTAGCCCAGTGCACACGAGAGCTGCTGTCCTGGAGTCTGCGTCTGCTGCTGGGAACCTGGCCAAGCAACCCGTCTCAAACAAAGCCGTGCCGTGCTGTCACACATACAACGTGCACGCGGACACGTGTGTCGCCACAACACTGACTCCACCCGCTGTCTTGCGCGGCGCAGTGTACTACTGGATCCTGCTGGGGCTGTACGTGTTCTCGCCCCAGCTGGCCTACAACTTCTCGGAGCTCATCGAGGCGCACGCCGTGGACACGTACGGTGGGTGCCGGGTGCACACAGTTCGTCGCCACCTTACATACGGGGCACAGGGCATATGCCTCCGTCACGTGCTGCATCGCACATGATCACAACAACCACACAGTGCGTCAGTGGACACGGAATGCACGCCAGATGTCTGCCTGCCTTACCGCCCAGATCCCCACAACCCCACCTCAACCATGGCTTCACCAGTACCTTATTTCCCCAACCTATCACCATGATTGTAAGGACTTCCTCGTGCCAAACCCTTGACGCCCACCCCCACCCCAGGCGAGTTTGTGGACGCCAACGAGGAGCTGCTCAAGTCCCTGCCCCCGCCCCTGGTGGCAGCCATGTACTACCGCTCCACGGACCTCTACATGTTCGACAGGTGCGCCCGGGGGGTGCGCCGGGGGGGGGGGGAGGTAGGCCGTGCCGGGAGAGGGCCTGGAGGTCACCGGACTCGTGTGGACACGGCTCCACGTCAGCATTCGAAGCTTGAATGAAAATCAGCAAGGCTCATCCAAAGCACCTAAAGCTCTCGCACGTGTCAGCTGCTGCCGTATCGCCTCCTGCCCCTCGTGCTCCCACCCCGCGATGTGGGCCCTTGCTCGGCTGTGCCCCCGACGAGGCGCCACGCGCCGCTTGTTCCGTCTCCCTTGAGCCCCTAACCCCCCCCCCTGCCGTGTGCCCCCGCAGCTTCCAAACGGCGCAGTCCATCAGCAACCCCCGCCGCCCCGCCTGCCGTACGCTGTACGACGTCTTCTGCAACATCCGCGACGACGAGGTGAGCGCAGCAGCCAGTTACGGCATTCCGTCTTCGCCCGGGCCGTGCCGCCCAGCCTGTTCGCAAAAGGCTGAGTGGCGACCTGTGGCCACTGCCAAAGGCACACCTCCCCTGGTCGCCGGCCCACGGTGCTTGCCCTTGTGAACCGGGCTTTGATGTCCCGCGACCACTCCTCTCCAATGCATGCACTTCAATATTGTAACTTTTTATTTACTTCCTATTGGCCGCAGCTGGAGCACGTCAAGACGATGAAGGCGTGCCAGGATGAGTCCGTGCAGCATGACATCATCGCACGGAGGGAGGAGGGGCCGCGCATTGGGCTGTGAGCGGGCCTGGCCTCCCACGCCGTACTGCTTCACCCGCGTTAGCAGCAGGCGCGTGAAGCCTGGAGTGAGAGAGTGGGGGAGGTGGGACTGCGGTGGCAGGGAGCTCCAGCCGCGAGAGCTGAGAGGTGAGACGGAGTACTGGATATATGTACATATTGCGGTATGGTTGGCGGGTCAGGGGCTTGCTGTTCAGGCCTACGGCTTGGTCAACGGCTTGGGGTTGGGAACAGGCTTGAGTTCTTGTCAGAGGAAGGGGCTGGAGGCAGAGTGCAGATCATTGCGTGTACGATGGACGCAACTGGTGTCCGGTCATGTGGAGCAGACACTTGCTTGGGTGGGAGGGGACAGGGGAGACGTCAATCAATGAGCACATGTATTGGGTGATAGACCTGGGGGACCATGGAGCAGCCAGATCGCCGTGGGGTTGCCTGCTTCCCCAAGTGCGTCCCCATCTCGTGGGAAGCCCAGCGCATTGCTGAGCGCTGGCAACGGTATGTCTGTAGTTGCATGGTACCCCCTATTTGGATAGCGTTACGAGGCGGTTGGGTTTGCGGACGATGTTGGGCCACTAAGCGAGAGAAGCGGCACCCGAAGCTGCAGCAAGCATTGAGAGCATTGTCATATCTTCTTTGATTTGTTAAGCGAGCAGAAAATTAACACTAAGATGGCTAATGATTAGTACGTATGTATTATACAGTGAAGTGTCGAAGGTGCCGTACGGTTGTGCAACGGTAGCTGAGAGCAGAGGGCAAGAAAAAGCCCATTTGGGGCCCCTTTGGGCATATATAGCGAGGAAGTCCCCTTTGGGGACCCTCCAAAGGGGGCCGGTGGTGTCTATGGCCTTCTGTGGACGCGTGAGCGCAGTACCCAGTATGGTATGCAAGGCGAGGGGTGGGCACAACACCTGCAGAAGGGCGTGAATTGGGGCTTGAGCATTGTCGTGTGGCCTATCAGTTGCACTGCTGCGATTTTCCTACAGCAGTTGATGCACAACAAGGTTGGCCGTGCACCATGCAGTGCCGACTGCCGAGAGTTTTCGGCGTTCGGGCCAATATTGGTTGCTTAGTAGTTTCACTTGGATGGAAGCAAGGGCGTGGTTTGCAGTGGTTGGCGCCACGGAAGGCAGGATTGCCAAAGGAGTGTCGTTGTTGTTGTTTTTCTTCGTGAGAAGGTTACAGGGGCTAGGAATTCGTGCTTGGCAAGCACATGTGGGCGGATATGAACGCTCC
>VFQN01003427.1_pt1 | contig 22712 bp, 11 predicted proteins | sample 3512371 | NCBI WGS metagenome assembly VFQN01 (sample SAMN10412370, study PRJNA504923) | tailings metagenome | isolation source: Replicate 2 from Balatoc abandoned mine | place: Philippines: Itogon, Benguet | collected 2017-08-28
CGTGGCGGCACGCGGTCACGATCAGCCGCTGCGCGGCGCGGAGCCGGCTCGATCCGTCCTTTCGCTACACCGACTACGGCTTCCGCGTCGTTCGCGTCCAGCCGTGAGGCACGAGCCGCACCCCGTGGAGACCATCGATTGGCAGCGTGCGGTGAGGGTGTCGTGACCGGGGCGGTCGGTCAGCGGCGTCCACTCTCGGCCAGCGCCCGCTGCACCGCACCCAGCAGGATGGTCGCAGTGAACGGCTTTGCGAGAAACTCGCTGATGGCCCCGCTGGGCGGCGACGTGCGCTGCCCGACCAGGCCACTCGCTCCGATGATCGGAATGGCCGGATCCATCCGCCGGACGGCTTCGGCGGTGGCAGCGCCATCCATGACGGGCATCATCATGTCGGTCAGCACGACCGCGACGTCACCCTTGTGTTTGGCGAACAGGGCCACCGCCTCCGCACCGTCGGCCGCCACGAGCACACGGTAGCCGGCCGCTTCCAGCGTCTGCCGGGTGATCTGCTGGATCGACGCCTCGTCGTCGACGACGAGGATGAGCTGGCCATCGCCGCGGACGAGTTCGACCCGGGCGTCCGGCACCGTGACCTCGGCCGCGTCCGCCGCCGCCGGGATGTAGACCCGAAAGTGCGTGCCGCGGCCCAACCGGCTCTCCACCGTGATGCGGCCCCCGTGGCCGCGCACGATCCCGAGAGTGGTGGCAAGCCCGAGCCCGGTCCCCTGTCCGACTTCCTTCGTCGTGAAGAAGGGTTCCCAGATGCGGTCGAGGTTCTCTTCAGGTATTCCTGCTCCCGTGTCCACGACGTCGAGACGGAGAAAGGGACCCACACCCGCTTCTGCAGGCACACCAGCGTCGTCGCCGTCGAGATGGACGAGCGACGCCGTCACGGTCAGGTCGCCGCCGTTCGGCATGGCGTCACGCGCGTTCACGCAGAGGTTGAGGAGCACCTGGTGGAGCCCGGTCCGATCGGCGAGGACCGGCCTGAGATCCTCCGGGACCTCGAAGCGGGCGTTCACGTTTCTCGGAAACGTCTCGGCCACGAGGCGGGCAATCTCCCGGATGGTGTCGGCGATTCGCACCGGCTCCTTCCGACCTTCGGTGCCCCGCGCGAAGGAGAGGATCTGTCCGACCATGTCCGCTCCGCGCCGGGCACTCGCCTCGATCGAGTCGAAGAGCTCGTGTTGATCCGGGTCGGTGGCGTTCAGTCTGAGGAGACCGACCGCCATGATGATCGGTGCCAGCACGTTGTTGAGGTCGTGGGCGATCCCGCCGGCCAGGTTCCCGATGCTCTCGATGCGCTGCACGCGCAGCACCTGCTCCTCGAGCTGCTTGCGCCGCGTGACGTCGGTGTCGATCGAAAGGATCTGGGCCGGACGTCCCTCCTGGTCCCGGACCAGGGTCCAGCGCCCCTCGATCACCACCTCCCGGCCATCCTTCGTCCGTTTGTGCAGTTCGCCGTTCCACTCGCCGGTGGCACGAGTCGCCTCGAAGGCCGCATGGTAGGCGTCTCGATCGGCAAGGAGGAGTTCGGACGTGGACCGGCCGACCGCCTCCTCCCGGGCCCAGCCGTACAGGCGCTCGGCGCCGCGGTTCCAGTAGAGCACCCGGTGGTCCAGGTCCCGGACCAGGATGGCGTCCCGTGCCTTGTCGAGAAGCTCGGCCTGCTCGCGGAGCCGTTCCTCGGAGGCCTTCCGGTCGCTGATGTCCTGAAACGCACCGTTGAGGCGGACGATGCGCCCGGCCGGGTCCCGCACGGCCTCTCCCACGGTGTACACCCAGACCAGGCGACCGGTCGCCGTGCGAATCCGGTACTCCCGCTCGAAGCGCGTTCCTTCCCGGATGCACGCCTCGACGTCGGCCGTGATCGAGGGCCGGTCAGGGGAATGATAGTAGTCGAGCGCCTCTTCGAGAGTGGGCCGGTACCCAGCCGGGCGATCATGAATCGCGCACGTTTCGTCCGACCAGATCAACGGCCCGTCCGGAAGCTCCAGTGACCAGCCGCCCATCGATGCCAGTTCGCCCGCAATGCGGAGTAGCCGCGCCTGGTCCCTGAGCTGCTCGGTCGTGCGGCGCCGCTCCATCGCGACCCGGACCATCTCCCCCAGCGATGTGACCAGGTCCCGCTCCTCGTTCAGGAACGGGCCTTCGTCGGCCGCAGGGTACTCGCGCAGGTAGGCGATCTGGACGCGTCCTTCCGTGCCATCGGACGTGGCAAACGGGGTCTCCAGGAGCCAGGGTGTCTCCTCGAAACCCGAGGTCGCGTAGGCGCCGCTTCCGTACACGATGCGGGCCGCCGCACCGTCCGGATGCATCATGGCCGGCGGGATGAGCGCCACGGCAGACGCGAGGAGTTCATCGTCTGGCCGCATGTCGCCGCTGAGCAGAGCAGCCACCTGGTGGAGCGCCCGCAGTTCCTTGACGCGTTCTTCCAGCGCGAACTCGGCACGGCGCCGTGCCTCGATGTCGACTTGGAGCGTGCGGTTCAGCTCGGCGAGCTGCAGGGACTTCTCTTCGAGTTTGCGGATCAGCGTCTCGCTGTAGGCGCGCGCCAGATCCTCGCTGTCTTCGATCGTCCCCGTCGGACGACCCGGCTCGGAGCGGGCCGTCACCTCCGCGATACGCGACAGGATGTCCTGCGGCTCGAGCGGCTTGAGCATGAAGGCGTCGGCCCCCAGGCTGATGGCCAGCGCCTCGTCGGCCGGCTCGGTGTAGGTCGCGGTGTAGACGATGAACGGCGCCTTCCGGAGCCCCGGGTCCGCCTTCCAGTGGCGCAGGAGGGTGTACCCGTCCATCACAGGCATGAGGAGATCGGAGATCACCAGGTCCGGGGGGGCCTGCCGGGCAAGAGTGAGCGCTTCGGCCCCGTGCCGCGCGCGGCGGACGTTCCAGCCAGTACTGGAGAGGACCGCCGCGAGGTAGTAGAGGTTCTCGTCCTTGTCGTCGACGATGAGGGCACTCTTCATGTCAGGAACGCTTCGATCTGGTCGACGAACGTTTCCGGGTCGATCGGTTTCTCGAGATAGCCGGTGCACCCGGATTCCAGGGCTTTTTCCTTGTCGCCCATCATGGCGTACGACGTGACGGCCACGATCGGGATCCGGGCCATCGTGTCGATCGCTCGCAGGGCACGCGCCACGGCGTACCCGTCAATCCCGGGCAGCTGGATGTCGAGCAGGACGAGGTCCGGCACTGCCGCCTGTGCCAGGGCAATCCCACGCGGACCGTCCGGAGCGTGCACGACGCGGTGTCCGCGCGCCTCCACGAGGAAGGTCGCGAGATACCGGTTCTGATCGTTGTCCTCGATGAGGAGGATGGTTCGACTCACGCGTCCGCTCCGTTCGGTTCCGGGAGCGTCAGAGTAAACGTGCTTCCCCGCCCCCATGTGCTCACCACGTCGATTCGGCCGCCAAGCAGCCCGGCCAGGCGGCGGCAGATGGCCAGTCCGAGCCCGGTCCCTTCATGCTGGCGGGTCAGCCCCGTGTCCACCTGACGGAACGGCTGGAAGAGCACCTGCAGGTCTTCGGGCTTGATCCCCATGCCGGTGTCGGTTACCTGGACTGACACCTGGCCGCCCTGGCGGTCGACGACCAGCGTGACCTCGCCGCGCTCCGTGAACTTGACCGCGTTGTTCAGCAGGTTCAGCAGGATCTGCTCGACACGCCGGCGGTCGGTCACGAGGCGGACGCCTCCCGGTGGCACGCGGGTGTTCATGGCCAGGCCCTTCCGCGCGGCCATCGGCGACACGGTGCCCACGACCCGCTCGACGACTTCGATCAACTCCGTCGGTTCTTCACGAATCAGCAGCTGGCCGGCCTCGATCTTCGAAAGGTCGAGGACGTCGTTGATGAGGTCGAGCAGGTGCCTCGCGCTTCCGCGCACCATGCCAAGCTGGCGCGTCTGCTCTTCGGTCAGGGGGCCGGCCAGTCCCTGAAGGACGATGCCGGTGAACCCGATGATCGAGTTCAGCGGTGTCCGCAGTTCGTGGGACATGGTCGCCAGAAAGGCAGACTTGAGCCGGTCGGCCGACTCCGCCCGCTCGAGCGCGGTGCGCAGTTCGGCGGTCCGCTCCTCGACTCTCTGCTGGAGCACCGCCTTCGCCTCGCGCAGCCCTTGCTCGGCCCGGACGCGGGCGGTGACATCGCGAAGCGTGACGAAGGCGAGCGTCCGCCCGTCCGTGTACTCCACGCGGGTGCCGGCATAACTGATGATCTTCTCGAACGCCGGATCGTCGCGGCGTCGCACGATGAGCGGCAGGTCCTGAAACGCGTCACCGTGGCGGCTCCGCGCCAGCGGCCACCGCTCGGTCGGAATCGGGGTTCCGTCGAGTTCGTGGAGCACGAAGATTTCGCCGAACTCCCACTGACGCCGGGCGCCCTCCGTCACGTCGTCGAACCCAAGGATGGTCAATGCCGCCGGGTTCCAATAGAGGTAGTCGAGGCTCGGATCGGCAATCACGAGTCCCTCGCGCAGGTTCTCCACCACGAGCTGCAGTCGCCGCTGCAGCTCGGCGGCCTCCGCCTGGGCTTCACGGCGGTCGGAGATGTCGATACCCATGCCGACCAGGTGGGGCTCCCCATCGAACTCGATGCGGCGTCCCGTGAGGTAGTAGGGGATGGCGCGGCCGGCCCTGGTCACCAGGTCCGCCTCGACCTGGCCCACGCCGGTCGCGAACACCTGTCCGATGCGCTCGGCCACCAGCGCCACGTCGTCTCCGCGGAAGAGGTCGAGTGGGGTCATTCCCGCCAGCTCGTCGATCGAGTAGCCCGTCACCTCGAGAAAGCTGCGGTTCCAGCGGACGAAGCGCCCGTTCTGATGGTAGAGGTAGATGATGCCGGGAACACTCTCGAAGATGCGGTCGACCAGTTCACGCTCCCGACGGGCGTCCGCTTCGGCCCGGAGGCGTTCGTCTGCCATGCGCGCGGCTTCCAGCGCCCGGGAGACGTCGGTCGCCACCTCTTCGAGCAACGCCACTTCTTCGGCGCGGAAGGTATCCCGGTCGCTGGCGTAGACAGTCAGCGTGCCACAGGGGACGCCTCCCCGATGGATCGGAAAGGCGGCCGCGGCCCGGATCCCGCATCGGCGTACGGCATCCCGCCAGGGCTGGGCGATCGGATCGTCCTGGAGATCATTGGCGACGAAGGCATGGCCCTGCCTGAAGGCCATCCCGCTCGGTCCTCTGCCCTCCGGACGATCGTCGGAGAAGACCCGCACACTCGCGAGAAAGCCGTGCTCGTCGTCGCCATGGCGGGCGACGGGAAGAATCTCGTGCGTCTCGGGGTCGTGCCAGCCGGCCCAGGCCAGACGAAGCCCGGCGCGATCGACCAGCAGCCGACAGACCCGGTCCAGCAGTTCATCGCGCGTTCCCGGCCGGGACAAGACCTGGTTCACACGACTGAGCGCCGAATAGAGGCGGTGCAGGCGCTGGATCTCCGCCTCGTCGTCGCGGCGCCTCGCCTCCTCGGCCAGCAGGCGATGATTCGATGCTTCCAGCTCACCGAACGCCCGCTGCACCAGCACGAGCAGCAGCACCGACGTCACCGCGACGAAGGTCCACCCCTTGTAGACACTGAGGCGTACCAGGCGTTCCGGATCGGCGACCAACAGGGCGAGTACCTGATCCGAGGTGTAGATCCAGATCCCCGCGAAGAGGGCATAGACGCCGGCGATCCATCCGGCTCGGGAGATACGCGAACGCACACCGGGCTCGTGGTGCAACGCGCTGCTCACCCGAGGAAGCCTACCGCCGTGCTCGCGACGCGAGTGCGGATGACGCTGCCCAGACGGGTCAGGTGCCCAAGAGTGGGCTCGATGACGAGGGCGCCCGGAACCGGCAGCCTCCCGTGAGGCCGCATGACGTCTTCTTGTGTTGCCGCGTTCCAGGTCAACGTCCTCACGTCACTCCCTCGGTCTGCGGCGGAGATGACGCGTGCGGCCCGCCTGGGTCCGCAGCGCAGGCCCCGCCCGGTCGTGCGAGAGTCCGTTGGCGGCAGTGTAGTCGAGTGAACCAGAGGCGGCAATCTCGGCACCGCCCACCCGCCGGCCCGGGCCACCGGTCCCCGAAGCGGGTCAACGCGTGTCGGGGCCGGTGTGCGACGCCCGTGCCTCGTTCACGGCCGAGAGCAGTTGCTCCCGCGAATAGGGTTTGGGAAGCAGGCGGTACCGCAGGGTATCGGCCGTCGCCAGCTGTTGCTGGGCGTCGTATCCGGTCGTGACGACGAGCGCGAGTGATGGCTGGCAGGCCATCGCGTGCCGCGCCAGCTGGATGCCCGATACCCCGCCGGGCAGCACGATGTCGGTCAGCAACACGTCGAACGTTTCACCCGCTTCGAGGCGCGCCAGGGCCTCGGCGGCATGCGAGGCGCCGGTCGCGACGAACCCCTCGCTCGTCAGAATCTTGATGACGAACTTGCGCAGCAGGTCGTTGTCCTCCACCACGAGGATGGTCCCCGGCTCCCGCGGCACCGGCGCCGCGGGCACGTCCTCAACGGGCGTCTCGGTGACGGTGGGGAAGCGGAGCACCACACACGTGCCGTGGGGCTGGACATCGGTCAGCTCGAGGCTCCCGCCGGCCTGCTCGGCGAATCCCCTCACCATCGACAGGCCGAGGCCCGTGCCGCCGCCTGGCCCCTTCGTCGTGAAGAACGGCTCGAAGACCCGGTCGCGAATGCCGGCGGGAATGCCCGGCCCGTCATCGAGCACCGAGATATCCACGAACTCCGGAGCCCCAGCGGTGTCGGCCGCCCGCACCGCGGTGGCGATCGTGATGCAGCCCCCTTCACTCACGGCATCGCGCGCGTTGAGCACGAGATTCAGGAGTGCAGTGGTCAGATGTGCGGGGTCCAGCAGGCAGGCCGGGACGTGTGGTGCCAGCGCCAGCCGGAGTACTCGCGCCTCACCCACCGAGGACCGGAGGAATGATTCCAGTCGCCGCACGAGCGAGTTGACGTCGACCGCCCGGGGCTGATGCGCCTGCAGCTTCGCTGCCGCCAGCAACTCGCTCGTGAGCGAGGCGCCCCGTTCAGCCGCCAGGTGCATGGCGCCCAGCAGTTCGCTCCCTTCCGTCCCGGGAGGCAGAAGCGCGCGCAACTGATCGACGCAGCCGATCAGCACCGACAGGAGATTGTTGAAGTCGTGCGCGATGCCGGCCGCCATCCTGGAGATCGTGTCGGCGCGCGCCAAATCGATCTGCCGCTGCTCCTCGATCTGCCTTTGGCGAACGTCGCGGGCAATCGTCACGGCGCGACGGTCACCGGCCCGTGTCGCGACCAGCTGCGACGAGAACTCCATCGGCAACAGCACGCCGTCGGCCCGGCGCACCTGGAGGGTTCCTCGAAAGACGCCGGTCCGCGCACGCTGCTGCAGCGCCCGCGCGAGCGGTTCGCGCTCGGGAAAGAACTTGTCGCGCGACTCGCCCACGAACTGGTCGAGCGTGTAGCCGAGCAGACGGCACGCCTCGGGGTTGGCCGCCAGGATGATCTCGTCGTCCTGCTCGCCATCCGTCGATGTATAGAAGACGGCGTCGCCCATGTGCTCGAAGAGCACGCGGTACAGGGAGTCGGCCTCGTCGAGGGCCTCGCGCACCGCCGACAGCTCCCGCTCGTGAGCCTCCACGTCGTGGAGGCGGGCGTGCAGCCGGCCCGTCAGGCTGTGCGCAAACGTCAGGAAGGCGTCGCCGGTCGGCACGAGCGCGTGCGGCGCAAACACGAGCACGTGCCGAATGACGCCATCGCGGGCGTACAGCGGAATCCCGCACACCCGCGGCACGCCGATTCCGACCCCGGCGGCGTCACACAGGAACGCTTCGCCGGCGCCAGCGCGGCCGAGCGGGCCCGTCACGGCCGACCGTAGGGCCAGGACCGCCCCCGTATCGAAGCCGTACGACCATCGGGCCAGCGTCGGCACGCGTGTTCCCGAATCGACCGCGAACAGGACGGCACTCGCGGCGTCCATGGTGTCGGACCGCAGGGCCGATTCCAGTGCGTGCAACACCGCGTCTTCGCCGCCGGAACTCGCGCGGCCGATCGCATCGAGCACCTGCATGCGCCGCGCTTCGATCACGGCCGACGACACGTCGGCGGCCGATGACAGTACGCCAATCGTGCGATTGGCGTCGTCGAAGATGGGGCTGTACGAAAAGTCGAAGTAACACTCCTCGGGGTCCTGCGTCCGGCACAGCGGCAGCAACTGCCGGGCGAACGTCAGCGCGCGGCCGGACTGCCGGACCTCGGCGATGGCCGGCAGGAGGAACTCCGCGATCTCGGGCCACGAGTCGGCCGCCGGCTGTCCGAACGCGTGAGGATGCTTGTGGCCGTAGATGGGAATGTACGCGTCGTTGTAGATCTGGATCGCGTCCGGGCCCCACCCCGAACACATTGGAAACCCCGACGCCAGCACGGTCCTGACGACGGTCCGCATGGCGGGGGGCCATGACTCCTCCGGGCCGAGCGCGGTCGCGTCCCACCGGAAATCGCGAAAGAGCTTCGATGTCTCCATGTCGCGCGGCGCCTCCCGGTCGGCATGTCGTCGAACATCCGGCCGCGCCAATCAGCGGCGGAACTCTCATGGAGCGGTTGGCGACGGAAAGTCGCGGGAGTGTAGCACATGAAGCTGCGCAGTCGTGTGGCCAGCAGGCGCCGGCGTGCAGCCGTCGCCTCCGCATGGTGGCGTGTGGCCCTTGGTCATCGTGGCGCACGCCGCACGCCTGGCGGTTCGGGTTCGTGCACGATGCGACGACGATGTCATCGTCGTCGGGGAGAGGGAAGCCCTTCGACTGGTTCCAGTCGTGGAGAAATGGAGAAGGCGGCGGGAGCAGGTTCCCGCCGCCAGCGCGGTCCCGGCGAGTGATCAGAGCCACCGGAAGAGCACTGCACGGATCTGGAGCACACATCAGTTCGGAGTCCCATTCCCCCCGTCGCGAAGCTCCAGACTCCAGATGCTGCCGACCCGCTCGATGACCGGAGCGATGATGACGTCCTTCGACACGGCAAAGTTGAGGGAGGAGGCCGTTGCGGCTGACGGCATACCTCGTGCCGGTCCAGCGTAACGCGTGACGGGAAATGCTTCATCGAGCAGAGTGCCCGCCACAGAATCGAATGCCCTCGCCCAGATGTTGAAGACTCCGGATCGGTCCGTCACGAAGTAGACGAATCGGCCGTCGGTGGCCCACTGGAGCTTGTCTTCCCAACCCTCGCCCGTGCTCACAGGCGTGGGCGACCCCCCGAAGAGCGGCACAATGAACAGGCGCGAGGAACTGCCCGTGCGGTGGCTTCGGGGAATCGCGTTGTAGGCCACCCATCGGCCGTCGGGCGAAAGGTCTTGTGCATACAGGTCGTGGTCCGAATCGCTGACGACGACCCGGACGTTGTGTTCGGCCGTGGGCGCAGCGGACTGGTCGAGCACCGCCACCGCTGCTCGTGGCGGTGACACGCGCGTGTCAAACCACACCACCAGCAGATTCCCAGAATCCCGGGCCCAAGACTGCGCGACCCCAATGGGGGATCCGCCTGACGTGATGCGCTCTTCTTCGCCGCGGGCTTCGAGCCATCGGAACAGGGCGGCATCCGTCCAGATGCCGCTGGGGCGTCGCATACGGCGCGAGTACGACAGCGCCCGTCCGTCCGGCGACCACCGGGGGTGAGCCCTCATGAACCCGTCCATGGCAAACAAGGTTCGCTCGGTCCCGCTCTTCAAGTCCCTGATTCTCAGTTCCCGCAAGCCTGCGTGCGCATTGACGTAGGCCAGGCGAGTGCCGTCCGGGGAGATGTCCGGCGCGCCTGCCGAGTGGCCGTTCACGTCGAGCGCTGTTCCGGGCCCGGCCAATCGCCCGGTCGATGCGTTCCGAGGCAGAGCCCAGAGTCTGACCGAGTCCTCGTAGGTCGAGAACACCAGGCGCTCCCCGGAACGAGAAACGGAGAAATCGCGAACAGAGGCGGGGCCTGTGGTGAACTGCTCGGGCGGGCCGAGCCACTGCAGCCCTTCCGGGTCAACGGGCACTCGCCAGATTGACCGGACGCCTCCCGAGTACGCCAGGAAGAACAGCGCATCGCCGCTCGGCGACCAGGAGACCGAGCCGAACAGGCGCTCCTCTCCCAACTCCCTGTCACTTTCGGTGTCGCTCCCCTCTGCCGCTGAGGTGTCGGAACGAACCGCCGCGCCGGTGTCGCTGTCGTAGGTCACGAAGTTCCAGCGGTTGCCGAAGTCCGTCGACAACACAGACACGCGCCGACCATCCGGGTGCCATGCGGCCCCGCGAAAACAGCAGAAGGACGGCGTGCCACCATCCGGCGCCGCCACAACCTGACGCGGGGGACCGCCACCCAGCTCGACCACATGTAACACGGGCGCTGTCTCCGTCGTCCGCAACTGGTCGGCGAAGAACAGGATCCGGAGCGCATCCGGTGACCATGACGGCGAATGGCCAAAGTCTGCCACCTGACGGACTGAGCCGCCGAGCAGCGGCATGACAAAGAGTCCGCCTCCATCGCGCTCCGAGCGGAAGGCGATGTGCAGGCCATCCGGCGACACCGAAGGCTGCCAATCGGCCGCCGCGTCGTCGGTCAACCGCAGCGGCACGCCCCCGCCGGCGTGTTGGAGCCAGATGTCGACGTTGCCGTCGCGCGACGCGGCAAACACCAACATGTTCCCGTCGGGAGTCCACGACGGGCTGGCGTGATAGCCAGTTTCGAACGTATGGCGTCTCAGATGCGCACTGGTGAGACGTCGCGTCCCGCGGCCCGGCAGCTCAAGACTGGCGACCCAGCCACCGATCAGGCCGATGGACAGGCTGGCCACAAGGGCCACGCCCGACAGCACGAGTACGCCACGCCGGCCCCTCCGCCTGGCATCGTGTTGCATCACGGAGGGGAAGACGGGCAGTGGTTCCGCAGGCCCGCGATGCGCGTTGGGGACCAGTCGCTCGGCGCTACCTGCCGCCATCGAGACGGCCGGAGCACTGGCGGCGGCCCCGGCCACTTGTGAGCTGGCGAGTTCCGTCCTGTCTGGCCGGCGCGCGGGCTGCCGTTCGACCTGGGCGATGAATCGGTAGCCGTGGCGGGGCACCGTCTCGACGAATCGCGGGCTATCGGCCGCATCGCCCAGAGCTTCGCGAAGCTTGCGGATGGCGGTGTTCACGCCGTCGTCGAACGCGACGAACGTATCAGCCGGCCACAACCGCTGTCGCAGTTCCTCGCGCGTGACCAGCTTGCCGGGTTCCTCGAGCAGTAATGCCAGCGTCTCGAAGGGTTTGTCCTGGAGGTGAACGAGCCGGCCCCGCTTACTGAGTCGGCGAGCCGCCAGGTCGAGTTCGAAGACACCGAAACGGACAACTTCATTCCTGTCGAAGTCCATCGGCCGACCCTCCGAAGAACTCAGTCACCTCGGCCGTTCGCGGGCAGTCCACTCGGTCGGGGACGCCTGATTGTACGAGACCGGTCAACCGAGGTGTTCAGAGGGGGCCGCAAACCTATCCTCCTCATCGGCTTAAGGGGACAGGAGGAGATTGGCTCCCGTGCATTGACCCGCTCGGCGAAGCGGCGCAGGGTGGCAGCAGGTCAGAGAGGTGCGCTACGTCGGAACACGAGCCGATCTGAACGGCAGCCGCAGGGCGCTCCTCTAGGCGTGGACACCCCACCGAGCCCCTCCATGTCGTCCGACTCCCGCGCGATTGTCCGCCGAGAGATTGCTGTGGACCGACCGCGGTTCGTGTCGCTGATGAGCGCCGATGCCCGCGCCGTGGCCATCGAGCGGGGGATTGCCGCACTCTACCGCTGGTACACACGACACTCCCAGGAGCGTCGCAACTGGCACGCTGACACCTGTATCGACTGGCGGCAGGTGCGAAGGGACCACAATGCGGCCGTCGCGACCATCGTTGAAGGCTTCTTTGCGGTCGAGCAGTACACGCCTGACTACGTGGCGCCCCTACTCAGGACCATCCGAGAGTCGTACGGTCGTTCGCAGTGGCACATCCGATGGGGTGCCGAGGAGGAACGGCATGCCGACCTGTGGCGAAACTGCGTACTAGCGCTCGGGCGACACTCGGAATCCTCGATCGAGGCCTACTGTGGCCAGCTTCGGAACCGCGAGTATCGCCTGCCTTGGGCCTCGGCTAGGCACCTCGTCTTCTACCAGGTCATCCAAGAGCGAGCGACGCAGGTCAGCTACCTGAATCTCGGCTTGGCGGCGGCTGGACGAGCGTCCCGACTACCCACGCCTCGAGATGAGGCACTCGAACACATTTGCAGGCTGATAGCGGTTGACGAAGCCGCTCACTACGCATTCTTCGTCGAAGTCGCACGGCTGCTTCTGTACTACGAGCCCGAGCAGTCGCTGGAGGCGTTCGTCGAGGTGCTGCGGCACTTCACTATGCCGGCAAGGGACATCATCCCAAGCTACGACACCTTTGCGCAGGTGCTGCACGCATCGGGTGTCTTCGGCCGCTCGATCCACTACCACGACGTCATTCAGGTCGTCCTTTCGGCGCTGTCCGCGCCGGCGCTCCGATTCCTCGAGGACGGCGTCCGCAGAGCACGGGAAGTGCCCGCGACAGACGGAGGATCGAGAACGGCCGCCTTCATTGACACCATCGACTTCAACGCCGTCGAGCACAAGGTCCGGGGACTGTTCCTGAGGACGGGGACACACCTGCAATCGACGGGCCTGGGAGACCTGTTCGAGACAACCTGGTCACCAGCTTGGGCAGGAGTTGACGCATGAACGCGCCGATCGCCCTTGAGATCTCCGGTCTCCTCGATGCCTCTGCCGTGAGGATTCGGCGGGCCCCATCGCGGGACACGGTATGGGACCTCGCCCAAGCGCTTGCCGCGCATCGCCGATCGTCCACGGCCGCAGAATGGCGCAACTTCTGCGTCAGGACGAGTACGCATCCAATTGTCGACGTCATGCTGGAGGATCCCTACACGAGAGACGCACGACTCAAACCAGCCGGATACGCCGGCGATGCGCGAACACTCGACTATGTCTACCTGCGGACCCCCGGTGAGCAGGCGATCAGCGACTTCGGTCGGCAGCTGTTCCACGTCACGACTGGGGTGCCGATAGCGGAGGCCGTCCGAGAGCGGGCTGTGGTGTTCGCCAGGGAGATCGATCGCCAGGCGTCTGGTGGAGTGCCAGTGACTGTCGCCTCGATTGCATGCGGACACCTTCGGGAACTGGACCACGTCTGCGCGGAGACTCGCCCACACCTCGACGTCTGGGGTATCGACCAGGACGCGCGCAGTGTCGGGCGATGCTCTGCCGACCATCCGGAAATCCGAGTGAGTGCTGCCGTTGGCACAGTGCGAGACCTGCTGCTGGGGCGCGCGCGAATACCGGAATCATCCTTCGTCTACGCGTCAGGGCTGTTCGACTATCTGGACGACCGTGCGTCGGCGTTGTTGATCAAGCGCATGGTGGCGGCACTCCGTCCTGGTGGCACAGCCCTGATAGCGAATCTGACGCCGGCGAACGATGAGATCGCCTACATGGAAGCCGTCATGGATTGGTGGATGCACTACCGCACGATCGCTGATCTCGCCCGTCTCGCTGAGGAGGCTGATGTCAGCCACTGTGACGTCGACCTTGACCTGACCGAGTCAGACGATGAGCGGCTGGCATGGCTCCGCGTGACACTGAGGCGGTCTTGACGTCGACCGCCCCGGTAGAACCGGCACCTGCGGCAGGCCCGGTAGCAGTGTGCCGAAAACTGGTGGACTGGAGGGAAGGCGTGAAGAGCACGACAACCGGTGTCACCACGGCGGCGGCGCTTGCAACCGCTATTGCTACATGTGTGTCGGCCGCTGCGAGCGCCGAATGGCACACATCGCGCGTTCACGCGGTCGACGCCATCGCCATCGCGCAGCTACTGGACGTGGAGCGAGCCCCCTCGTCAACTGTCGCACCGCCGGCGGCAAAGTCCTCGTTCGTCTGGGCGGCGGAAGGGTCCGACGTGGATGGCGATACGCTGCTGGACGAGTGGGAGAAGCGATTCGGACTCGATCCCGCATCGGAGTTTGGTGACGACGGCCCCGACGGGGATCCCGACGCGGACGGGCGCCGTAATGCCCAGGAACAAGCGGACGGCACACATCCGTGGGGTGTCCACACGCGGTACCTGGCCGAAGGTGCTGCCTCCAGCTTCTTCCAGATGCGCATTGCACTGTTGAATCTTGATGGACCCAACGTCGTTCTCCTTCGATTCATGCGAGCGAGTGGTACGGTGGCCGCCCGGGTCGTGCAGTTGCACGGGCTCCAGCGGACGACGCTCGACCTAAAGGATGTACCTGAGCTCGCCGGCGCGGAGTTCTCAACGGTCATCGAGTCGGTCGCGCCAGTGGTGGTCGATCGTGTGATGACGTGGGATGAAAGCGGATACGGCAGCCACGCGGAGGCCAGCACCGAGACCCCGCGCACCGAGTGGTATCTGGCCGAAGGTGCCACGCACAGCAATTTCGATCTGTTCTACCTGCTTCAGAATCCTAACGCCACATCGGTGCCCGTCACAGTGACGTACCTGCGCCCGGCACCTGCGCCACCGCTCACGAAGGTGTACGTTGTGCCTCGCTCGAGCCGCCAGAACATCTGGGTCAATGCCGAAGCGAGAACGGACAAGGCCCTGGCCGACCTGGCGGCCAGCGACGTCTCCGCTGTGATTCGCGCCCCACAGCCCATTCTGGTTGAGCGGGCCATGTACCTCACGCAGGCGGGCGCAGATGGCCAGTTCGGCACCCCCGACGATGTGCCATTCGGCGCCGGACACGCCAGTGCCGCAGTCGCCGCTCCATCCACGACCTGGTTCCTGGCGGAGGGGGCGACGGGGCCGTACTTCGACGAGTTCATCCTCATCGCGAATCCGGAGACCACGGCGGCCGACGTCGAAGTGCAGTACCTGCTGGTCAACGGCAACGTCTTCACGAAGACGTACAATGTCGCACCTCAAAGCCGTTTCAACATCTGGGTCAATGAGGAGTCGTTCCCCGGCATCGGCAAAGCCCTCGCCGATCAAGCTCTGTCAGCCACTCTGACCAGTCTGAATGGTGTGGCGATCATCGTCGAGCGATCGATGTGGTGGCCGCGGCCCTCACCGACGTGGGTGGAGTCCCACAACTCGCCCGGTACGACCACGACTGGTACCGCATGGGCCGTGGCCGAGGGCGAGGTCGGTGGCACGCGCGGTACAGAGACCTACCTGCTGGTGGCCAACACGTCGGACTTCCCGGGCAGTGCTCGCGTCACCGTTGTGATCGAGGGGGGAGTTCCGCAGTCGGCAACATTGGCGCTACCGCCAACGAGTCGCACCAATATCCACGTAACCGAGAGCATGTTCCCCGGGGTGACGGGGAACCGATTTGGAGCAGTGATTGAGAGCCTCGGAGGGACACCAGCGCAGATCGTGGTCGAGCGTGCGATGTACAGCGATGCAAATGGTATTCGCTGGTCCGCTGGCAGCAACGCCATCGCCACGCGACTCCATGCCTCTCCCTCGCGAGGTCTCCGCGAGTTCGTGGACATCAGTCCTCTCGGCGGTGAGTACCGACTCGACAATGGGCTGACCCTGCACGTGCCGCAGGGCGCGGTGGCTCAGCCGACACGCATCGGTGTGGCACCACTGAGCCCACTGGCTGTGGAGGAGGTCATCAGGGCATATGGGTTGGTGGATAGGTACGTGCTCGCCGCGTTCGATGGGCAGCCTGATGGTCTTGCGTTTCTGAAGCCGGTCGTCATCGACCTTCCGGCGCGTCCACTGCGAGATACCACTGATCTGCCTCTCTATTTCGTCGTTGATACGACGGAGCAGATCTATGCCATGGACGGGAGCACAGTGACTGTGAAGCCAAGGGCAAACCAAGTGAGCGTTGCAGTCACACATTTTTCGATGGGCGTAGTAGCGGCGCTGGACGACTACAAGGCGTCGGTGAAAAAGGAAGACATGGAGCGTTGCGAGTTGCAGGCGACACCGGACCCGTGCCGGTGCGGTGACCAACGCGTTGTGCAGGAGTACATGGATGTCCAACGCGCCGGGCCGCCAGGTTCCAAAGGGTGCTGGAGGTCGCGGTGGGACCTGACCGTCGAGCTCTTGGGCTGCGCAACGCCTCCGTGGAAGGAGACGGTTGAAGAGGGGCTCAAGATGTTGGTGACGGTGTCTCCAGCATCTGCAACTGTCAATGTAGATGGAACGACAACGCTCAACGCTAGCGTCGTCGATGCCGCCCGACACGTGTTCCACGTCCCGGTGGAGTGGTCCACTGTCAACGCCGCAATCGCAGCGATAACAGACCGAGCGCAAGGACTCGTCCGAGGCGTGGCTACTGGGGCAACACAGGTGACGGCCATGGAAGCCTGTGGAGGGGCGGGCGCGGCCGTCGTAACGGTAAAAGATTCGTCTCGATGGAGTGGTCCGATGACCATGAACGGTCGTTCATGGTTGTCTCATGACGATGCGGCATGCGATAGCGAAGGCACGTTTTATCGCACGGGAGTATTTGACCACTGCGAGTATGAGGACACCTATGTCTTCAGCAGCTTTTCGCTTGAGCGGGTCGGCTCGTCGCTTCAGAACCTCAACAACGTTGCCACTGTGACCAAGACGCTGGTGAGAGCGACGAACCCAGCGAGATGCTGGCAGTCTCGAACATTCACCCAGAGCGTCTTGCCGACGCTCGACCTTCGCTCGAACGGTGCCGTGTACAGTGCCGAGCAAGTAGTGCCGTTCTCGCCATACCGCGCTGACCCCAACGTCCCGAACAAATGGGACTCCTTCGCGCAAGCCCATTCGATATCGGCGCGCATGGTGGAGGACTCCCTGGTTGGAGAATTTCGTCGTAGCGTAGACGGCCGACATCACAGCTATGCCTGTGGCGGAGTGTTCACTGCAACCACCGGCCAGCGGATCGTAGGAGCATTCAAGATATCGCCGACGCCGTGAGGTGTAGCCTGCGGCCGTGTGGCACTCGCAAGGAGAAGTAGCCAGAAGCCCTCCGGTACTTGGATGCAGGTATGGTCGGCTACACCGTTGGGCGTTATCGTGTCGTTGAGGAGCTAGGCGCTGGTGCCATGGGCACGGTGTATCGCGCGACGGATGAACGTCTGCGCCGTGACGTCGCTATCAAGGTGCTGCGCTCCCGTTCTCTTGAGAACACTGAAGTGCGTGCCCGCTTCCGCCACGAGGCGCTGGCGCTCTCGCGGATCAACCACCCGAACATCGCGGGCATCCACGACTTCGATACGGTGGACGGCCTCGACATGCTGGTCATGGAGTTCGTGCCGGGCATGACGCTCGCTGATCGGATCGCGGAGCAGCGCGGCCCGCTCTCAGAGGGCGATGTCCTGCATTACGGGCGCCAACTGTTGGAGGGGCTGGCAGCCGCTCACGGGGCCGGTATCGTGCACCGTGATCTCAAGCCCGCCAACGTCCGTGTGACGCCCGATGGATGGCTGAAGATCCTGGACTTTGGGCTCGCGAAGGAGAGCGACCCGTCTTCTCGGGAGTCCACGGTACTGGCCACAGCCGAGGGACAGATCGCCGGGACGTTACCGTACATGGCGCCCGAACAGGTACGGGGTGAGCCCGCCGATGTGCGCACGGATCTGCATGCGGTCGGCACCGTGCTGTACGAGATGACCACGGGTCGGCGCCCGTACGTCGCCGCCTCTGCGGTTCAGCTCGCCGACGTGATAGTGAATCGATCACCGGTGCCGCCGCGATTGGTATACGCGTCGCTGTCGCCCGCGCTCGAGCAGATGATCCTCAGGTTGCTCGAGAAGGACCCGGGGCTTCGTTATCAGTCGGCGCATGCCGCGCTGCGAGCGCTGGAAGGCGTGACCCGGCCCGTCCTACCGTCGACCGAGGTGGGGAGCGAGGCAGTGAGCCGGGCTGCGCCGCGGGTTCACCGCCGCTCGCAGATCGCGCTCGCTGTGGCCGCGCTTACTGGCATGACTCTCGTAGGCGTGAACTGGTGGAACGACGCAGCACCGGCGCTGGCCTTTGAGGCCCGCGATTGGATTCTGGTCACGAACGTCGAGAACACCACTGGCGATCCCTTGTTTGATCGGTCTCTTGACGCCGCGCTGCGGGTGGGGCTAGAGCAATCGATGTACGCCAACGTCTTCTCGCAGACGCGGGTCACCGAAGTATTGGCACGGATGGGGAAGGCGTCGCTGCCAGCGATCGACGTTGCCGTTGGTCGGGAGATCTGCCAGCGCGAGTCGATTCGGGCCCTCGTCGCCGTTTCGATCAGCCAGGTCGGGCGCCAGTATGCCCTGGCGGCGCGGCTCATCGATCCCTCCACTGGTGATTCCGTCCGTTCTTACGCGGAGACCGCAGCCACGAAGGATGACGTGCTCAGTGCCCTGGATAGGGTCGCGAGGGACTTGCGGCACGACCTGGGCGAGTCGCTCGCTGCTATTGAGCACACGACGATGCCATTGCCGAGGGTGACCACCGGCTCGTTGGAGGCACTGAAGGCGTACGCCGAGGCCAGAGTGGTCCAGAGCAAGGGGCAGGAACGTGAGGCCGCGCGGCTCTTCACACGGGCTATCGAGCTGGACCCGGAATTCGCGCTAGCCCACGCCGGAGTCGGGGCATCTTACTCGAGCTTCGTCTTCAACGAGGAGTCGCGAGGGCGTGAGCACCTCGAGCGGGCGATGGCACTGCGGCAGCGTGTAAGCGAGCGTGAACGGTCGATCATCGAGCTGGGCTACCACGCGACGCTCGGTCATACGAAAGAAGCGATCGAGCTCTATCGGCTGTATCTCAGGAAATGGCCGGACGACGTGGCACTGCGCTACAACTTTGCCACGCTCCTGCGCAACGTGAACCAGCTCGACGAGGCAATTGATCAGTTTCGAGAGGCGATTCGGGTTGCGCCGAGTCTAGCCGGGGCGCATGTCAACTTGGCGACGTCGTACCACCTGAAGGGATTGGCCCGCGAGGCCCTGGCGTCCTGGGAGCAGGCGTTCGAGATCGAGCCCGCGTGGGTCAAGAACAGCAATCTCAACCACGAGTACGGCGCGACGCTGGTCGCGAACGGTTACATTGCCAGGGCGCGACAGGTGTTCGACTCCGCAATTCAAGACAAGAGCCTGCACGCCGCCGGACTGCGCTCCGCGGCTCTGCTCGACATGTACGAAGGCAGGTATCGGTCGGCCCAACGGAGACTGCAGGAGGCCATCCTTGTGACGAAGGCGACTCGCTCGGCGCTCAGCGAGGCGCGGAACCACTTGTTCCTCGCGATCCTGTTCACGGGTCGCGGTGACCTCATCTCGGCCGTGCGGGAGCTCAACGCGGCGGCGGTGCTCCGCGATCCAAGGAATCCGCAAGTATGGCTCTGGGGCCGCATCGGTGCCCTGGCGGCCAGGCTGGGCGCGGTACCGATGGCAAGAGCCATGTTGCAGAGGGTCCGCAGCGAGGCTGCCGACAACGAGAAGGATCAGGCGGTCGTGTCCTGGCTGGAGGGTGAGATCGCGCTCGCGTCCGGCCAGCGGATGGCTGCGCTGGAGATGATCCAAGTGGCGGAGAAGATGGCGCATTCACCGTTGACTCAGGAGGCGCTTGCCCGTGCCTATCTCTCCAACGGCGACCGCACGCGTGCGATCGAGACGTACGTCGTGCATACTCGTCGCCTGACCGCGGAATCACTGCTCTGGGAGCCAATGGCGTTTGCGCTGGCCGCCAAACTGGAGCTCGCGCGGCTGTACGAGGCGAGCGGCCAGCCGGAGAAGGCTCAGAGCCAGCTGGATGAACTGCTGACGCTCTGGCGCGATGCCGACGCCGATCTGCCCTTGGTGCGAGACGCTGAGGCGCTGCTGGCCAGGCTCGACTCGAGCAGGAGTCTCCGCATGGCACAGTAGGGCGGCGAGCATCTGGTTTACCGCCGGGCCGACCGGTTTCCAGCGGGTCCCTTCTACGGCCCGAGGTTCAGGGAGTCAGAGACGCCAGGCGCGCCGCGATCCGGTATCGGGTCCGTCATTTGTCCGAGCTGTGCTTCAGGGGAGGCGGCGGGGGTCGACCTCCGACTTGTAAACAATTGAGCAACGTTCACTTGCGTGCTCTTGCTGCTGAGATCCGTACCCCCAGATGTACCCCCGCACAGGGGTTGAGGGTTTTCGCCAGCAACGCGCCGTGCACCGCCTGCACCGGCATGCACCCCCGCTGATACGATTGGGACACGATGAAGACGAGGAATTGGCCGTGCGAAAGGTGCTTCGCACGCGCGCGCGTGACGCATCCGCGTTCGTGAACGGGGAATCCAGGCGGAGTGAGTCATGTGGAAGATGCTGCCCATGGCCGTGGTCGTTGGTTGGCTGGGCGGGGCGGGTGCGCAGTCGCTCTTGGCGCAGAGCCCGGACTTGCGGGAACTGCTCGTGGTGGGAGAGAAGAGCGGTGCGCTGCTGGCCATCGTCGACCCCGCTTCCCTGGAGATCGTGGCGCGGGTCCCGGCGAACCCGAATCCGCACGAAGTCGCCACCGACGGCCGACACGCGTACGTCTCGAACTCGGGAGCGCGGGCAATCACGGTGATCGATCTCGTGACTCGAGAGCAGGTGAAGGAGATCGACCTCGGACCGTTGGGGGGGGTGCATGGTCTCTGGTTCGCGTCCGGGAAGCTGTACTTCGCCAACGAGGGCACGCGCATCATCGGCCGATACGACCCCGCCGCGCGCCGGATCGAGTGGGTGCTCGGGACGGGCAGGCCGCAGTCCCACATGATCGTGACCTCGCGGGACGGGAGCCGGATCTTCACCACGGAAACGGGCCCGGGGACCGCCACCCTCTTCCATCGGGACGTGCGCCCCGGCGTTGCGGGTGCCGCTGCGACTGGCGGCGACTGGGTGATACAGGTGATTCCGACAGGTCCGGGTGCCGAAGGGCTGGACTTATCGCCTGACGAGAGAGAGTTGTGGGTGGCCAACGTGCGCGACCGTACCCTCTCCGTGATCGATGTGGCCTCCGCCGCGGTGATTCACACGATTCAGCTGCCGACCACGTATGCCAACCGCCTCAAGTTCACTCCGGATGGCCGCCACGTGCTGGTGGCGGATCTGCGCGGTCGCGAGGTGATCGTCTACGACGCGGTGACCCGGCGGGAGGTACGGCGCATCGACGTCGGCGGCGGCAGCGAGGGGATGCAGATGACCCCGGATGGCCGGCGCGCATTCGTGGCGGTCAGCGCCATGAACAAAGTGGCCGTGGTTGACCTGGCGAGCTTTTCCGTCATTGCGGAGATCAGCGGACTGAACAACCCGGATGGAATGAGTTGGGTGCAACCGGGGCAGGCCCGGTAGCAGCGGCCGTTGTCCGCTCGTGCTGAGCGACGCCTGCGCGGGCGCCAGGTCAGCCGCTGGACGTGCCTCGCGACCCTGACGTACGCTCGCGGCTCACCCATTACGTGAAGGGAGTGCGGTATGCGCGCGTATGTCGTGCTGTCTCTCTTGGCCACCCTGCTGCTGGCGCCGACGGCGCAGGCGCGTCCAGCGGTCGCCCTCGCAGCCTCGCAGGAGTCTGCGGCGGACGCCGAGCGAACCGCGCGCGCCATGATCGCGGCGAGCCCCGCGAGCCCGGTCGGCCGCGCCCTGCTCGCGGAGGCGCTCGCGAAGCAGTTCCGATGGAAGGAGGCTGTCGACACACTGCTCGAGGGCAGTCGCCTGGTGCCCGCCGATGAGCGTGTGCGATTCGGCATGGTCATGGGGGAATTCGCGCAGGCGCGGCCGGAGATGCCGCTCGCCGAGGCGCGCCGGTTGTTCCACGCGGCCGATGCGGTGGCGGGAGCGGTCCTGGCGAAGGCGCCGAACGACCGCGATGCGTTGATGTTGCACGGTGGAGCGACCGGCATGCTCGCAGAGCGACTGCCGGCCGGTCCCGAGAAGTCGCGGCTCGAGAAGACCTCGAAGAGCGCAATCGACCGCTTCATGGCGCTCGCGCCGAAACGTGCCGAGGAGTCGGCGTTCGTCGACCCGCGTGCGCTCCCTCCACCGCAGGGAACGCCGGCGCCGTCGCCGCCTTCGCAGGAGGAGACGCGGAAACGCCTCGATGCAGCCCTGATCGAGGTGCGGGCCTCGGCGGCGGCCAAGCCGGCAGATGATGAGGCGCAAGTACAGCTGGCCGCCCACCTGTTCGATGTGGTTCGAGATGCTGGCCGTCCCGAGGCTGCCAGGCGGGCAGCCGTAGACGAAGGACTGCGAGCGGCTGATACCGTCCTCAAGCGCAGGGCAGACCACGTCGAGGCACTGGTCTACCGCAAGTTGTTGCTGACGCAGTCGGCGGCGTTGCAGACGTCCCCGGCGCGTCGCGACGCCTTGCTCGCGGAGGCCGCCGAGATGGAGAAGCGCGCCCTCGCGGCCCAGAAGCGCAAGTCCGGTCAGCCCTGAGATGTCGGTCAGGTACTTGCTTGGCTTGCCAGCCGAAGCTCGGAGTCAAGAGAGTCGTCCGCCTTCGCTCCTTCCACCTTCGCTCCTGCGGAGCTACGGTGGACAGGTCGGAGCTACGGCGGACAACCTTCGCGTGCCGCTCGCGTGACGCGGCCTGCCAACCGAAGCCGCGAGCGCAGCGAGCGGTTGGCGAAGGTTGGTGGAGGCGGCGGGAGTCGACCTCGAGGGCGAGGTCCGAAGGACCGGAGCCCTGAGGCTGAGTACGGCGCCTCACCATTCGCGCGACGCGCGAATGGTGGAGGCGGCGGGAGTCGAACCCGCGTCCGAAGGCACATCCCCGCAGG
>VFQN01003428.1_pt1 | contig 22701 bp, 19 predicted proteins | sample 3512371 | NCBI WGS metagenome assembly VFQN01 (sample SAMN10412370, study PRJNA504923) | tailings metagenome | isolation source: Replicate 2 from Balatoc abandoned mine | place: Philippines: Itogon, Benguet | collected 2017-08-28
AATCGGTCGCATTGAGCCAACCGGCGGCCGACGCGATCGGGCTCGGCAAGACCACCGCCTCGCCGGCCGAGATCATCAACGCGATCCTGAAGGCGCCGGCGGACCTGCTCTGGTTCGGCGGCATCGGCACCTATGTGAAGGCAGCCGCCGAGAGCAACCAGGAGGTCGGCGACCGCGCCAACGACGCGATCCGCGTGACCGGGTCCGAGGTGCGGGCCAAGGTGATCGGCGAGGGCGCCAATCTCGGCGTCACCCAGCGCGGCCGCATCGAATACGGGCTAGCCGGCGGGCGCTGCAACTCGGATGCGATCGACAATTCCGGCGGCGTGAACTCGTCCGACGTCGAGGTGAACATCAAGATCGCCTTTGCCACCGCAATGCGGCAGGGCAGCCTGACGCGCCCCGCGCGCAACAAGCTGCTCGCCTCCATGACCGAGGAGGTGGCCGGCCTCGTTCTCGCCAACAACTACCATCAGACGCTGGCGATCTCGCTCGCCCAGCTGCGCGGCACCGCCGACATCCCGCACCAGCAGCGTTTCATGGCCGGCCTGGAGGCGCGCAAGCTGCTCGACCGCAAGGTCGAGATGCTGCCCTCCGACGCCGCCCTCGCCGAACGCGCGGCGCGCAATGAACCGTTGACGCGGGCGGAGCTCGGGGTGCTGCTCGCCTATGCCAAGATGGTGCTGCTGGACGACCTCGTCGCGAGCGCCCTGCCGGACGATCCCTACCTGGAACGCGACCTGCTCGCCTACTTCCCCAATCGGATGGAGAAGAAATACGCCGCCGAGATCGCGAGCCACAGGCTGCGCCGCGAGATCATCGCCACGCAGCTCGCCAACGACGCGATCAACCGCGGCGGGCCGACCTTCGTCAGCCGGCTGCAGGATGCGACGGGCGGAGCGCCGCAGGAGATCGTCGAGGCCTATGTGCTGGTGCGCGACGGGTTCGGCCTGCCGGCGCTCTATGCCGAGATCGATGCGCTCGACACGAGGATCGACGGACAGGTCCAGTTGCAGCTCTACCAGAGCGTCGGCCGGCTGGTGCACGGCCAGACCTCGTGGTTCGTGCGCAATCCGGAAGCGGCGCCGCTCGCGGAGCGCATCGCCGCACTCGCGGCCGCCCGCCGATCGATCGAGCCGAAGCTGACGCAATGGCTGGCGCCCGACATGAAGGCGCGGCACATCGCCCGCGTCGAGGCGCTGGCGCAATCCGGTGCACCGCCGAAGCTCGCCGAGCGGCTCGCCGCCCTCGCGGACGCGGAGCTTGTGCCGGAAATGGCGCTGGTCGGCCGCATCGCCGCCGTTCCCGCCGACGCCGCCGCCCGGGCGATCCTGTCGCTCAACGCCCAGTTCCGGATCGGCAGGATCGAGGACGCGGCCCGGTCGATCGTCACCACCGACTATTACGACGGCCTTGCCCTTTCGCGGGCGCATGACATGATCGGCATCGCCCGGCGGGGCATGGCCGTGGCGGCGCTGCGCAACCACGCGTCGGCCGACGATCCGGTGGCGGCCTGGGTGGAAGCCGGCGGGGAACGCATACGGCGCGCCCGGGAGAGGCTGCAGGCGCTCACCGAGGGCGGCGACATCACCCTGTCGCGCCTGTCGGTGGCGGCGGGACTGATGAACGATCTGGCCGGCGTCTGACCGGAGAGGATGGGACGATGTCGGAACAGGTCGTGCAACGCGCCCCGAAGCGCGGTATCTGGGGCTGGATGCTGTTCGACTTCGCGCAACAGCCATTTCATACGCTGATCATCACCTTCGTCTTCGCGCCCTATTTCGCGGCCCAGGTTGCCTCCAACCCGGCCGAGGGCCAGGAATACTGGGGCTACGCCGCAGGCATCGGCGGCGCGATCATCGCGCTGACCTCCCCCATCCTCGGCGCGATCGCCGACGCGAGCGGCCCGCGCAAGCCGTGGATCCTGCTGTTCTCCATCCTCGGCTTCATCGGCTGCTGGATGCTCTGGTACGCCATGCCGGGCATGGGCAATCTCGGCTTCGCGATGCTGGCGATCGTGCTGGCGCTGGTCGGCATGGAGTTTGCCGCTGTCTTCAACAACGCGATGATGCCGACGCTGGTGCCGCGCGCCGAACTCGGACGGTTGTCGGGCTCTGCTTGGGGGCTCGGCTATGTCGGCGGACTGATCTCACTGGTGATCGTGCTCGGCTTCCTGTCGGCCAATCCCGTGACCGGCAAAACCCTGATCGGCATCCCGCCTCTGTTCGGGCTCGACCCGGCGACGCATGCGGGGGACCGGGCCTCCGGCCCGCTGACCTCGCTCTGGTATCTCGTTTTCGTGCTGCCGATGTTCCTGTGGACGCCGGACGTGAAGCGGCGCGAATCCGCCGTCGGGGCAATCCAGCGCGGGCTTTCGGAGCTTTGGGAGACCGTGCGCACGCTGCCGGCGCAGCGCAGCTACTTCTCCTTCCTGCTGTCGTCGATGTTCTACCGTGATGCGCTCAACGCGCTCTATTCGTTCGGTGGCATCTATGCGGCGGGCGTGCTCGGCTGGCCCATCATCAAGATCGGCATCTTCGGCATCCTCGCCAACCTGACCGGCGCGGTGGGCGCCTGGATCGGCGGCCGCGCCGACCAGCGCTTCGGCCCGAAACCGGTGATCAGCGTTTCGATCCTGATCCTGATCCTCTGCTGCGTGACGGTGATCTCGACCACCCCAACGCAAGTGCTGTTCATGACGGTCGCGCCGGAGGGCACGCAGTCGAGCCTTCCGGACATCGTCTTCTATATCGCCGGCGCCTTCATCGGCGCGGCCGGCGGCTCGATCCAGGCCGCCTCGCGCACGCTTCTGGTCGACCAGGTCGAGGGCGACAAGGTGACGGAAGCCTTCGGGCTCTATGCGTTGTCGGGCCGCGCGACCTCGTTCATCGCGCCTTTCGCGATCGCCTTCGCCACCGCGTGGTTTGCGTCCGAGGCGTTCGGTCTCTCCAACCAGGACGCGCAGCGTCTCGGCGTCACCCCGATCGTGGCGCTGTTCGTGATCGGGCTCCTGTTGCTGCCGTGGATCAAGAGCCGGGACTACAAGCTGGCGGAAGCGGCCTGAACCGCTTCCCGAGCCCTCAATGCCGGAAATGCCGCATCCCGGTGAACACCATCGCGATGCCAGCTGCGTCGGCGGCGGCGATGACCTCGTCGTCGCGCATCGAGCCGCCCGGCTGGATGACCGCCGTGGCGCCCGCCTCGACCGCCGACAGCAGCCCGTCGGCGAAGGGGAAGAAGGCGTCGGAGGCGACGACCGATCCGATCGTCATCGGCTCCTTCAGGCCTGCCGCCTCGGCCGCGTCCGCCGCCTTGCGCGCAGCGATGCGGGAGGAATCGACCCGGCTCATCTGGCCGGCGCCAATGCCCACCGTCGCGCCGTCGCGGACATAGACGATGGCGTTGGACTTGACGTGCTTGGCGATGCGGAAGGCGAACTTCAGGTCGGCCAGCTCGCGGTCGGTCGGGGCGCGCTTCGTCACCACCTTGAGGTCGAGATCGTCGACGGCCCCATTGTCGCGCGACTGGACGAGCAGGCCGCCTGAAACGGACTTCACGGTCAGGCCGGCCGCGCGCGGATCGGGCAGCGCGCCGGCAATGAGCAGGCGCAGGTTCTTCTTGGCGGCGACGATCGCGACCGCCTCGTCGGTGGCGTCCGGCGCGATGATCACCTCGGTGAAGATCTTGACGATCTCCTCGGCGGCTTCCGCGTCGAGCGTGCGGTTGAGCGCGACGATGCCGCCGAAGGCCGAGACCGGGTCGCAGGCAAGCGCCTTGAGATAGGCGTCCTTGAGCGTCGCGCCCTCGGCGACGCCGCAGGGGTTCGCATGCTTGATGATCGCGACGGCGGCCGTGCGGCTCGGGTCGAACTCGGAGACGAGCTCGTAGGCCGCGTCCGTGTCGTTGATGTTGTTGTAGGAGAGCTGCTTGCCCTGCACCTGGCGGGCGGTGGCGACGCCGGGACGCGGGTCGCCATTGACGTAGAAGGCGGCGTCCTGGTGCGGGTTCTCGCCGTAGCGCATCACCTGTTCCAGCCTGCCGCCGAAGGCGCGCCAGACGGGATGCTCGATGGCGAGCGTTTCGGCGAACCAGCCGGAGATGGCCGCGTCATAGGCCGCGGTGCGGGCGAAGGCCTTGGCGGCGAGCTTCTGGCGGAACTGATAGGACAGGCTGCCGGCGTTCTCGTCCAGCGCCTCGAGCACCAGCGGATAGTCGCTCGGATCGGTAACGATGCCGACATAGGCGTGGTTCTTGGCCGAGGCGCGCACCATGGCCGGACCGCCGATGTCGATGTTCTCCACGGTCGCCGCGTAGTCGCCGCCGGCGCGACGCACCTCCTCGAACGGATAGAGATTGATCACGACGAGGTCGAAGGGGCGGATGCCGTGGTCGCGCATCGCCTGCTGGTGGTCCTGGTCGCCGCGCACCGCGAGCAGGCCGCCATGCACCAGCGGATGCAGCGTCTTGACGCGGCCGTCCATGATCTCGGGAAAGCCGGTGACCTCGGACACGTCGGTCACCGCGATGCCGGCCTCCGCGATCGCCTTGCGCGTGCCGCCGGTGGAGACGATCTCGACGCCATGCTTCGTCAGCGCCCGCACGAAGTCGATCAGGCCCGTCTTGTCCGATACCGAAATCAGGGCGCGGCTAACGGAGACGAGGTCGGGCGCGGGGATGTTCTTGGAGACGACGGCCATGACGATCCTTTCTGCGGAGGCCCGCTCATGCCTCCCGTGGCAGTTGATTGCAAGTGTCAACGCGGCCGCAGCAGCCATGCATTGCGATGATCCCCGGCGGACGATAGCTTCCGGGGACGAGGAAGACCGAAAATGACCGATTTCATCCATGACGGCCCACCTGCCGCGAAGGCGACGCTGCTTCTGGCGCATGGCGCGGGAGCTCCGATGGACTCGGACTGGATGAACGCGATTGCGGCCAGGATCGCCGGCCATGGCATCCACGTCGCGCGGTTCGAGTTCGGCTACATGGCCACGCGCCGCGACGGCAGCGGCAACCGCCCGCCACCCTCGCCCGCCAACAAGCTGATCGGCGAATATGTCGGTGCGATCAGCAGCGTGGAGCGCAGCGGGCCCCTGTTCATCGGCGGAAAGTCGCTCGGCGGACGCATGGCGAGCATGATTGCCGACAAGCAGTTCAAGGACGGCGCCATCGCCGGCCTCGTCTGCCTCGGCTATCCCTTCCATCCGCCCGGCCAGCCCGAAAAGCTGCGGACCGACCATCTGGAAAAGCTCTCTTGCCCGACACTGATCTGCCAGGGCGAGCGTGACCCGTTCGGCACGCGCGAGGAGGTGGGAGGCTATCCGCTGTCGCCTCGCATCAGTATCGAATGGCTCACTGACGGCGACCACGACTTGAAGCCGCGCAAGGCCTCCGGGGCGACGTTCGACGGCAATCTCGACATCGCGGCGAAGGCCGTCGCGGATTTCGTGCTCGGAGCCGCCCATGGCTGACGCGCGCCTCTCCGATCTGGAACTCGAACGCTATGCGCGCCACATCGTGTTGCCGGAGGTCGGCGGCCCGGGGCAGCAGAAGCTGAAGCGCGCGCGGGTGCTGGTCGTCGGCGCCGGCGGGCTCGGCGCGCCGGTGCTGCTCTATCTCGCCGCCGCCGGTATCGGCACGCTCGGCATCGTCGACGACGACACGGTCTCGCTCTCCAACCTGCAACGGCAGGTGATCCACGACACCGCGTCCGTCGGCAAGGCGAAGGTCGAGAGCGCCGGCGAGACGGTCGGCCGGATCAATCCGCATGTGACGGTCGAGCCGCATGTGATGCGACTCGATGCGTCGAATGTCGACGGCGTCGTAGCGGCCTATGACCTCGTCATCGACGGATCGGACAATTTCGACACGCGCTACGTGCTTGCCGACGCCTGTGCGGCGGCGAGGAAGCCGCTCGTCTCCGGCGCGGTCGGGCGCTTCGACGGCTCGCTGACCGTGCTGATGCCCTGGGAATATGACGGGAAGGGCCGCAGGAACCCGACCTATCGCGATCTTTATCCGGAGGCACCACCGCCAGGCATGGTGCCGAGCTGCGCCGTGGCCGGCGTGGTGGGCGCATTGACCGGGGTGATCGGCACGCTGCAGGCAATGGAGGCCATCAAGCTCATCACCGGCTCCGGGGAGCCGCTGGTCGGCCGCCTGCTGCTCTACGATGCGCTCGGCGCCCGCTTCGACACGATCCGCTACTCTGCACCGAAGGATGCGGCCTGACGTGCCCGTTCTCCTCACCGACGAGCAACGCGCGACGGCAGCCGGTGAGCGAGGCGAAGGCGCCGCGATGGCGATGCGGATCGTGGCGCGCACGGCGGAGCTGCTGTCCGCGCCGCGGCTGATCCCGATCGCATCGGCGCATATCGACGGGGCGCTCTATCACGGCGATTCCGGCACGCTGTTCGCCGAAAAGCTGGTCGAGGGCGGCGCGAAGGTGGCCGTGCGCGCGACGCTGAATGTCGGCGCGCTCGATCTCACCGGCTGCTCGCGCGACCGTCTGCCCGAGCATGAGCGTGGCATGGCACGGCGGATGATGGAGGCCTACCGCACGCTCGGCTGCGAGCCAAGCTGGACCTGTGCGCCCTACCAGGCCGGCCATCGTCCCGCCCTCGGCACGAATGTCGCGTGGGGCGAGTCGAATGCGGTCGTGTTCTGCAATTCGGTGCTCGGCGCGCGGACGAACCGCTATGGCGATTTCCTCGACATCGCCTGCGCCATCGCCGGCTGCGCACCGGATTACGGGCTGCACCGGGCCGAGAACAGGCGGGCCCGCTTCGTGTTCGACGTCGCCGGCCTGCCGCCCGCCTTCCTCGCCTCGGAGATCGCCTGGCCGGTGCTGGGCAGCCTCTATGGCCGCGAGGCGGGCAACGAGGTCGGCGTCGTCGCCGGCGTGGCGAAGCATCCGGGAGAAGACGCCCTGAAGGCATTCGGCGCGGCCGCCGCCTCTTCCGGTTCCGTCGGGCTGTTCCATGTCGCGGGCGTCACCCCGGAGGCGCCCGACGTCGCGACGGCGCTTGGCGCCGAGGCGGCGGAGCGCACGATCTGCGTGACGCAGGCCATGGCGCACGAGGCGCAATTGCGGCTCTCGACGGCGGCCCGGGCAGACCGAATCGACGCGGTCGCGATCGGCAGCCCGCATTTGTCGCCGCGCGAGTTCGAAGAACTGGCAAAGCTGATCGCGGGGCGGCGGCTCGCGGTGCCGTTCTACGCCTGCACCGGCCGCCACGCGCTTGCACATCTCGACAAATGCGGGCTCCGGCGCGGCCTGGAGGCCGCCGGCGTCACCATCGTCGCGGACACCTGCGTGGTGGTCACCCCGATCATGGACGAGCTCCCCGGCGGAGTGCTGATGACCAATTCCGGCAAGTTCGCCCACTATGCGCCCGGCAACACCGGATACGGCGTTCTCTACGGCTCGCTCGCCGACTGCGTCGAGAGCGCGGTCTCGGGCAGGCCGATCCTGGCGGCGGTATCCTGATGAGCGGGTTACGGGGCGACATCCTCGTCGAAGGCCGGGGCGGCGAAGGCGAGGCCTTGGTTCTCGATGCGCCGATCAGCTTCTGGGGCGGCGTCGATCCGAAGACCGGCCGCATCGCCGATGTCCGTCACCCACAGCATGGCGACTGCATCGCCGGCAGGGTTCTCTTCCTGCCGGGCACCATCGGCTCGTCATCCGCCTCCGCCGTGCTGCTCGAACTCGTCCACAAGGGTCTCGCGCCCGCCGCCATCGTCATGCACGAGCCGGACGCCATCCTGCTCATGGGCCTGATCGTGGCGAAAGAGATGGGCTGGGAGACGCCGGTCGCGGTGCGGCTGGACCGCAGGCACTTCGCCTCCTTTCGTCATGCCCTCATAAAGGTAGACGCCGACGGAACGGCTTCACGTCTGGACGCCAGATCGGAAAAGCCAGACTCCGCGCTGACCTGAAGGGTTCGCGAAAACCGCAAGCCCTGGCGGGCACGGCGACCGCCGACGCTGCAAAGCTTCATCTTGATGTCAATCAAGGCACGGACAGTGTGCCCGGGATAGTTCCAATCCAGCGATCACGATCCGGCGGGAGGAACGCATCGGGAGGTCGAGAACGGATCAAGGAGACAGGGCAATGACCGACTTCAACGGCAAGGTGGCAATCGTGACGGGCGGCGCGTCGGGCATCGGCGAGGCGGTCGCTAAGGATCTCGCACGAGGCGGGGCCAAGATGATCGTCGCGGATCTGGACAAGATGCATGCCGCCAAGGTGGTCGAGGCGATCCGCGCCGCAGGCGGCACGGCCGAGGCGTTCGCAGTCAACGTGGCTGTCGCCGAAGAAGTCGAGCGGATGGTCGCCTTCGCGGTCGAGACCTACGGTGCGCTGCATCTCGCGGTGAACAATGCGGGCATCGGCGGCCCGATCGCGCCCGTTGCCGACTATCCGCTGGACGGTTGGAAGTCGGTGATCGACATCAATCTCAATGGCGTCTTCTACGGCCTCAAATACGAGATCGCCGCCATGCTGAAGTCCGGCGGGGGCGCGATCGTGAACATGGCCTCCATCCTCGGTTCCGTCGGCACGCCCGGCTCCAGCGCCTATGTCACCGCCAAACACGCCCTGCTCGGCCTCACCAAGACCGCGGCCCTCGAATACGCCACGCAAGGAATCCGCGTCGTCGCGGTCGGCCCCGCCTATATCGACACGCCGCTACTCTCGAACAATCTCGACGCCGAGACGCTCGGAGCGCTTGCGGGGCTTCATCCGATCGGCCGCATCGGCCGGCCCGAGGAGGTCTCGGCCCTCACCTGCTTCCTGTTGTCCGACGCGGCCAGCTTCATCACCGGAAGCTACCATCTCGTCGACGGCGCCTATACGGCGCAGTGACGGGACAGAGATCGGCACAGGATGCAGACGGCTCGCGCGGACAGGCCTGTCCGGAACCCGCCTCTCGAGAGCGCATGGCATGCCGAGCCGCCTGATGCGGCGATCGAGGCGTTCGCTACACAAGCGGATGGCCTCGATCCCGCGGAAGCGTCAAGACGGCTCGCAAGCCATGGCCCGAACGAGCTTCCCGCTCCGCCGCGCGTCCATCCGCTTCTGCGCTTCCTCGGCCAGTTCAACAGTTCGCTGATCTATTTCCTGCTTCTGGCGGCGGTCGCGGCGGCCATGCTGGGGCACATCATCGACGCGACGGTCATCGTCGCCGCCGTGCTGATCAACGCCATCGTCGGCTACGTGCAGGAAGGCCGCGCCGAACGGGCGCTGGACGCCATCCGCGAGATGATAGCGCCGCATGCCGTGGTGCTGCGCGGGGGCAAGCGGCATTCGCTCGACGCCCGAGAGATCGTGCCCGGCGACATCGTGGCGCTGGAAGCGGGCGACAAGGTGCCGGCGGACCTGCGCATCATTCGCGCCCGCAGCCTGCTCGCCGACGAAGCGATCCTGACCGGCGAGTCCGTCGCTGTCGAAAAGCAGGAACGCCAGGTGGCGGCGGATGCGCCGCTCGGCGACCGCTTCTCCATGCTCTATTCCGGCACGCTGGTGGCGACGGGGCAGGCGATCGGCGTCGCCGTCGCGACCGGGGCGCAGACCGAGATCGGCCGCATCTCGGCCTTGCTGAGCCGCGTCTCGGCACTCACCACGCCGCTGCTGAAGCAGATCGATCATTTCGGCCGGCTGTTCACCTGGTTCGCGATGTCGATGGCGGCGGCCGTATTCGCCTTCGCGGTCCTGTTTCGCGGCTATGTATGGGTCGACGCGCTGCTGGTCGTCGTCGCGCTCGCGGTCGGCGCGATTCCCGAGGGCCTGCCGGCGGTCATCACCATCACGCTGGCCATCGGCGTGCAGCGCATGGCCGCGCGCAACGCCGTCGTGCGCCGCCTTCCGGCCGTGGAGACACTCGGTGCCACCTCCGTGATCTGCTCCGACAAGACCGGCACGCTGACCAGGAACGAGATGACGGCGCGCCGCGTCACCACCGCGTCCGGCGAGACACTCGTCACCGGCTCCGGCTACGCGCCCGACGGCGTGCTGGAGAGCGGGCCCCCGACCGAGGAAGCGCGCGACCGCCTCTTTCTCGCGGCGCATCTCTGCAACGACGCGGACGTCGTCGAACGGGACGGGCAGTGGCGGGTCGTCGGCGATCCGATGGAGGGCGCTCTCGCAACACTCGCCGCCAAGGGAGGACTGCATGCCGAGACGATCCGCGAACAATGGAGCCGGATCGACGAAATCCCGTTCGACGCCCGGCACCGTTTCATGGCGACGCTCCACGAGGGCCCGGGCGGCCAGCGGCGCGTCTTCGTCAAGGGCGCCCCCGAGCGCGTCATCGGCATGTGCCGCGCCCAGGCGCAGGACGGATCCGAGACGGCGATCGATGCTGACGACTGGAGCGCCCGCATCGCACATGCAACGAGCCAGGGCGAGCGCGTGCTCGCCTTCGCGGAAATGCCCGCCCGGCCGGATACCGAACGGCTGTCCTTCGAGGCCGTGCAGAAAGGAGACCTGGTCCTGCTCGGCACCGTCGGGCTGATCGACCCGCCGCGGGAAGAGGCCGTGGAAGCGATCGCTGCCTGCCGCTCGGCCGGCATCGCCGTCAAGATGATCACCGGCGACCATGTCGGCACTGCCGCGGCGATCGCGCGGCAGCTCGCCATCGCCGACGATCCAGTGGCGGTCGAAGGGCGCGAGATCGACGCGGTTTCCGACGACGAATTGCGCGGGCTCGTAGGCCGCGTCAGCGTGTTTGCCCGCACCACGCCGGAGCACAAGCTGAGGATCGTCCGCGCCCTGCAGGCCGAGGGCCACATCGTCGCCATGACGGGAGACGGCGTCAACGACGCGCCGGCGCTCAAGCAGGCGGATGTCGGCGTCGCGATGGGACGAAAGGGCACGGAGGCCGCCAAGGAGGCCGCGGAGATGGTGCTGGTCGACGACAATTTCGCCTCCATCGTCGCTGCCGTACAGGAAGGCCGGACGGTTTACGACAATATCCGCAAGGTCATCGCTTGGACGCTGCCCACCAATGGGGGCGAGACGTTGTGCGTCATCCTGGCCATCGCATTCGGCCTTACCTTGCCGATGACGCCGGTTCAGATCCTGTGGGTCAACCTGGTCACCGAAGTCACGCTTGGCCTGGTGCTGGCCTTCGAGCGGTCGGAGCCGAGCGTGATGCGCCGCCCTCCGCGCAGGCGGGATGAGCCCATCCTGTCGAGTTTCCTCGTATGGCGGGTCGTGCTGGTCTCGCTGCTGTTCACCGCCGGCGTCTTCTTCGTCTACGAATATGCGATGCGGCAGGGGCTGGGTGAAGACGCGGCGCGCACCATGGTGGTGAACACGCTGGTGGTGATGGAGATCTTCTACCTCTTCAACGTCCGCTACCTGCACACGACCTCGTTCAGCCTGATCGGGGCCATGGGGACACCGGCTGTATTGGGGGCAATCGCCACCGTCGTCGCAGCGCAGCTGGCCTTCACCTACGCGCCGTTCATGCACTCCCTGTTCGGAAGCGCGCCGATCGCGTTCGCCGACGGCCTTCTGATCGTCGGCATCGGCGTGGTGCTGATGGTCGTGCTGGAAGCGGAGAAGGCGGCGATGCGCCGCCTGATGCCGTCGGCCGCGGCCGCCTACTAGTTCCGGATCGGCAGCACCCGGTCCGGCGGCCGGTGGCCGTCGAAGAAGGTGCGGATGTTGATGATCACCTTCTCGCCCATGTCGATGCGGCCTTCGAGCGTCGCCGAGCCCATGTGCGGCAGGATCACGACCTTGCCCTTCCTGGCGAGCTTCACCAGCTTCGGGCTTACCGCCGGCTCGTGGGCGAAGACGTCGAGGCCGGCGCCGGCGAGCTTGCCCTGCTCGATCATCTTCACCAGCGCGTCCTCGTCGATGATCTCGCCGCGCGCGGTGTTGACGACATAGGCGGTTGGCTGCATCAGCGCGAGCCGGCGCGCCGAGAGCAGGTGATAGGTCGCCGGCGTCGAAGGGCAATTCACCGACACGATGTCCATGCGCGCCAGCATCTGGTCGAGGCTCTCCCAGTAGGTGGCCTCGAGCTCCTCTTCGATCGCGGGCGCGACGTGCTTGCGGTTATGGTAGTGGATCGACAGGCCGAAGGCCTTGGCGCGGCGGGCGACCGCGGTGCCGATGCGGCCCATGCCGACGATGCCGAGGCGCTTGCCCCAGATGCGGCGGCCGAGCATCCAGGTCGGCGACCAGCCCTGCCAGGCCCCGCCGTCGCCCTGCAGCACGTTCGCACCTTCGACGAGGCGGCGCGGCACGGCGAGCATCAGCGCCATCGTCATGTCGGCGGTGTCCTCGTTGAGGACGTTCGGCGTGTTGGTGACGGTGATGCCCTGCTTCTGGGCGGCGGGGATGTCGATATTGTCGACGCCGTTGCCGAAATTGGCGATCAGCTTCAGGTTCGGTCCGGCCTGGGCGATCAGGGCCGCGTCGATGCGGTCAGTGACAGTCGGCACGAGCACGTCCGCCTCGCGAATCGCTGCCACCAGTTCGGGCTGGCTCATCGGATGGTCGTCGAGATTCAGCCGTGCGTCGAACAGTTCGCGCATCCGGGTCTCGACCGGATCCGGCAGCTTGCGCGTGATGACGACGAGAGGCTTCTTCTTCCCCGGCATTATTTCCTCTTCGAGGGCGGCATCCCGGGTCCTGTTGAGACCTCTTTAACCAAGACCGGCGACATTCGTAGCCAGCGCCCGCCCGGCCTCTCTCTAACAAGCCCCGCGGGTGATGACAAAGAAAAAGGCGTTGCTCGGGGTGCGGCGCCTCGCGGTGTCAGGAGTGGATCGTGTCGCGTTATCTGTCGCTTCGACTGGCTCTTTGCGCGGGGCTGGCAGGCTTCGCGTTCAATGCTGCCTCTCCGGTGCTGCCGTCCGTTGGCGAGGCCGCGGCGCAGGCGGTCGGCCCCAACAAGAGCGGCCTGCCCCTTCCCCGCTTCGTCACGCTGAAATCCGGCCGCGTAAACCTGCGCATCGGGCCCGGCCGAAATTACCCGGTCGAGTGGATGTACTTGAAATCCGGGCTGCCGGTCGAGGTCATCCAGGAATACGACAACTGGCGGCGCATCCGCGATTCGGAAGGCACAGAGGGCTGGATCAACCAGTCGCTGCTGTCGGGCAAGCGCAGCGGCATCGCAGCTCCCTGGTTCAAGGGCAAGGAGGCGACGATCCAGATGCGCGCCAGTCCGGCCGAGGATGCGCGGCTGGTCGCCACGATCGAGCCCGGCGCCATGGGCGAAATCCAGGCCTGCAACGGCAACTGGTGCCAGATGCGATTCGACCGCTACAAGGGGTGGGTGCCGCAGAACCTGATCTGGGGCGCTTATCCGGACGAAACGATCGAAGACTGATCGAGCGTCAGCGGCTGCGCTTCGGGCGCAGGCGGATAACGATGTCGATATTGGCGATTTCCATGCCGGGCGGCGGCGCTGGCACATTGCTCACGGTCACCGGCCCGGCCTCTATGTCGAGAACCTTGTTCTCGCCCTCGACATAGAAATGATGATGGTCGGACGTGTTGGTGTCGAAATAGGTCTTCGCCCCTTCGACCGCGAGGATGCGCAGCATCCCGGCCTCGGTGAACTGGTGCAAGGTGTTGTAGACCGTGGCGAGCGAGACTGCGACGCCGACGCCCAGCGCTTCCTCGTGAAGCTCCTCGGCCGTGAGATGGCGGTCACCCTTGGCGAACAGCAGCGATGCGAGGGAAACGCGTTGCCGCGTGGGGCGAAGCCCCGCCTCGCGCACACGCGTCTCGACATCAGGTCCGATCGTTTGGGTCGCCTTATCCATTTCCTTCCGAACCGCCGTCCGAAGCCGGCCACGCCGCGACAGCCCGAACCCCGGGCGAACGCCGCTTTTTCCAGCATATATTCCGGGAACCGCCAGCGATCAATAGCGGCACATTGACCGCTCCGACCCGGCAAGCTAATCGAAGCCGGCAGTTTCCTTCGTCGCGAAGCCCGGCGAGGATGCGCGTGCAAAGACAAGAATGCGCTTCGATCTGGGAGCTTCGACGGGAGACCACATGGCCGAAAAGAAATCCAGCTACGGCTACGACGAGCTTCTCGCCTGCGCGAAGGGCGAGTTGTTCGGACCCGGAAACGCCCAGCTTCCCTATCCGCCGATGCTCATGTTCGACCGCATCACGGAGATCAGCGAGACAGGCGGCGCGTTCGACAAGGGCTTCATCCGCGCCGATTTCGCGATCCATCGCGACCTGTGGTTCTTCCCCTGCCATTTTATCGACAATCCGATCATGCCAGGGTGTCTCGGCCTCGACGCGCTTTGGCAGCTCACGGGATTCTATCTCGGCTGGCTCGGCGAACCGGGCAAGGGCATGGCGCTCTCGACCGGAGAGGTGAAGTTCAAGGGCATGGTCACACCGAAGACGAAGCTGGTCGAATACGGCGTCGACTTCAAGCGCGTGATGCGCGGGCGGCTGGTGCTCGGAATTGCCGACGGCTGGCTGAAGGCGGACGGCGAGACCATCTATACGGCGACCGACCTGAAGGTCGGCCTCGCCAAGCAGGACGCGTCCGCCGCCTGACCAAGGCGGCACACGGCACAAGGAGCATTCCATGAGACGAGTCGTCGTCACCGGTCTCGGCATCGTATCGTCGATCGGCAACAATGCGGACGAGGTGCGCGAATCCCTGCGCGACGCGAAGTCGGGCATCAGCTTTTCGCCGGATTTCGCCGAGCACGGCTTCCGCTGCCAGGTCTGGGGCGCGCCGACGCTCGATCCGACGGACCTGGTCGACCGCCGCGCCCTGCGCTTCCTGCACAAGGGCGGCGCCTGGAACCACGTCGCCATGCAGCAGGCCATCGCGGATGCCGGGCTGGAAGAAGGCGACATCACCAACGAGCGCACCGGCATCATCATGGGCTCGGGCGGTCCCTCGACGCGAATCATCGTCGAGGCGGCTGAGACCACCATCAAGAACAACAGCCCGAAGCGGATCGGCCCGTTCGCCGTGCCGAAGGCCATGTCGTCGACGGCCTCGGCGACGCTCGCCACCTGGTTCAAGATCCACGGCGTCAACTATTCGATCTCGTCGGCCTGCTCCACCTCGGCGCACTGCATCGGCAACGCGGCCGAGATGATCCAGTGGGGCAAGCAGGACGTGATGTTCGCCGGCGGCCACGAGGACCTCGACTGGACGATGTCGAACCTGTTCGACGCGATGGGCGCGATGTCCTCCAAGTTCAACAACCGGCCGGAGGTCGCCTCGCGCGCCTACGACGTCGACCGCGACGGCTTCGTGATCGCAGGGGGCGCCGGCGTGCTGGTGCTCGAAGAGTATGAACGCGCCAAGGCGCGCGGCGCCAAGATCTACTGCGAGCTCACCGGTTACGGCGCCACCTCCGATGGCTACGACATGGTTGCCCCTTCCGGCGAAGGCGCGGTGCGCTGCATGCGTCAGGCGCTGGCGACGGTGAAGGGACCGGTCGACTACATCAACACGCACGGCACCTCGACGCCGGTCGGCGATTCGAAGGAGATGGGCGCCATCCGCGAGGTGTTCGGCGATGCGCTCCCCAACATCTCCTCCACCAAGTCGCTCACCGGCCATTCGCTGGGTGCCGCCGGCGTGCAGGAATCGATCTATTCGATCCTGATGATGGAGGCGGGCTTCATCGGCGAAAGCGCCCACATCGAAACGCTCGATCCCGAATTCGAAGGCATGCCGGTCGTGCGCAAGCGGATCGACAACGCCAGGATCGACACGGTCCTGTCCAATTCCTTCGGATTCGGCGGCACCAATGCGACGCTGGTCTTCCAGCGCGTGGCAGACTGAGGGCAGCTCACAGATGAACGGACTGATGCAGGGCAAGCGCGGCCTGATCATGGGGGTCGCGAACGATCATTCCATTGCCTGGGGCATTGCCCAGATGCTGCATGCACACGGCGCGGAAATGGCCTTCACCTACCAGGGCGAGGCATTCGGGCGGCGCGTCAAGCCGCTGGCCGAGAAGGTCGGCGCGAAGCTGGTCCTGCCCTGCGACGTCGAGGACAGCGCCTCGGTCGACAGCGTGTTCGACGCGCTGAAGGCCGAGTGGGGCACGATCGACTTCATCGTCCACGCCATCGGCTTCTCCGACAAGAACGAGCTGAAGGGTCTCTATGCGGACACGACGAAGGAGAACTTCATCCGCACGATGGTGATCTCCTGCTATTCGTTCACCGAGGTCGCGCGGAAGGCCGCCGCGATGATGAACGAGGGCGGCTCGATGATCACGCTCACCTATGCCGGCTCGGTGCGGGTGATGCCGAACTACAATGTCATGGGCGTCGCCAAGGCAGGGCTCGAAGCCAGCGTGCGCTACCTCGCCAACGATTTCGGGCCGCGCAACATCCGCGTCAACGCGATCTCGGCCGGGCCGGTGCGCACGCTCGCCGGCGCCGGCATTTCGGACGCCCGACACATGTTCTCCTACCAGGCGCGCAACTCTCCGCTCAGGCGAACGGTGAGCCTGGAGGAAGTAGGAGGATCAGCCCTCTACCTGCTCTCGACCCTGTCGGGCGGGGTGACCGGCGAGATCCACTACGTCGATTCCGGCTACCACATCGTCTCGATGCCGACGCTGGACGAACTGAAGCGGACGGACAACGGCGCCTGACCGTCCTCCGCGTTCGACAATCGCTAACGTTGGCGGGAAACCGACTTTAAGGGGATTTCCTGTACGGATGGCCCGCTTAAGGATGTCTCGCGCATGCAGACGTATGCAAATCCGACACGCAGCCCGCTGTTCCGGCTGATCACCATCGCCGCTGCGGGCATGTCCAGCTTCGTGCTCGGCCTGTGGGCGCTGCGCATGGGTTTCGGCGCACAGCTGGGCGGACTGACGCCCTCAGCGCTGGGCGGGATCATCGCCTCGCTGTGCGCGCTCGCGGCGGCCGGTTCCTCGCTGTCCTTCTTCGCGGGCGTCGACGAGTCCGCCAGCTTCGTCCACAACGAAACGCAGGTGGACAAGCTGACCGGCCTGCATTCGCGCCAGGCGATGATCGGCAGGATCGCGACCGCCGCGGCGACGACCGTGCAGGACGGGAAACCCGTCTTCCTCATCGACATCGACATCGACCGCTTCAAGCAGATCAACGACGCGATCGGCTACACGCAGGGCGACGAACTGATCCGCGCCTTCGCGGCGCGCCTGAGCGACCACATGCCGCCCGGATCCGAGATCGGCCGCATCGGCGCGGGCGAGTTCGCGATCCTGGTTCCTGACAGGCGGACCCTTTCGATCGATCAGACGGTGGAGAAGCTCATCGAGACCATGATGGAGCCCTATCGCCTGACGACGCATCTGCAGTCGGTGAACCTGTCGGTGGGCATGGTCGCCATGCCGAAGGACGGGCGCGACCCGATCGTGCTCCTGCGGCGTTCCAACCTCGCGCTGCAGAATGCGAGGGCAAGCGGCATCGGCAACTGGTCGGTGTTCCATCCCGACATGGGCCAGATCGCCGACTACCGGCAGTGGATCGAATCCGAGCTGCATGCCGCCTTCCAGCGCGGCGATTTCGACCTGCACTACCAGCCGCAGCACGACCTCACCACCGACAGGGTGATCGGCTACGAGGCCCTGCTGCGGTGGCGGCATCCCGAGCGCGGCATGATTCCGCCGGCGGAGTTCGTGCCGGTCGCAGAGGAAACCGGAATGGTCGTGCCGATCGGCGAATGGGTGCTGCGCAAGGCCTGCACGGACCTCAAGTCGCTGCCCGAGGATATCTACATCGCGGTCAACATCTCGCCCGTTCAGATGATGACGAAGGATTTCGTCTCGCGTGTCCGCGCCGTCCTCGCCGAGACGGACGTGAACCCGTCGCGGCTGGAGCTGGAGGTGACGGAGACGGCCATGATGCAGGACCGCGAGCGCGCGGCCCAGGTCATGCGGCAGCTGGCCGAGATGGGCATGTCCGTCGCGGTCGACGATTTCGGCACCGGCTATTCGAACCTCAGCTACCTGATCGACTTCCCCTTCCAGAAGCTCAAGATCGACCGGTCCTTCGTCAACCGCATCGACAAGGACAATGGCGGGGCGGTGGTTTCGACCATCGTGGGCCTGTCTCGCGCGCTCGGCGTGCGCACGATCGCGGAAGGCGTCGAGACGGAGAACCAGGCGACGCTGCTGCGCGCCGCGGGGTGCGACGTGGTACAGGGCTTCCTCTATGGCAGGCCGGGCCCGCTGGCCGCGGTGGGGTAGGCTGCCCTGCCGGTCGCGGCGGGAGCCACAGTTCACTGACCGTCACCCCCACCTCAAGGCTTTTTGCCTTGACCCGGCTATATTGAGCGTTCATCACCGGCCATTCGCAGTTCGCGGGGCGGGATCGCGGACCAGTTCACTCCGATGAGGTGGCGCCGGGCGGGATGAAGCTCAGGAGGTTCTTTTGGCCGATCGTCGGCAGCGCGGCCGTGGTCTTCTCGATCTGGCTGCTCTATCACGAGCTGCGCGGCGTTTCCCTTGAGGAGATGAAGGCCAGCTTCGCGCGGATTTCGCTGCACAGCTGGCTTCTGGCCATCCTCTCCACCTTCGTCGCCTACGGCGCGCTCGCCGGCTACGACAACATCGCCCTGAAATACCTGAACCGGAAGGTGCCATGGCTGTTCATCACCATCGGCTCCTTCACCACCTATGCGATCTCGCACAACGTCGGGGCCTCGGTGCTGTCCGGCGCGGTGGTCCGCTACAGGGCGTACGGGTCGAAAGGCCTGACCATGGCGGAGGTCGGCGTGCTCGTCGCCTTCTGCTCCTTCACCTTTGCCATCGGGGTGCTGTTCCTCACCGGGCTCGTCCTGGTGATCGAGCCGGAGATCGTCGACAGGTTCGTCGACATCCTGCCGACCGATTTCTCACGCGGCACCGGCTATCTTCTGCTGGCCTTGATCGGCCTCTATGTGGCGGGCAGCCTGCTGAAGCTGCGGCCGCTCAGCATCAGGGGCTTTCAGCTGAGCTATCCGTCGCCGTCGATCGTGGCGCGGCAGCTGGTGATCGGACCGATCGAGATCATCGGCGCGGCGGGCATCGTCTATTTCGCCCTGCCCGACGCCGGAAATCCCGGCTATCTCGTGATCCTCGGCATCTTCCTGATCTCGTTCTCGGTTGCGCTCTTGTCGCACGCGCCGGGCGGGCTCGGCGTGCTCGAACTCGTCTTCGTGCATGCGCTGTCGGAGATGGATCCGGCCGACGTGATCGCGGCACTGGTCGTGTTCCGCCTGCTCTACCTGATCATTCCCTTCGTGATCGCGATCGTGGTCATCCTCGCCTTCGAGCACTCCCGCCTCGGGCGGGACTGATCAGCGCCGCGCCCACAGCACCTTGTAGGTCTGGTCGCGTACGAGCTCGCCGGACTGGCGGAAGCCCGCGGACAACGCCGCTTCGTACGGCAGGCCGCGATTGGCGACCATGTAGAGCCGGCCGTTCGGCTTGAGCGCCGCGCTCGCGGCGCGAATCATCGCATGGCCGATGCCGGGGTCCGCCGCGCGCCCCTGATGAAAGGGTGGATTCATGACGATCGCATCGAACTTGCGCGGCACGGGTTCGCTCGCAAGGTCCACCCAGTGAAAGCCCACCGGCACGCGCGCGTCGGCGAGATTGAGCTTCGCGGCCTCCAGCGAAGCAAAATCGGCCTCGAACAGATCGAGCGAGGCGACGCCCGCGCATCGCTCCAAGGCCTCGGCCGCAAGATAACCCCAGCCGGCACAGAAGTCCGCCACCGCGCCCGAGAGATCGGCTGGGACGTGCTGCGCCAGCAGCCGTGAGCCGGCGTCGATGCGGTCGTGGGAGAACATGCCGGGGGTCGCGCGAAAGCGGCCGCCGATGAGAGCCTCCCTGTGGGGGTTCTCGAGCATCGCGGCCACCGCGCGCGCATCGGCCGGCCGATGGAGCCAGAAGGCCTGGCCGTGGAACTTGGAGAGGCTTCCCTCAAAAGGAGCCAGCGCCTCCAGCCGCTTGCGCAGGCTGGCGATGCCGTCATCCTTACTGCCGGCCACGAGAATGACGGCCGTCGGCGAACCGCGCCGCATCGCCTCGGCGATCAGGATCTCGTTCAGCCCCTTGTGCTTGCCCGCCAGGACGAGGACGAGGTCATACCCCTCCCCTTCCGGATCGGGCACCACCCTGTGCCGGCCGGCCTTCAGCTTCAGGAAATCCGGACGAAACCCTTGAACGAGCGTGAGGTCGGCGGCGAAGCCGTCCGGCAGGCGAAAGCCGGGCGCGGCGCCGAGGAAAAGCACCCGCGCGCCGTTGCCGGGCACGTCGAGGTCGCCCGTTTCGAGGGGGTGGAAGAGAGTACGCTGGGAATCGTCGCTCAAGGCTGGGGCATATCCTGAAATGCTTGTAACGCGGCCTTCATAGGCGAGCCCTTTGCCAAGCGATAGACTGGGTCCTTGGCCAGGAATTCAAGCGTGCTGTCGTGGAACGTGAGGATGAAATGTCGATAGCTGGCAAAGAGACCGGGGAAATGCCGGGAATGAACGGCGTTCTGCGTTTCAAGCTCGGATATCCAGTCAGAGCCGGATACCTCATACACGTTGTAGTAGCTTAGCCCGGCCTCATGATAACGATGCCCGTCCAACGCCTCATCGTTCGGCGGCCCCCACTTGACGGCAAGACATTCATCGCAGCGAACGACAGCAACGTTCAGCGGCAGAGGCTTGCCCGTGTCGGCGAGCTCGTATGCGAACACGAGACAGTTCTCGTCTGCCGCGATCGCCGGCATGGGGGCTCCCGCGTCCATATCCGGAACTTCGAGTAAGTGAAGACGGAGCGTGCCATCACCGGCCGGGCGCGATGGAAACGAGCTCCATGCGGAATCGGCCATCGAAGTCACGTTCCACAAAATGTCTGCAGCACGCGATCTTCCGGCTGCGGCGGCTCGGCGTAGCGCTCCATTCCCGGCTGCTCGTCATAGGGATAGGCGAGGACGGCAAGCATGTCATGGAACGGGCCGAAATCATCGCGCTCGACAGCCGCCGCGATCAGTTCCTCGATAAGATGATTACGCGGGATGAACTTCGGATTGCTGGCGTTCATCAGCGCCATACGCTCTTTCGCGGCGATGCCTTCCACCGCGAGCCGCTCCAGCCACAGCCGCGCCCAGGCGTCGAAGCCGGCGGGATCGGCGAAGAGGTTGCGTGTCGCCGCGCGTACGACATCCCGCGGGAGAAGGGCCACATCCTGCGCCAGCGTGCGGAACGTCAGCGTGAAATCGGCGCCGCCGGCCGCCATCGTTTCGAGCAGGCCCTTCACCAGCGCCTTATCCTCGTCGCGCGCGGTGGTCAGGCCGAGCTTCGGGCGCATGCCTTCGACATAGTTCGCCTCGAAGGCCGGCAGGAATGCCCCCAGCGCCTCCTGCGCCACCGGCACGGCCTGTTCAGGGTCGTCGTGCAGCAGCGGCAGCAGGCATTCGGCCAACCGCGCGAGGTTCCATAGTGCAATGTGCGGCTGGTTGGAGAAGGCATAGCGGCCGTGGCGGTCGATGGACGAGAACACCTTGGCCGGGTGGTATTCGTCCATGAATGCGCAGGGGCCGTAGTCGATCGTCTCGCCGGCGATCGACATGTTGTCCGTGTTCATCACGCCATGGATGAAGCCGAGCTGCATCCATCTGGCGATGAGCGCCGCCTGCCGGGACAGGATCGCCTCGTACAGCGCGAGATAGCGGTTGGCGGCCTCCCTGGCCTGAGGGTAGTGGCGGTCGATGACATGGTCCGCCAGCGTGCGGATCGCGTCGACGTCGCTGCGCGCGGCAAAATACTGGAAGGTGCCGACGCGGATGTGGCTCGCGGCGACGCGCGTTACCACCGCACCCGGCAGGCGGGTCTCGCGATAGACTGGATTGCCCGTCGTGACGGCCGCCAGCGAGCGCGTCGTCGGCACGCCGAGCGCCGCCATCGCTTCGGAGACCAGATACTCACGCAGCACCGGGCCGATCGCCGCGAGCCCGTCGCCATTGCGCGAGAAGCGCGTCGGCCCCGCGCCCTTGAGCTGGATGTCGCGGCGGCGGCCGACCCCGTCGACCACCTCGCCGAGCAGGATGGCGCGGCCGTCGCCGAGCTGCGGCACGAAATGGCCGAACTGGTGGCCGGCATAGGCCAGAGCGACCGGCTCCGCGCCCTCAGGGATCGTGTTGCCGGAAAAGATGGCGGCCAGCGTCGCGTCGTCGATGCCGTCGACATCGAGGCCCAGTTCGGCAGCCAGCTCCCGGTTGAACTTCACCAGACGCGGGCCTGCCGCCCGCGCAGGCTCCGCCGCGGCATGAAATCCGGCTGGCAGCCGCGCATAGGAATTGTCGAAGCGGCCGATAGCCGGTGCCTCGCTCAACGCCGCCACTGTCGTTGCTCTGTTCATCATCTGCTCACACTGCCGGACACCGGCACATCCACATACATAGGTCCCCGGACCGGCTGCGTCATCAACTCTGTCGGATTTGAGCCGCCTCCTACGACGATCCTTCGCAAGATGGTCCCGGTGCCTATGCTGCGCATGGTCCCTTGCCGGGGCGAACCGCCTGTCTCGCTCGCCCTGTGCGACGCCCCCCTGCGGCCCGTCTTCCCGGGCGCCGGAGGCGACCCGGGATCCATTCCTCTCTCTGGTTACACGCCGAAACACCCCACGGTCGCAGAAAAGGATCAGCGCCAACCCGCCATGGTCAATCGATCCCGGCTGACCTCCGGTCGCCGGGATGACGATCGCGGACGGTGT
>VFQN01003430.1_pt1 | contig 22679 bp, 13 predicted proteins | sample 3512371 | NCBI WGS metagenome assembly VFQN01 (sample SAMN10412370, study PRJNA504923) | tailings metagenome | isolation source: Replicate 2 from Balatoc abandoned mine | place: Philippines: Itogon, Benguet | collected 2017-08-28
GTTCTGATTTGGGAATCCCGCCCGCTATGGCAGGTTCAACTGACGACACGCCCTAACATATGCCCGGTCGCGCATTCCGCTTGAGCTGATGGGCTTTGGGGACAACGGGCAGGTTCTGCCAAGCGTCGCATGCGGCATCGATAATAGCGACATAGCTGTCGAAGACGCGGTTCGAAAGCCAGCTTTGGCGCATGTGTTGCCAGACCGTGATGTCAGGAAGATTGGCGTCGGCATCCTGAGGTTCGCGGTGGCGTGCCATCCGCACCGATCCAATTTCCTACGCAAAGGCAGGTCGCAAGGATGCGCCTTCAGCGTGCGTCGACAGGTCTTTTGGTCGCCCGACGACATAACATCTTGCGGATGATGCTGCAGCCGCGGGCTGATGTGGGGGAAGTCGGGCCTGCATAGCGCGTGTCGGTAGTTGACGCGGAAGCGCCCTTTGTTCGGAAAGACCCTCTGTGCCGACCGCGTTGAGTTCGTGCACCCAGTCTCGCAACGTCTGAAGGTCCATCCCGCCGAACGGCGCCGCGATCGACAAGTGCCGGCGGCTCACTCTCTCAACATGTCAAAGCGTGTCTCCTGCAGAGTTCACAATGGCAGTGATCGTTTTCTTGTAGAGCTCGAATTCGGGCGAAGTCTGCCTGATCTCGGTGGTGGTTGAATTCGGCTGCGAGGTCATCCATCTTGTGTGGCCACTCATTTTCCTTTCCGCCCAGTTCACGACGTATCCAGCACTCTTCCCCCTAAGAAATGGATTGGCGTCGAACACGGCTGGATCCAGGAAATCGGCGAGCATTGTTTCGCTTGGCCTCGACAGGACTTGATGTGCCCCTTCCATTCCGAGGAAGTGGCAGAGATAGAGCCGACCGGCGGTAATTCCATGGCCATGCGCGCGGAGATAAGCTTCTCCCTCGTGGGCCAGATTGCGTACCATCTCGCGCGACAACGTGGGATCAAAACGCAAGGCGAGAAGATCGTCGCGCGAAAGCGCTCGCGCCAGATCGGACCGGTAGGTGTTCATCATCCTGACCCACGTCTTCTCGATAAACTGGCCAAGGCCGGTCGCGGAAGACAGCGGATTCTTGGCGCGGACGCTGCCGCCGCTTTCGACATGAATGATGCGGTCGGTCAGTGTCTCGACCGCGGAGCTGTCGGACCCGACAACGCTGACTTCTCCAAGTGGATCGACGGTCTCGCCGCCCTGGGAAAGTTCGAAATGAAGGTGCGGACCTGTCGACAGGCCCGTGGTGCCGACATAGCCGATGACCTCACCGGCCTTGACGTGCGTGCCTACGGCGCCCTGCAACGCGAAGCGTTGCAGATGAGCATATCCAGTTTCGCGACCACCGGCATGCGAAATCCGCACGAGATTGCCGTAACCGTCGCCGTCGCCCTGAAAGACGATCTCGCCGTCAAAAGCCGCGAATACCGGGCTGCCCAAAGGGGCCATCCAGTCCACGCCCTTATGGACGCGAACCGTCCCCAGGATCGGATGCCTGCGTGGCCCAAAGGTGGAAGTCAGAACGCCGTTTACCGGAGTGACCATGCCATTTGTCGCGCTCAACGAGCGTACCTCATCGTCGCGTGTGAAGCACGCGAAGTCGCCATCTTTTTGCTGGAAGACAAAACACTCCAGGTTCTTTTCGATACCTTGGACACCAACATAAAGCACTCGGCTGGAAGCGGCATCCTTGTTGCGTGCCGTGTCGGAGTAAATCAGGACCAAACGCTGGTCTTCAGTTGCGAATGCGTTCAAGTCCTGCCCGTGCGAGAGATACATGATCGCTTCGCCGATCACGCCCGTTGGGACATTGTTGCGCGCGGCCGTCGAGTAGATCGCATCCAGCAGGCGATATTGACGCTTGTGCGTGCCCTCTTCGGATGCTCCGGAATAGTTGAACAGGTCGTTGCGCACCCATGGATCGACGCTCGATACGAACATCCCCGCCGCATTGCGTGCGAGCGAGCCGAGGAATGCGTCCCTGGTATAGATCGAAAGCTGCATGAGCGAATGCGTCGTCGTCTGGCGCCGTGCTCGGTAGCCGCGCATGGCAACCACGGTGCCGGGCGCCAGGCTGTCCAGGCCAAGAAGCGCCTTCAGGGCCTCGCTCGCCAGCTTGGCATCGCCAGCGTCGAAACGTGCTTCGAGAACTATGCTGTCCAGACTCCGGGTGCCGAGAGTTTTCACAAATATGTCCTCAGTCGACTCGAACCTTTCGGATTCTGGAGAGATCGAAGCGACGCTCGTATTGTTCTCGATTTCCGTTTTCTTGAACTCCGGAAGCGCGGCTCTGCCCGCATCGATGGTTTCGCCCCAGCCGGCGCTCGGATCATCGAAAGTCGCAGTCTCCGCAGCTGGTCCGCCAACTGCGGAACTATCGGCCGGAGGTGGGAGATCGACCGGCATTCCGTCCGCAGGGGCAGCGCCGGTTCGCCGCGCCTGGAAAAAGGCGAAGTCCTCCTGCGTCGAAGGTATCGTCGTCATGAAGCGCTCGCTGGAACTCAACATGGCGTCCGACAGGAGTTCGATCTGAGGGGATATTCCCGGCAGGGCGAGTTCCGCCGGCCGCGGGATGGAGCGCACTTTCGGTTCGCTGCCGCTGTCGCGCGACAGTTGGATCCACATGGGATCGCCAGCCAGATCGACGACGGCAGGCACGTAGACCGGAGCGTCCGCCGGAACGTCGTCTGCTTGCTCGGCAACCTCGAGTTCTTCGTCTTCGTCGTCGAAAGTCCAATAGTCGGTCGTAACGTAGGTGAGGAGAACGATTGAAAGCAGCGCGAGTAGAGCCAGTCCGACGAAAATCCTACGCCGCCGCGTCCGCCTGCGTCGAGCAGCAGCTGTCCGCTTCTTCGCCCGAAAGCTCGTATCGATGCTATGGGTCATGGACCGCGTCCGGTCAGGAAAAAGGTCCATCGGGGCTGTTCGAGCGTGTCCACCTCATAGAACCGAGCCGCTACATGACCGCGTTCCCAGCACTCGTCGATGCCGCGAATGCTGAAGCGACGCCGCTCGATGCACATCTCGACCGAACCGCTAAGGACCGACTGGCCGAAGACGTCCGTCGCGTAGACATAGATGTACCGGTTCGCCAATTCTTCGCGAACGACGTTCACGCACTGATTTGCCCCTATTGTCCACCAACCTTCTGTCTGGAAAGAGTTATCGACCTCCTGGCCGGCAGCGAGATTGACGACATCAAGCGTCTGGTTGCAGACGATGAATTGGGCCCGTGCTTGGCCTGGCGTCATAAGGGCCATCAGTACAGTCGCGGCCGAAATGATGAAACACGTTCGGGTGGCCCGCGCGAAAAGACCAATGTGCTGGGAATCTGAAGCGCGGCTCCTGCTCGTCAACGCAAGGCACGAGCGAAGTACTTCCACGCACATGTTATCCGCCAAGCCGGAAGTATTTAGCCGTCGCAGAGAACTCGAGCCCCTTCTCCTTGATCTCCGCAAGGATCTGGGGAAGTGCAGTCGCTGCCGGTGTCGGATTCGAGAATGTTGCCGCCTGAACGTCGCTGGTCCCAGTGATCGCGATTATTATCTGAGGCACCCCCCTCCCGGCGGCTTTGTCCGCGTCGCCGAGGCTGATCGGAATGCTGAACATCGCTTTGCCCGACTGCACGGTTACGCGTTCGTCCAAGTTGAACGCCATTCCCTTGTTGTCGATCAACAGTAGGCTCGACCTCAGGCCGCCGAGGGTCTTTAGAGTGCCGCTGACTGGAGCGCCGTTCGGGACGGAGCTCTGATCGAGGGCGAGGTCAGGCCTTTCCGCTGACGTCCCACCCAAAGCCCGCAAGAAATGTGTGACCTCGCATTGCGCTGGTTCTATCAGCCTGACGCTGATATCCGGCTCCAAGTGAAATTCCGATTGGAAGGCCTCCAGCATCTGCTCGAAAGGCCGGACTTCGGTTCCAAACCCTTCGATCTCGATGGCCTTGTCGGTCACCGACGTCGCGGTGGCATAAAAGCACTCGCCCCCATGGTAGTCGCGTAACCAGGATATGCGTCTGGCAACCTCGTCTATGGCGTTCGTTGCTGGAACCGTCGGATTCTGCGGCACGTATGTTGCTACATTGGTCTGGCCTTGCCCGCTGCTTGCCGGCGGGGAGGGCGGGCCGAGACTTGCAGCTTCGTCGGCTGGCTGGGTCATGGTCGGCGCAGGCGGCTCACGCGGCGTTGGCGAGGTCGCGGACTTTGTTGCAGGCTCGATGGCCTCATGGTCCTGGCCATTGTCAGATGGGTTTGTCGGACGGCTCGCGGTTTCCCGTGCCTGGAGGGGGAGAGACGGACTTTCGTCGGCCAACCGCGCCGTTTCTTTGGGCTGGCTGTCCGTTGACTTCGCCCGGTTTGCCTGCGGCGCCGAAGTCTCGCGGGTCGGGGCCGATGGAGGGACCAGTTCCTCGGTTGTTCGTAATGCTTCCTGCCCCTGATTGCCTGCTATCTTCGGCAGGCTCGTCTTCGGTGGTTCGATCTTGTCCTTCGAAGGTCGGGCTTCAATCGTTTCGCGGGCCGGCGGAACAGACTCTCGTGCGCCACCGCTATCGGGGGCCGGCCGGACTGAAGTCGGTGCTGCGGGGACCGCTGTCCGAGCTTGCGACGGAGCCTTCGCCGATTGGTCGGCCGGGAGAGCAGTCTCAGCGACGGAAGGCTTCGCAAGTTCGGGAGTGAGCTGTGCCGATTGGCTCGCTTCGAGGGTAGGAGTTCCGCGCGAGGGCGCCAAGAGGCCGCTCAGATAGAGGCCGATGCCGGAAAGGATAGCCACCGCTGCCAGGGCGGCGATCGCAATGTTCCTGCCATTGCTCCGCCGGGGCGATGCGGCCACCGGGAGGTCTGCCGTTGGCACCGGGCGAGATCGAGACAGATGCGCCGGGGGTCTGTGCGCAACGAAAGGAGGCTCGCCTGCACTGATGGAATCCTGAGTCACGACCCGGGAATGAGTGGGAGCAGCCGGCTCCGCTTGCGACCGCGCAGTCCGGCGATCGTCGGCATACGTAGACGGCGGGGCCGTGGCCCTGTCCACACCTGTGGTTGGACCGTCATGCGTGAACTCGGCTATCTCGGCCATGCTGGTCGGCCGATCTCGTGGATCGGGCTGCAACATCGCTTCGACAAGCGGCCCAAGGTCGCCGTCGAGATCGGACAGATCGGGTACGGTTCGGCGCTTTTCGACGATCTCGAATTGCGAGCCACCCATATCGATCGGCTTTCCGCGCAATGCCGCGGCCAACACCAGACCCAGGCTGTAGATATCCGATCGTTCACTCACTTCGCCGCCGTAAAGGCCGAGCTGTTCGGGCGAGACGTAGTTGTACTTGCCGGCGAACTTGCCGCCGATCAGCGTCCCGCCGTCGACCGCTGCCGATCGTGCAATGCCGAAGTCGATGATCTTGGCGCGTTCCACCTTGCCACCCGGGAGGATTATGTTGTCGGGCGAGAGGTCTCGGTGCACCGCGCCGGCCTCGTGGACCGCGCTCAATCCTGAAGCGAGGCGATGACAAAGCCTGCGTACATCGTTCGTCGGCATGGCGCCGCGACGCATCACGTCGAACAACGATTCTCCATTTACGAACTCCATGGCGAGGTAAGGACGACCGATCCCCGGGTCGATGGTGAAGACATGGTACCGCACGACGGCGTCATGCGAGAGGTGATTGAGGATCAAGGCCTCCTTGCGGAACAGCGACAGGATCGTCTGGTCGCGGGCGAATTCGGGCAGCACGATCTTGATCGCGACATGGTCGCCTGTCTGGATGTTGTGACCGCGATAAACCTCGCCCATCCCACCGGACGCAATACGCTCGTCGAGCTCATAGATACCGCTGAGTTGTGTGCCCACCGTAGCCTTGGTCGCTTCGGGCATCATTCGTGTCTTGTCGTCGGAACTCATCGGCCTCAACCTTTCGCCCTCGACAAAGCCGATACGGACGGCCGACCGAGACGCCGCGTTCCGACCCGCACGAGTACGATCGTGACATTATCCGTTCCGCCGCGGGCCAGAACTGTCGCCAACAATCTCTGGCACGCCATTTCTGGCGTTGCCGATATCGCGACCGCCTCGATCTCACTATCTGCAACGTGCGCAGTCAGGCCGTCCGTACTCAGGACAAAGATATCTCCAGGCAGGATCTCACCTTGCTGAAAATCCAGGGCGATCTCGTGGCTGACGCCGACCGCGCGCGTAATGACGTTGCGACGTGGCCAGTTCTGCGCTTCGGCCGGGCTGATCATTCCTCGGTCGAGGAGTTCCTGTACCTCGGTATGATCGCGGGATATCTGCGACATCGAACCATCGCGGATCAGATAGATGCGGCTGTCGCCCGACCACAGACAGGCGAAGCTGCCATCCATGGCCAGCAGGGCGGCTATCGTGGAGCCGATCGTGAGTCCGCGTTCCTCCGAGATCCGGCGGATCTTGGCATGGGCCCGGCTCAGCCGGTCCTCGAAGCGTGCGCGCAGATCCGGTGCCGAACTCGCAACTCCGATCGTCGCCATATGCTCCACGATGCTCGCGGACGCCAACTCGCCGGCATCATGTCCACCCATCCCGTCCGCGACCAGCCAGAGACCGCCTTCGGGGTGGATCAGAAAATTGTCTTCGTTGAGCTGCCGCACGCAGCCTTTGTGACTGACGCCGTAACTCTCAAAGGGAAGGGCGAACTCGTTCACTTGCCACCCAAGCGTTTCGAACGCCTCGTCACGGCGGGCTTGCACCAGAGCCAGTTTGCCACAGGCGTGGTCACTAGAGTACAGGAAATAGACTTGTCTCGACAGACCGGCCCACACCCAAAGCATTGACCTCTCTTCTCCAAGATCGTTGGTGCAGATTTTTCGGAAAATTTGCCGGATTGTCTTGAAGGCGCGGTGCGTCACTCTTGCCGGCGGTCGATGAGGTCAACCGCCAGAGGCGGAACCCCGCACGGCCATCGGCGCCAGAACCAACGTAACGGATAGCCGCTACGGCCGATCAGAGCGCCGTCGGGCAGGTGAAGCCGGCAAGTGCCGGCAAAGTGAACGGATTTACGGCCGAGTTGACCTGGATAGAATAAGCCACGTCGCGCCCTCCGATCACGAAGCGCACCTCGAGATTGTCGCCGTTGCGGGTGGTCGTTCCAGTGTCCAGCAGCCGCTTCAAGGCCCAGGGGCCTTCGAAGCTGATCACGGATTCCCGGCCCGGAAGTTCCGGCGTCAGGCTCAGATTTGCCGAGCCCGAGGACGTGGCGCCTGGCCAGGTTATGAGGCCAGGATTGTTGCCGGCCTGGGAACTCTGCACGATCTGCCCGTTCACATCGAGCAGAGCGATATCGGCATCGCTATGCAGCGACAAAGGTGTGAACGTGACGTTGACTGCCGGCGCCGATCCCCCCAATGGAAAAAAGGCGTCCCGGATTTCGGCGGCTGAGCGGAACTCCTTCAAAGTCGATTTGGACAGTTCACGACCGAGACGCGTTCCTTGTTTCCATTCCCAGTTCTGGCCACTGGTGTCGGCAAAAGGTGCAAGGTTCTGCATGAAAAACCTGTCGATTACGCCATTGGGCGCGAACATCGTGACAAAATCCGCCATGGGGACGTCCGGTGCTGCGGCGCCTGCGAAAGGAAAGCGGTTGGCGATCGTTTCCTGGCAGGGCTTGCTGACTGTTGCAGTGAGCATCTGGTTCAGATTTGCGATGGACGTTGCCGCTGCGTCGCCTTCGAAATCGTCGGCGACGGCGTGCACCATCCTGGACAGCGACTTCGGAAGCCGCGAGGCATTGGCGCGCAGGCTCGAGATCTGCAACTGCATATTGGCATTGGCGCGTTCAGCTTGGGACGGAACGGCCGCCGTCAGCAGCACGGTCTGGTAGATGTCATGAAAATTCTGCACAAGTGCGTCGATCGGCCGTTGTCCCGGAGTGCCGCTCATCAATATCTGGAACGGCTTGAACTGTGACTCGATGCTTGCACCAGGGTTCTGGCCGGCCGGCCTTGCAAAAGCGGCGCCTGCCCGGCTTTGGGACTTACGCGAGGGCAGATCGACTCCGATGCGTGCAAGGCCTTGCGCGCGGTCTGCAGCTTTGAGTGTAATGCCTGCAGCCGCGTCGGCGGCAGACGACGGCGAACCACCATCGGGCACCCATGAGCTCTCGCCGCTTTCGGCTTCGCGCGTCAAGGCGGTCTCGTATGCGATTGCTTCGAAGAGTTGCCTGATCGGCGAGGTGGGCGATGCGGCGGCAGAGAGTCCAATATATTGCGGCTTGTCTGCCGACATCGACTTGAATTTCAGGTGGTCGAAAACAGAGCTCCATGCGGCGGCGAAGTCCTTGCCGTAGCGATCGAGGAGGTCGGGCCCAAGTCTCTGAAGTTTCTGATCGAGGTCGCCCTGCTCGCCACTTGCGCCGATTACCCACTGGTCGTCGACGAGTTGCTGCGCGACGCCGGCGAGCTGCGTCAAGTAGAAGTCGTTGAAGCCGGCATATGTATAGATGCCCGGCACGTTGAGCATCGTCAGGTCGGTTCCATCGGTCGTTTCGAAGACCAACGACGCTTCCGGCCCTGCTTTCGCCGAAACGGAAAAATTCTGCAGCGCTGCCGCATAGATTGCCGATTTGATCAAGGCGGAAGCGCGATCAGCCAGTGTCATGCGTCCCAGCGAGCGCTGCGCTGCTTCAACCAGCGGCCGATCGAGCTCGTAGAGCGGCTCATGATCGTCGTCGAGTTCAAGCATGGCGCGCAAATGTTTCTCGAGCTCCCGCCGACCTTCACGGTTTGTCGACCCCGGATACCGGTTCTGCTCCCAATCCCGCTTCAACCAGGTCACGATGAGCTCGTCATCGATCTTCGGTGCCTTGCCGCCGAGCATTAGGTAAACCTTCAGCGGTTCGTAGAGCTCGATCGGATCGCCCATTTTGGCCTCGATCGTGCGTTCGAGTTGCAGGATCAGACGCGATCGGAACATCCGTTCCAACGCCTGCCTGTAGGCCGTCTCGGACGCCGAGAGGAGACGCTCACGCTGGCTGAGACCGAAGGTTTCCCGCAGCGGCACCGGCACGTCATTTCCAGAATAGCCCACCGGCAGTTCGCGCAGCATCCCCAGTGGTTCGATCACGTTCTCGAGATCTACATCGGTGACCGTGGTGCTTCCCAGCATCTGGTCTGCGGCGAGGCGGAGTTGCTCCGCTGCGTTGTCTGTGGACACGATTAGCGATCGGTTCGTCGTGAAGCTCAGACCCAACGCGGCGAGTAGCGCGGCCGCCAAAAGGGCGACGGCGCCGAACCCACCATAACGCAGCAGCGCGGCCCATCTTGCTGTTGCCGCGTCCCGCGAGACCCAGCCCGCCTCGGCAAAAATGACCTTGCTCAAGAGGTCGTGGAGGAAAAAACTCTTGCCCGTGCCTGAAAGATGTTCTCGCGGGGCGGTGCTTGCAAAGCTGCGGCCGATCGCCCCCAGCACCTGATCGATCGGCGTTCCCTCCTGTGTCCCGGAGGAAAAATAGAAGCCGCGAAGGTTGATGCCCGCCCGGCCCGTTCCCAATTCGAAGACGCGACCGAGGAAATCCGCGACTCGATCCTTCAACAAGTCAAACTGTGCCGGAAAGCCGAAGATCGCGATGCGGCGGGCGGGATCCGGCTCCTCGTGCAAGCGGTCTGTCGCCTCTTCGGCCAGGCGTTCAGCCAGCGCACCGAATTCCAGGCGTATCTGTCCAGGCAGATTGCCGTCGCGATCGCGGCTCCGGAATGTGACGCCCCAAACCTTGCGCCTGCGCTCTTCGTCGTATCCATCAAAATACTCCGCGAAGCCTGCGACCAGGTCGGCTTTGGTAAACAGCACATATACGGGCAATTCGATCTGCAGCCGCTCGCGAATATCTTCGAGCCGGTTTCGTATAGCGACGACATGTGCGCCGAGGTCCTGACCGTTCAGCGTCATCAGGTCCAGGAGACTGATTGCAACGATCACACCGTTTATCGGCTGCTTTGGCCGGTTTCGCTTGAGGATCGCCAGGAAGGCCAGCCAGCTTTTCTTGTCGGCCTGCATGTCGGAATCTTGTGTCGTGTAGCGGCCGGCCGTATCGAGAAGCACGGCGTCCTCGGCGAACCACCAATCGCAGTAGCGCGTCCCCGCGACGCCCGAAACCGGCTGCGCCTCGCTCGACCCGGCCAGAGGGAACCTCAGCCCCGAATTGACGAGGGCGGTGGTCTTGCCGGTGCCCGGCGGGCCGATGATGACATACCAGGGCAGTTCATAAAGAAAGTTGCGCTTGCGGCTTTTTCGCTTCAGCGTGGCGACCGCCTCCTTCATGCGCACGGCGAGCACCCGCGCATCACCATCGTCGGTGTCGCTCTTGGCGACTGCCGCCTCCAGGGCATTCTGTGCGAGCCGCTTCCGTACGTATCGGAAACCGTAGCAGCCACTCAGGATCAGCAAAACCGCGGCGATCACGAGGGCGCGCGGCCAGATGTGCTCCAGCGGGCGCGCGTCGCCGAAGCCGATCATGGGCCCCGCGACCCAGACCCCTGCGATGAAGGCAGCCAAGGCGCAGGCGACGAAAATGCGCGAGAGCCACGTCATCATGGTGACTACAAAGCTCCCCGGAGACCGGCCCTGCGGAACTTCACAACAATTCCTCCCGAAGGATCATCAGGTCGACGCGGCGATTTCTGGCACGACCCTCCGGTGTTTCGTTGCCGGCAAGCGGTTCGTCTTCACCCTTTCCTTCGACTGCTATTCGCGACGGGTCGCCGATCCTCGGCGCCACCACCTTTTCGACCGCTCTGGCTCGGGCAACCGAGAGATCGTAGTTGGACTTGAAAGCGCTCGATCGCCTGGGCTTCACATTGTCGGTGTGGCCGACGATCCTGATTTTGCCGGGCTCCGGGTCGAGAGCCGCCGCGATGCTGCCTGCAATCGGTTCGAATTCCGCCTTGACTTCGGCTTTTCCCGAATCGAACAGCATGAGATTGTTGATCTCCACGACGATGAAATCGCCCCTGGGCTCGACGCTAAGGCCACCGTTGCCGATCTCCTTCGCAAGCGCGGCACGAATACGTTCGAGTTGAGTAACGCTCCTCACTTCTTCGGTAAGGGGCTCGAAGCTGGCTTGCTGGGCCCGTTCGATAGTGACCGGCATGGTGGGGTTGAGCGCAAGCAGCCTTTCCGAAACCGCGTCGGCATCTGCGGTGATCAGAGTGCGCAGCAGGAGATAGCACCCCGCTAGCAATGCGGCTGTGCCGGCGGCAACGGACCAGAAGGGTGGTCGCGCCGAGATGTTCGGCGTCGTCTCCGCCAAGCCCTGCCATCGCGGGGAGATGTCGTCTTGTGCGCGCGGTCGGAAGTATCGAAGCGTTTCATAGACATCTCGGCGCACGCGCTCGAGATCGCGGTCCTCCCGCACGACGCCCCGGTATTGGCCTTCGAAGCCTAGCGACAGACAGGCATGCATCAATTCCAGGAGATCGTAGTGCGGCTCGGGATTCGAAAGGATCTTGTTCAGCGCCTCGAAGAAGGCGGTGCCGGAGACTTCCGTCTGAAAGAACCGCGGCACCATGGCGTGTCGAGCCCAAACGTGCCGGTCGTGGCCGGGCAGGTTTCCGATGATGTCGTCTGCCGTCTCGCAAAGAGCAAGCTTCGCGACGCGCGCATCCCCTGTAGGAATACCCGTCTCGGCGAACTTCCGTTCGAACTCCTTGATCGCGATGGCGACATGGTCCGCCAAAGGTCCCGGCTGCGTCTCCGTGACCATCAGCCGGAGACGGCCTAGCAGCATCAGCATCGGCGCGGCGGCAGCGACGATCGGATTGGCGGCGGAGTATCCAATCCGCTCACTCGCTTCGAGGAGGACGGATTGCTGGACCTGCCGGCCGGTCTCCACCGGCGCCCCAGCCGGCGAATCGCCTAGACCAGAACCGAGCGCACCGCTTGTAACAGGCGTGCCCTGGTAGATTACGGTCCCAGATGACCACCCCGGCGGCGGATGCTGAGCGATGTCCGGGTCGAACATCGTCGGCGCGCCCCCGGGGACACGCTGAGCTTCGCGTGACGCGGCGTCGGATTCGCCCGGTCTCTGCCCGCGGTCAGGACTTGGGCGAATGATGGTCTTGCCACCCGAGTCGAAAGCGGCATCCTTCGAAGTCATTGCCGAACTTCCGTCGCGTACGCCAGCAAGCCTAAAACACGCCGCCGATGCCTATGCCGCCACTGATATCGGGGGGTGGCGGAGCAGGCCGGCCGGTGGATTCAGAACGCTTGGTCTTCTTTCGACCCGGAGTGTCGTCGGAGCCCGCCGTACCCGAATTCGAAGCGACCTTGGCCGGCTTGACCTTCTTCACGACAACCGGTTGCTTGCAGATCCGGCCGGAGCGGAGGAAAAGATCGCCCAGCAATTCTACCGAAGGATCCGTTGCCGAAGCCGCCTGCTTGGTGTTCTTGTAGTAATCGGTCAATGCGCGTTTGGAGCCTGCGCCCCAATCGCCGTCGACCGTCATGCGATAGCAGCCTAGACGGCGCAGTTCGGTTTGGACACTGCGTATCAGATCGGTGGCATTGCTGTCGCTTGGGGCACCTGCCGACGTGCCGACGATGAGCGTTTCGAGGCCGGAGACCACGCTCTGCCGGGCGCCTTCGAGGGTTTGGGGTGGCGCAGCCACACTTGCGACCTGCATTGCGGTGGCTTCGGGGGCAGCGCCTTCAGGCTTGGCGACGTCGACCGACCTCAGTGTCTGTCCGACGATGATCACGGCCGTTTGTAGATCAGTGGAAGCAAGTTCCACCTGCAGTTTTTCCTTCGCGACTGGATCCGAAAGAATGCGCGACAGGCTCGCGCTCAACTGCGCCGGGTCGAGCACCTGCTGCTCCGTGAAATAGAATTGCTCGCGAAGGTTCGACTGGTCCCAGGGAACTTGGCGACCGACCGTCGCCGCCTCGGTATCATTGCGGACCCGGATCATCATGTCGGAGATGCTCAGCCCGGGGATCTCGACACTCTTCAGCAGAGCCGTCGTGAAGGGACTGTTGTCGCCGGCGCCGTCAACGGTAACGTTGCCGGGCTGGGTTGCGAAGGCCACGAAAGTGTTCTCGCCCACTTCGACTTGCGCCAAGCCGTTGCTAGCCTGTCCGGTACCGAGAGGATTGTTGCGGCAGGCGTCGAGGAACACGAAAGTCTGACGGTCGCGGCTGGCAAATCTCGAGATCACATCGTTGAGCTTGACCGCGACAGTCGTAATCTTTTCCAGGTTTTCGGGATCGGGTGTATCCACCGGCAGGAGAAAGTTCTCACCATGCAGCTGGACGCCGTGCCCGGCGTAGAAGATCAGCACCGCGCTGGCGGTCGAGAGCTTGGCGTCGGCCTGGCGGAATATTCTCTCGAACCCCTCGACGGAAAGGTCGGTACCGGTCAGGACATCGAAGTTAAGCCGTTTCAGGCTTTCAGAGAGCCTCAGGGCGTCGTTTGCCGCATTAGCCAGATGCTCCAGCCTGGTGCTCTGATAGGCTGAATTGCCAATGACGATGGCCAGCCGGTTGCGGAGTTGGGAGGACGGATATTCCTCAACTGCCGCCCGGGCAGCGATCGACCCGAACAGGACGAGAAGCAGAGAAACCAGAATGCCAAGCAAGGATCGATAGCGACAAGTCATGTCAGCCTGCTCGTTCAGCTGCGACAATCGTCAGTTCGAAATCTCCGACACGGGCTGAAGGAAATGCTACACCAAGACGCGTTTCAAGGATAGGCCAAGCTTCTGGTCCCGGCTCCGGCACTCGCAAGAAGAAGTGCCGAAAGGGTGCTTGATCGACCATCAGCAACGATACTTTCGAGGGGATTTCATTGCTGCCAGCCGCGATGCCGCGAGCAGATCCAGAACTTGCTCCCTCGTAAGCCGAGAGTATGCTCTTTGCGTCTGTGACGCCAGCGACTGGAACTGCATCTCGCTCATTGGTCGCGAACCAAAAAGGTATTGCTTGATCGGCTTGTCCACTGTCTTGCACATGAACAATCCGGTAACGCCTCCAATAAGGAAGCCGGGCAATGTCTGGCCGCCCGCGATACTTCCGAAAGTTGCACCAATTGCCGCCGTTCCAAGCACGCACAATCCATAGGCGACGTGCTTCTTGTCTCTGTCAGTCAATATCGTGAAATCGTCCGCCATTTCCGTTCATCCCTGTTTGACGAAGCTAAACATGATTCAATCGTGAGATGTAAAAGGCGATTCTACGTGAGTATAAAGCGTACCGGCGAAACTTGTGAGGTGGAAAATCCTGGGTGATCTTGTCGTTTCTGTCGACGTCTTCGATTCTGGAAGCGGATCGCTGAACTCGTCGGCGATACATTCAGGGTGAAGCTGGCGCGATCCTGCTGGAGCGGCGTCCTATCTGAAAGCTCCTCATTTCTCCACCGGTGATCGACCGCTGAAGGGGAGGGCTACGACCTCCCGTCACGCGTCCGAGCGGATTTCGCCTGCTGAAAGCCGATGTTGAAACTGATCGAGATGCGGAAGTCGCCGCTCCGATTGGGTTGCACCGAATGCTGCAGCCAGGACGGGAAGATCAGCAGCAGGCCTTCCTCGGATTTGTATTCAACCGTTTGCGAGTTGGCAGGTTTCCGTCTCTTGATGGGGTATAGGATCATAGGCCTTGCCGGAACCGGATCGTAAAGCTCGATATTTCCGCCCCGCTCTGGCGTTTGGACGTAGTAGGCTCCCGAAAGGATCGCATTTGGATGGATGTGGGCTCGGTTGAAGTCGCCAGGCCCGTTCTTGTTGAGCCACATATGCGTGATCACCAGGTCGAAATGATCGAAGTCAAACTCCAGATACGTCGCGCAGCTTGCGCAGGTCGTGCCGATGATGCGTGTGATCTCTGACAGATCTTCCCGAAGATGGAGCTGGTCATGGCTATGCCAGCCTCCGACGTTAGAGCGGGACACCGCATTGGCGGTTACCTCGAGCCGGGGAACGACGGTGAGTATATGGGCGTTTATGCGCTGGTGATCCACGACCTTTCGCGCCCAGACCGGCGTCTGGAACCAACTCTCCGGAGCAAAACCGTCCGCTGCGTCTTTCGGTGCCGAAATCCCAGCCAGTTCGCTTCGTCTACCCCTGTTGGTGATTTGCATGCAACAACACGCTGCTTGTCCGCGGAAAGTATTTCACAAGTAATGGAGATTGGAAAGCCAGGCTCGGCCGGCGGCGCCCAGTCCGGGGCCCGTTGCTCATCCTACGCAAATCCGTCAATCTCAGCCGAGGACCCTCGCGCCGGCCGCATGACAAGGTAGGGTCAGCGCATATCGATGGAGAGATACGCGGCAGAACCATGACGAACGCGATCGATGAAACGGTTTCGTCGAGGCTTGGGATGCGCCAGGGCGGCCAACCGTTCGCCGGCGGCTGGAGGATCCAAAAGGACAGGCGTTGCATCTGGATCGTGACCCCAACCAACTATGGCCACAGCAGAGCCTTCGACGATGTGGCTTTTGGTCTGCACGCCGCCTTTGAGGAGTTGGGCGGATCCGCGCCGATCGTGACCGAAATGCGCGCCATTCAAGGGCGATTGCCCATTGTGTACGGAGCAAATCTCCTTCCAGCGACGATTGTCGGGCACCTGCCCCCTGACAGTGTGATGATTAATCTCGAGCAGGCGTCGGACGATAGTCCCTGGATGACGCAGAACTACATGGCTGTGCTCCAGAGTTTCCCTGTCCTTGACTATAGCACACGAAATCGTGCGCGACTTGCTTCGAGGGGTGTCGCCCACGCCGGCATTCTGGGGATCGGATACAGCGAGAGGCTCACAAGGATCACGCACGCACCGGCCAAGGATATCGACGTCCTCTTTTATGGCGCGCTAAACCACCGGCGCTTTCACATTCTCGAAAAGCTGAGCCGGGCGCGTTTGAAGGTCGTGCATTTGTTCGACGTCTACGGCAGGGAACGTGATGTCGCGATCTCGCGGGCGAGGATCGTTCTCAATCTGCATCAATATGCACAAAGTGTCTTCGAGATCGTCAGGGTATCCTATCTCTTGGCGAACCGCTGCTGCGTACTGAGTGAAGGCGATATGAGCGACCCGGAGGTGCAGCCCTTTGTCGGCGGTCTGGCGATTGCGCCTTACGAAAGACTTGTAGATCGATGTCTCGAACTGATGGATGACCCGCGGCAGCGAGAGGCGATCGCCGAGCGTGGCTTTGCCGCCTTCAGGCAGATTTCCCAGGCTCAGATGCTGATGGCCGTCATGAATGCAGGTAGCTTTCATGGAAATGATAACGGCATCGACTGACCGGCGGTTCCTAACTCGAGGGCGACCTCCCGACCGGGGCACTTAACAGCCCTCTTGCCTGATTGGATCTTCTCCCGCAGCATTGGAGGTGCCTCCGACCGCGTTGTTCGGTGCGATCCTAAGTGTCGTTTCGAAATCGCCGTTGTAGGCGTAGGTCCCAACATGGCTCAAGCGCGCGGTGGTGTCGATAAAGACCGTTCCGCCGATGTCCCGCCAGCGTCTGCAGAACGCAAAGTCCTCCGACAGATATCGGTTTGTCTCGCGCTCCACCATTACGTCGAAGAAGCGATAATAATAATCTCGATTTCTCGGGTCTGCGGGGCCATCCGGAACGTATTTCAGGTCAGGATATGCCTCCATCATCTTGTCGAAGACGCTTCGTTTGATGCACATGAACCCAGTGGGAGCCTCCGCCACCTCGAGCAGTCCGTCTTCATCCACTTCCAGTGGCAACATCGAGCCGTCGGGTCTTGCACCGTTGACTGGGTAGCGTAGCTGGGCGGCGGCCCTTTCACGTGGCGTGAGCTTGGCGGAAACGTCTTGCGGGACGGTCCAGAAATGCTTCTGCGGATAGGCACCTGCAATGACATCCTTGTTGGCGAGCAGGAGCCGGAAGACCGCTTTTGCCTCGAAACCGATATCCGCATCGATCCAGACGACATGTGTAAGGTTCGGGTCGGAGAGGAAATTGACCAGCCCTTCGTTGCGTGTCCGCGTGATGAGGCTCGATCCCGGCCAGAGCCTGATCTTACCCTGCATGCCGTCAGCAACCATGGCGGCTGCGAGTTTCAATGCGCTGGTGGTGTATTCGCTTGTGACCATCCCGCCATAACACGGCGTCAGGATCAGTGGCCTTGCCTGCCTTAGATATTCCCTGGCCAGCATTCGGAATTTCCGTTTCTCATCCGCATCCCCCTCGAATGGCTCTCGAGGTCGAAGCGAGCATAGCAATTCTTGCGAGCAGCGGGAAATATTTCTACTGAAAGTTCAGAGAATTCCTCCGGTGAAGTCATTGTAATCTCTGGTAGTGACGGTCGCATAGGTGCTGTTAACGATTTTGTCTATGGTCTTGCGTAGTATTCCATCCAGATTGTGCGCAGATGTTGCAGGTTTGCAATTGCCAATGGGGAGGGGCGATGGCAGCCTTGGGTCCGGGGGACTGAGGGACATTGCATGGTCTATAGGCTGGGTCTCCGCCATCTTGGTGGTGTGTCTGTTCTGGCTCTCCTTGCGGCTGGACTGTTTGCGCCGCCGCAGGCAAGCGCGTGCACGGCGACTGCGCGCAATGCGGACGGCGATATCGTAACGACGCCTGCAGGCGGGGTTGCAAGGGTAGCGGTCGACTGCTTCGATCCCGACGGCCCTCCGGACAGTCCATTTCAGACGAGCTTTGGCGACGGCGAGGGGCAAATCTATAGCGGCAACGGGAACGATGTCGTCATCGTGCACCCTGGGGGGTTCGTTTCAGCCGGCGATTCGTCGACCCAAGTCTTGGGTTTCACCCCTACCTCTTTCCTTGACAGTTCATCGACCTCGATAGTGACGCTTGGGGGCGACGATCTGGTCCAGGTCTGGGGACAGGTGGGCACTCCCCCCTCCGAAGGTCCAGGTACCCCGACGGATATCGATCTCGGCGACGGCAACGATACCTTCAGGGTTGGCGGGCCCGAAGAGGTGGAAGGGACGATATCCTTTCCCGGAGGAAACGTTTTCGGGACAGTGCTGGGCGGTGATGGCAACGACACAATCGAGGTCAATGCGCTTGGGTCGGTCGACCTCGGCATCGTGGCCGGTAACGGCATCGACGCCGTCAGTATCCTCGGCGGGGTCGTAGGCACCGCTGCTGCTCCCACCGAAATCGATCTCGGCGCCGGAAATGACAGCTTCACGGTCGGGCGGTTCACAGGTGCCACGGTACCCTGTTGCGAGGAGCCGCCCACCCCGATCGTCCAAGATGGGATCCTTTACGGCGCGGTGCTCGGCGGAGATGGGAACGATCGGTTCACGATCAATGTGGGTGGCTTGGTGGCAGGAGGTAACGCTTCCTTCTTTGCCATAGAGGGCGGCGGCGGCATTGACACGGTTAACCTTCTGGGGGGAGCGATCGGCGTTGCGGGCAGCCCGGACGTCGTGAATCTCGGCGCGGGGGATGATATCTTCGAAGCCCGGGGTGTCGTTTTGGCGGGCGAGGAACCTGAAGCCTTCAGAGGGATACTTCATGGCTCCATACAGGGCGGTGCGGGAAACGATACGATCGTGATCGAAGCCGGAGGCGTGGTGGAAGGCTCCGTCGATGGCAACGATGGCAACGACACGCTACGCCTGCAGATCAAAGGTCCGGCAGGACTGCCGGCGCCTGTGATCGGTGTCGCAGGAGCATCGACGAGCGTCGATCTCGGCGAAGGCGTGGACATCGTCGACATGAGCGGCGGAACGATCTTTGGTTCGTTGTTCGGGCAAGGCGGTATTGACACGTTCAACATAAGCGGCGGCAGGGTGGAGGAGTCGATCTTCGCAGGTTCGGGAAACGACCGGGTCAACATCTCGGGCACCGCAAATGTCGTCGGGTCAATTTCAGGCGGTGCCGCCATCGATTCTTTCAACATTGCGGGCGGTACGATTTCAGGTTTCCTGGCCGGCGATGAAGGTAATGATATCGTGGACATCAGCGGCGGAACCGTGGGTCTCGTCGACGGTGGGGAGGGTAACGATATCTTGACCTTCCGCCAAACCGGCACTGTGGCTTCCGTTCTCGGCGGTGGTGGCGATGACACGGTCCGCTTAGTCGAAGCCGCATTGATTGGCGGCGGCATCAGCCTGGACGCGGGGGCCGACACATTCCGCATGAGCGGGGGCCGGGTGACAGAGGATGTCGATGGCGCTGACGGCGACGACGATCTCGAGGTTTCTGGTGGGACGATTGGAGGCAATGTTGGCGGTGGGACCGGCAACGACACCGTCGGTATTACCCAGACAGCATTGATTGGCGGCGGCGTCAGCCTTGGCGCGGGGACCGATACGTTCCGGATGAGCGGAGGCCGGGTGACAGAGGATGTCGACGGCGCTGACGGCGACGACGATCTCGGGGTTTCCGGTGGTACTATCGGAGGCAATCTTGGCGGTGGGACTGGCAACGACACCGTCAGCATAACTCAGACCGCGTTGATCAGCGGCGGCGTCAGCCTGGACGCGGGGACCGATACGTTCCGGATGAGCGGCGGCCGGGTGACAGAGGATGTCGACGGCGGTGACGGCGACGACGATCTCGCGGTTTCTGGTGGCGTAATCGGAGGCAATGCCACCGGCGGAAGCGGCGACGACACCGTCAGCATTACTCAGGCTGTATTGATCAGCGGCGGCGTCAGCCTGGACGCGGGGCGCGACACGTTCCGGATGAGCGGCGGCCGGGTGACAGGAGATGTGACTGGCGCTGACGGCGACGACGATCTCGCGGTTTCTGGTGGCGTAATTGGAGGCAATGCCAGCGGCGGAAGCGGCAACGACACCGTCAGCATTACTCAGACTGCACTGATCAGCGGCGGCGTCAGCCTGGACGCGGGGCGCGACACGTTTCGAATGAGCGGCGGCCGGGTGACAGGGGATGTCACAGGCGGTGACGGCGACGACGATCTTGCGGTTTCTGGTGGCACGATCGGCGGGAACTTGAGCGGCGGCGATGGTGCCGACAGCGTGACCGTTTCCGGCGGAACGATCGAGGGCGATGTCGAGGGCGAGACCGTTACTCTGCGCGGCGGCACGATCGGCGGCGACATCTCCGGTATTTCGGGCAATACGCTGATCATCAACGGCTCTCCGACGACGCTCGACCTGCGCAATGGCGTCGTCATCAGCGGCACCAACGCCGTCGGATTGATTACCAATGCCAACCTCGCTCTGGGCGGAGCCGAAACGCAGGTCTTCACCGGGTTCAACAGCCTGGGGCTCGACGCCTCCTCGATCGGCTTCGGCAACAGCAATATCGGTATTGCCCAGCTCAATCTCGCAAACGGATCGACCCTGTTCGTGCGTGGCAACGCCAACATGGCAGGCTCCCTCAATTTGACCGGCTCCGCGATCGATATGATCGATGGTGTCGACGACGACATCCTCACACTCGGCGGTATCGCGATCAGCAACGGGTCGATCGGAATCGATCTGAACCAGCAAACACTCCATGCAGACCAGCTTGTCGCCGGTGCATTCTCCGCCACGGGCGCCAACACCATTGCGGTGAATCTGCTCGGCGCACCCGAGTTCGCGGGCGCGACCGACATCCCGGTCATCTTTACCAACGTTCCGATCGCGCCCGGAACCTTCCAGGTCGTTGGTGTTCCAGGAACGCCCGCTTCACTCTTCACCTATGAGGTCGTCGCCGGCGCCAATGGCGGGCTCTTCATCCGTGCCAGCCCCGGCAATTTCGGCGTGGCGCTGGCGACCGAGAACGCCATCGACGTCGGCACGGTCGATACGGCCGTCGATGCGGTGTACGGCATCAACAACGATGCGATCGCCGCGGATCTCGGGCTCGCGGGCGGAACAGCGATGGCGCCGATCTCGGAGACCTTTGGTGTATTCGCTTCCGGACAGCTGGCGCATGTGGACCATGATGGTTTCACGGTGACCAACAACAACCTCGTTGGCACCGGTCCGAGCTTCGACGCGGACGATTTCTCCGCCGCTATCAGCCTCGATTTCAACGCTGGAAAACAGCTCGGCCTGGACACGAAGTACGGTCTCAATCTCGGTCTTTTCGCGGGCTATGCGTCCACCGACGTGGGCCTCGGCACGTTCCAGGGCTTCAGTCGGGTCGGAGACGCCGACAACAAGAGCGGTATGTTCGGAGGCTACGGACTTTTTCGCCAGGGGCAAAATTACCTGCTCGTCTCCACGTCAGTCTTCCTCGGCGAAACCGATGTCACCAACGGAGTGCTGAACACGACTGGTAACTACGGCACCGAAGGTTACGTCGTGACAGGATCGGCTGGTCACATCTTCAATATCACCGACCGCGCCCGTTTCGACCTGCGCGGCGGCCTGATGGGCGTCAGTTTCACGGGTGGTGACTTCGTGGACAGTGGCGGCAACCAGTTCGGACAGAGCGAGATATCGTTCGGTGCGATCAAACTGGAGCCAGGCGTGTATGCGGATTATCAGCTCGACAACGGTATGGTGATCAGTCCCTATGCGCGGGCCGATCTGCAGCAGCGTTTCGGTTACAGCAACACGGCGATCATCGACGGCAGGGAAATCGACTTCGATGATGCTGACTTTTCGGCTGCCCTGTCGACTGGCTTCAATCTCCGAATGACGAAAACGGCGACCTTGAGCGGCGAGGTCCGCGGCAAGTTCTCGTCCGACAGCTCGACGTTCGGCGGCAAGCTGGGTTTCAAGATAGCGTTCTAGCCGGGCAAACTTGCCGGGTGTCAAGGAGATGTCCGTTGTGAGGCGTCGTAGCGCCGGGGCCTCGTGTCATTTCTGCTTGGCAGCTTTGGCATAGGCCTCGCTGAAATAGGCAAGGAAAACGTCGAGCATTCCGTTCTCATGCGCGTCCTCTTTTGCCCGCCATGTCGCGACGAACGCATCCCAGGCGCGGCTCCTCTTGGACGTAAACGCAGATGCGGGCAGCTTCGTCTCGATCGCTTCGGGCGATACGTCGTCGAGCAATCGTGATAGCGCCGCCTGCATTGCGGCGTAGGTTGCAAATTCATGCACCTTGAGATCGCGGAAAGCTTCCTCGATGCTGTGCCTGGCGTCCAGATATCCGGCCCTGCGATGCCCGAACATGATCTCGAGTATCTCCTCGGAGCCTGGAACAAACTTCAAGGGATTGTTGTCGGCGCTGCTTATCATCGTCCGATGGCTACTCTTGGCCAATACCTTTGCGGCAGCTCGCGCCTTGAGCAGCAGGGCCAACTCGTCGACGACGGTCCGCAGTACCGAGCCGATCTCTTTGGCGACGTCATCTGGGTCGCGCAGCAACAGAACTTCCGGGGCCAGTCCGGCCGCGGCCGCGATATCCCGGAGCAAATCGTCGGCGCTCGTCGGCCGTTTCGTTCCAGTCGAGGAGAGCTGCGACGGTTGGGATATTTGCGACGCCCGTTCCTGCGCTTGCAGCCGGTGCGCCGTCTGACGATCGACGGGTGTGGTAGAGGCCATGAAAGGATCATTGTCGAACGAAAATGGGTGGTTCTTTCGCTGATCCTGCGAACCACGGGCAGATGGGGCCGAGATGTTCGGCGCGTACCGGTCTTTGTCGGGTGTCGGCTGCATCGGATCGGCGATCACGCTTGGTGCAGATTGCCTGTGCCGATCGCCCTCGATCGTTACCGAAACAATGTAGCGTCCGATCCGGATCCTGTCTCCGTGCCTCAGCCGGTGGGGGCCAGTGATGCGCTGGCTCGAGCCGTTGACGAAGGTCCCGTTGCGCGAC
>VFQN01003431.1_pt1 | contig 22675 bp, 27 predicted proteins | sample 3512371 | NCBI WGS metagenome assembly VFQN01 (sample SAMN10412370, study PRJNA504923) | tailings metagenome | isolation source: Replicate 2 from Balatoc abandoned mine | place: Philippines: Itogon, Benguet | collected 2017-08-28
CCTGAACAGGGGAATGGGAGTCATCCACCAGCTGATGCCCGACGGTTCATCATCCACTGGCAGGCACCTGCCACCGGCACGCCTTCCCTGTGGGTCCGGGCAGACCACACAGGCGGACGAGGACTGGAATCTCGCCCGAGGTAGGAATCGAACCCGGGTCGGATTCCCGGGAGAATCGGGACTAAGCCAATTCTAACGCCCAAATTCCTTACCACCTGACATCACCTACAGCTGCCGGTATGCAGGTCTACAACAGAGCGGCTATGCAAGTTATGCGCGCGAACTACAGCAGAGTTCTACGATCCTACGTAGACATCGCTACGATTACGGTATGGCATGCATCTATCTACTGACTGTCCGTACACCAGGCATATTGACGACCGTACCAAGCAAGCTGCACCAAGCTCTCAAACGCACACTCCGGCACGCCTGTGCGGCCGTGATGGCAAGTAACCCACTTGATTGCCAGAGCAGCAGCAATGCTACAGACACGCCGTGCCCTACAGCAACCCACCCGGTATCCACGCAGCCAGAAGCACGGGCAGGCGGCTTAGGCTTCCTGCCAAACGCGCACACAAGTGTTGCGCCACCCTGCGTTGCCCAGAATGAAGCTTGACCTCGCACGCACCATGCTACCGTATTCAGGACTTTGGTGTCCTACAACTGGCACAGCCCAGCACAGCCCGCGAGTCGATATGGACCAAGCAAGACAAAAGCTGTCCGTAGCTGAGACATACACCGTGGAGCCTGGACTCCCAACACCAACAATCAAACGTGCGCAACGCATCCAATAAGGAAGAGTACTGAAGGTCGTTGCAATTGTGGGCGAAAGGCTGAGCGACGCCAATAAAGACATACAAACGCGTCTGTGGCAAACACGTGCCAACGGCACAAGACCAGAAGATCCAGCGGATGTCCTTCAGCCACCACAGCAGCGAGCCCGTGCCATTGCTAACACACAGCCCCGGCTGCCCTCATGCCATACGCAGCAACTGTAAACCCACGCCGCCCTATGCCCCTGCAGGGCCCTACAGTGTCGCAAACCTCCTTACTGGCCAGCCAGCTCCAGCGCAGAGCGTGTCGTGCTAACACACAGCCCCGGCTGACCTCCACCCAAATTCGCACACATAATGCCACGCTGCCCCAAGCCCTTTTCTGTCACGGCATAGCTCAAACCTTGCCAGGCAAGCCCTTACAGCGGTGTCGTCAGGGTACGCCTCGTCCTGCCGAAGCCAAACACCGCCGCCACGTCCCCAGCCGCCGCCGCGCGGCACGGGCCGCCGCCGGCGCCGCCGTGGTGGTAGTTGATGTGGTTGTACGGCGGCGGCGCCGCCAGGGGAGTCGCCGGGCCCGCGCTGTCGACCTCCTTGATGGCGGGCAGCAGCAGCTGCTGCAGCTGCTGCTGCATCGCAACACCACAGTTGACCATGCTGCTGACGGGGTTGTGCGAGTTTGTGCCCGTGACGTTGGCCTTCAGGCTGCTGCCGCCGTCCCCCAGGTACGGCGCCGGCGGCGCGGCGCCAGCACCAGCCGCCGCCGCAACCGCCTTGGCGATGTCGGTTGCGCCCACGCCCGCGCCCATGTGCGACAGATGGCGGGCCACCCGACCCAACGCAGGGCGCTGCTGCTGCTGCTGCTGGCTGTGGTTGTTGTGGTGGTTGCGGTTGGGGGTGGTTGCGGCGGGGCCCATGAGGATGGCACGGTTGAGTCCGGCGCCTGCCAGCTCCAGGAGCAGCGCCTCCTCGGGGTCGGGCAGGGGAGACCTGTGGGAGGGCAGACAGGGGAGGCGAAAAGTGAAGCACAGTGGCAAGGAAAGGAAGTGTGGCAAAGAGATGCAGCCAGGAGCATCAGGGCGCAACCGTGCTATGAAGGCCGCACGACCTTGCACGGACTGGAATCGTAACGTAAAGGTCCATAGGAACGAAATGACGGCGCAATGTGCTCGGCCCCTACCACGCCGCACTGCTTACCGGGCACGGAGAGTGGCGGTGTTGCGGCGCGGCACACGCCCACCCAGATGACCCGCGCCCACAGCCGCATCCGCGCTTGCCGTAGCCGCCAACCCAGCGCCGCCGTCTGCACCACCGCTCGTCTCCGGTGCCGCCGCCACAGCGCCCACGCTGCCCGCGCCAGCCTCCGCGCCGCCGACGGTCGGCCTCGGTTGCTGCTGCTGCTGGCCGCGCGCCGACGCGATCTGCTGCTGCAGCATTGCCGCAAAGGCAGACGCGTCCTGCCCCTCCTCCTGCTCCTCCCCCTGCTCCTTGCCAGCTCCCACACCGCTACCACCCGCGCCGTTTAGCCCCAGACCCGACCCTCCATGCGAGAAGGCCGTCCAATCCTGCCCCTGCACCTGCCCCTGGCCGTTCACAGGGCCCGCCGGCGGTAGCATGGTCCAGCGGCGACGGCTGGCGAGGCTGGCATCGGACAGGAGATCAGTCGTGGCGGCGGCGGCGGCGGGTGCGAAAGAGGCGGACAGCAGGCGGCGGACGGAGTGGAGGGGCTGCTGCTGCTGCTGCGTGTGGGGTTGGGCGTGGTGCTCGGTGGGGGGCAGCTGCTGCGGCATTGCAGTGAGGCGCCGCTCCACCTCCGCCGCGCCCTCCGCCCCGCTGCCGCTGCCCACCATTGCGAAGATGTCGGACACAATCTGGCGAAGGGCGGAGAGAGGGGGCAGGGAGGGAGGGGAGGGGAAGGCAGAATGAAATTCAAGTGCCCAGCAGACAAGGTAAACATTGTATCGTGCACATTGCATAGTAGGCTAAGACCCGAGGGACAGAGTACTGGGGCCCAGGCGACCGCACGGGGTATATCGGCGTTCGAGGTCAACGTGGGAAACAGGAGTGTGGCTCTCTGTCCTTAAGACCCACGCCCGCTGCTCAGGATACACCCACCTGCTGCTGCCCGTGTGCGTCCAGCAGCAGCTGTGCGTGGCTGAAGCTCCTGCCTAGCTGCTCACCACCCGCTAAGACACAGGCCCCCTAATACACACGCCGACCCACCTGCTGCTGCCAGTGTGCGTCCAGCAGCAGCTGCGCGTGGCTGTGCTGCGGGTGGTACAGGATCTTGGCGGCGTAGTGCTGCACGAAGTCGAGCACCTCCTCCACGTGTATTAGCTGGTCGTGGCCCGCCAACGCCACCAGCGTGCGGCCCGGGATGTCCTAGGGGCGCGTAGGGGTGTGGGTTACTAAGAGCTTAACACACATAATGGTGGCACGTGGCAGCAGCCGTCTTGTGGCCCGTCAGCGCCACCAGCATGCGTCCAGGGAAGTTAACGCCCGCAGGGTTGTTCAAGCTAACGAGCACTGGCCGGGGTGTAAGCCGCTGCTGAACAATGATCATGGCAGAAGGGCTGATATGTGGGAGGACCTCGGAACCCAGGCCCACCGTCATCCCACCTGCGGCCACAAGTTGACGTCGGACCAATAGAAGCGACGGCACAGCGCAGCCGCGCAGTGTAGGTCGCGGGACACGAAGGAGAAGAGCAGGTCCTGCAAGGAGGATGTGTATTAAGGGGCAGTAGGAGCATGTGAGTGTCAGCACGTGCTGCGGCACAGCGCCACTGTATGTATTACCGTTCGCCAAATGACACAGTCGCCCTTGCTTGCCCCCGAACTCATGGCCAGAAGCTGTTGGTACATGGTCCATGGTAGTCGATTGCTGCTGACCATCACGCCAATGTACTGTAACGCAACCCTACAGCTGCTTACCGCACCGTACCGCACCCGCCCTGTCAGCAAATTCACCTTCAAGTAGGTGGCAACGGAGGAGGTGCGCGGGTTGCGGTAGATGAAGTTGGCCAGGAGGTGAGGCATGAACATGCCGAAGCTGTGGGTTCAGTGTGGGTTCAGTGTGTGGATTAGGTATGGGTGAGGCGTTGTGTTGGTGCGGCAGATCAAGTTGGCCAGCAGGTGAGGCATGAACATGCAAAAGCTGTGGGTTATGGACGATGTGGGTTACAAATGTTGGTAACTGTGGGTTTGTGCACGTGGGCAGGGCAGGCGAGGCTGACCACCAGGTCGGGCATGAACAACCAAAAGCAATGTTGGCACGTGGGTCAAGGCACGTGTGGGTCAAGGCATGTGTGGGTCAAGGCATGTGTGGGTCAAGGCATGTGTGGGTTAAGCATGTGGAGGAGTGGGCAGGCCAGCCAGGAATGGCCACCAACTCGTAGAATCCGATTTTGGTCTCACCACACCGGGTCCAGCAGCGCCAGGCTCTGCATCCTGCCCGGGTGCCTCTGCGCCATGCGGCTGGCTACGAACGTGCCGTAGCTGTGCGCCACCACGCAGCCCTGGGCCAGGCCGTGCGCGTCCATGGCCGCCACCGCCGCCTCCGCCACCTCGTCGGCGGAGGGTATGACGGAGCACAGCCGCATGGACACGTGCTTGTACTCCAGGGCCAGCAGCGGCACGCGGCAGGACAGCAGCAGCCTGCCAGGTGGGTTGGACCACAAGAGTCCAGCTGATGTGTGGGTTAGCAGCGCGGGGTGGCAGCGTGGGGTGGCAGGGCCAGCAGCGGCACGCAGCACGACAGCAGCAGCTGGGATAAGTGGGGTAGGAGGGGAGGCAGGACTGGGGTTGGTGTGTGGGGGTTAGCGGTGTGGGTAAGCAGCGGGACGCGGCAGCACCGCAGCAACCTAGGGGCCAAGGGCGAGCACAGGGCGTCACCGCGACGTTATGTTGGCGAAGGCGGTCAAGCAGCCTAAGTTAGGGTACGGTAAAAAGCTACTTGCCGTGTAAGCTGGTAGGGGTACAGCCGTGCCGTGCCATGCGTGTGCGCCCCGAGTTCCACAGAGCACAACCGAGCATCTGCAGTCCAGCCCGTTACCGTCATTGTACGACACGTCGTAACGCCACCCTCCCTCCCCCTAAACCGTCAACTCACAGTACGGTGTCCTGTACGGTACGGTCCCCACCTGATGAAGTTGACGTACGGCAGGAGCCCCACCCCCACGCCGTGCAGGAACACCACAGGCGCCAGGGGAGGCTCCCCTGCATCTTCGACCTCGCCCTCGTCCTTGGACTCCTGCGCCTTGGCGCTGGCCTTGCCGCTTCCCGGAGCACCTCCCTGCCGGTCGCCCTGCACCTCCCCGTCCCCGTCCGCCTCCTCCCCCACCCCACCACCACCGCAGCAGCTGCTCACCGCCACCACCACAGGCCTGCTGCTGCTGCCCCCACCAACCGCGTCCTCCACACCCTTGTCCTTGCTGCCCTCCTGCCTGTCCACCTCACTTGCCACGGCCCCTGCTCCCGCCCGCATCCCTGCCCCTGCAGCCGCAGCCTTAGCCCCCGCCACTGTCCCGCTGCTGCCGCTCCTGCTGCTGCCCAGCCCCGCCGTTACCAGACGCATGCCCGTGGTTGGGTCGGTGCGCAGGGAGCAGCCGGCGGCCAGCAGCAGCGCGTGGGTTAGCAGCGCCAGCAGCTCGGTGAAACAGTAGAAGAGCAGGGGCCTGTGTATTAACGGCCAGCGAGGGCAGCGGGTTCGTGTATGGGGTAGTAAGAGCCAGTGGCCTCTCAACGAGGTGGAGCCCGTACTGTTCGTATGGTATATGTTACACTTGGCAGGTGTAATGCCCATACGACTGCACATACGACTGTACTGTTCAGGCAGGCGGGCGTCACAAGCAAACATCTTGCCAAACCCAAAACTTCGGCACCCGATATTCCCACCTGTAAATGGTCCTCAGCGGCTCCCACAGGTGGAACATGCACCGCAGCCCCCTCGTGCGGCCGCGCGGCAGGGCGATGCGGAAGGCGCCCTCCAGCCGTGACACGCAGCGGTCAAGCAGCGGACCCAGGCCCTCGGCGTCCATCTGCTGCCTGCGGGTGCATGTGGGATGACGACAGCACATGCCCTCGTGTCCGAAGACCCTGTCCGAAGTAGCCAAGGCAAGGTGGCGACTCGACTTTCTAGCTGCCTGCTGCCCGCGTACGGCCGCGTGGCTATGCTCTATCCGTACGGCCCCAAGCCGTACGCATTCGTACTGTAAGGCACGCACCTGCTCTTGTACCAGAAGCCGTACGCCAGCAGCTCGGCCACGTTGTCCCTCCGTATGAGGCGGTAGTCGGCGCCGCAGAACCACGTGGACAGATACACCCGGGCGTCGATCTTGTGGGAGAAGTATTGGCACACCTGTCCAGGAGGAGCGGCAGTATGCATAAGGTAAAGGTGCTTTAGGTTGCACGAGCAACGCCTGGGTGTCGCTCGGGCGCGAAGAATGCCGGTGCACCTACCGTACGACGGGAGACCTCCAGGATGAGGTGGCCCGGCAACGCAAGCTTGACCATTCCGGCCACCGCCGAATTCACCTGGTGATAACGGCAACTACAGTAGTAGTGGCCTTACATGCGTAGAAATGCGGGTTGGTGACCCCACCTGTAGCAGGCGGTTGAACGCTGCCAGCGCGTCGTGCTGAGAGGGCGCGTGGCGCTCCGGCTGCGCATTGAGGGCGGCGTACCTGTGGGGGCCAGGGAGAAGGGGGGAGTGGTCTCGGTCCAGGCAGGCTTAAGCTGCCGGCGGTGTTGTGCGCGAGAGCCTTTGGGCGTTGCAGGGCACCGGCCAGCCGACAACGCATCCGAAACGTGCGCATGCTGTCACGACAGCGGGCAACGTATCCTCGCTAGTGCCGTGACGTCGCTCACTCAGTAATGCAAGCACACGCCGCCCCGGCAGCTCGGTTGATATAGTCTATCCCATCATGCATGTCGCCATGCCATGTGCCTTCTGCCGACCTGTGCCGACCCACCTCTGGCGGTACCACACCGTGAACGCTGCCTCCGCCGCGCCCCACAGGACCAGCAGCTGCCTCAGCCCCACGGCCCAAACCAGCAGCGCCCCCGCCGCGCCCACTGCCGTCCCCCACGCCACCGCCGCCGCCGCCATCCGCAGCAGCAGTACGGCCGCCCGCCAGTCGTAGTCGGGCGGGAGGGAGGCGCGGCTGACCCGCGGGTCGGACGGGGCGGTTTGAAGCAGCGTTTTGCTGGAAAAGCCATTGCCAAACGGCTTGCTTGACGTGTGTTCGTCTTCGTTTATGCTGCTGCTGTTGGTGTCGCTGTGTGCGTTATCGTGCGGGCGCGATGACGCGGGAGGCTGCGCGCCGGTCGGAGCGCGCTCATCGGAAAGGGTTCTGCCGCTGTGGGGTGCGCTGACGTTGCTGTTGCTGATGCAAAAGGAAGCGGTAGAGGAGGAGAGCGTCCACGAGGAGGAGGAGCTAAGCGATGAAACGGCAGAGCGCGACACAGGAACGCCGGCTGCCGCTGCGACGCAGCGGTCAGCTCCTTCTTGCTCCAACATCCTTCAAGCGATAGTCATACACGGCTACAAACAAGCGCACTCTCTGTCCGCTGCTCCGTTCGAGTTTCGGGAAACGCCGGCAGGGCCCAAGGCTGATGACGATGCGGTATTGGTAATTTCGGGCTAGCGCAAAAGTGCGCGATGCTGGCTGCTGTATTGCTAACGAGTATGAGTTTGGACCCTAGGACTACCTAGCCGGGCTACTTCTGTGATGGAAAGCCTCCTGTCTGTCAACGTTGTCAGCAAGGATTACACCGCCTTTGACGTGTCGTACGACGGCCAAGTTCCAGGCCAGTTCCTCTTCGACTTCGATGTCCAAGGATCTAGGCCCAACAAAGGAGTAGCTGAGCGATTTAGACCAGTGTACTGAGCGCAATCTTGTAAGGCGTACAGCCATCCTCTGCGGCTTTGCGACGACCCATGGGTCAGTCACCCCCAAAAACACACAGTGAACCCGAGGCAAGAACGTATTGCAAAACAACAAACGCAGTAACAACGGAGCCTACGCTGTTCCACAAGCCGAGCGCAGCGCGCCTTTGGCTTGCCGGATGTCTTGCCGGTGTCCGTTGCCGGCGGCTTGCCGGTGATCTTGCCGGTCGGCCCACTGGCCCAGTCCGTATACAGGCCGAACGCAAGCTTGCCCCCGCACATGCCCGCGCGAAGCGAGCACCCTTTCGCCCCCATTCGCCCGTGTGCGCAAACTACCCCAGGCACAGGTACCCTCCCAAACGGGTTCCCACCGCACCTTGCCGCTGCCCTGCACCCTCCGCGCGTCACGCTCGTCACACCTTGCGTGCGTTCGGCGCCTGCAACAGCAGCGCCGTCGACCTGGCCCTCCCTCCCCTGCTTGTGAGCCGTGCTATGGACCACCAGCTCGACCTCCGCCTCCGTGTTCATGCCCACGCCTGCTGTGTTGCTGCTGCTTTCCTCCTCCTCCTGCTGCTGTTCTTACCCCGCAATGGGGTTTGCGTGGATGGTGACCTTGTTGATCTTGATGTCCGTCTTGGGCCGGTCCTGGCGGGTTGGACACACAGTGGTGCAACAAAGATGGGCGGGTCAACCACAATGGCGGCCTTGTGGCAACGGCGTGATGTGATGATGTAACGCCCCCAGGGGCACGGGGGCACAGCGGCACAGCATTCACAGCCAAGGCACAACAGTCCCCACACCCCAGACGCCTGCTGCTGCTGCTGCTGCTGCTGCTGCTGCTGCAGCAGCAGCTTACCCACTGCGGCAACAAGCAGCAGTACGGTAGTGCCTGAGGAGCGCAAGACAGTTACGGGGGCACCCCAGCTCCACCGAGCCCAACCCGACCCGCACGCCCGCCTGCCTTGTTGAGGCACGGATGCAAAACGCCTCCCACCTGCCCCGGCTGAGCTGTGCTCCCTGCACTACAGTGCGCATGCTTGCTTCTGTTCTCCTACAGGCTCCACCCCTTGTCCCGATTGACAAACTACAACCGTATCCAAACACTACGTTTTTACTCGTGGCACTTCCGCAATTGCGGTCCAGGGGCCCACGCGCTGGTCACAATAGCGGAACGACTCAGCACCTCCAATAATTTGAACGTTTCATGCCCCACCTTCGCGTCAATCTTCTCCCATGCGGTCCAGCACCTCCATTTCATCGATCACCTGCCCGAACACAGCTGCATTCGTGCTCCCCCAACACACGTGTATTAGCACTTTACCCACCTTTTCGTCCGTGGGCACCTTCTCCATGCGGTCCAGCACCTCCATGCCGTCGATCACCTGCCCGAAAATGGTGTACTTGCCGTTGAGGTGCGCGTGGGCCTTGTAGGTGACAAAGAACTGGCTGCGGGCGGGGAGGGCGAAACAGGGGCGGGAAGGTATGGGGCCAATGGAGGAAGGTGGGGCGGTGGAGGACCGGCTGCGACCGTTGCCATTGAGGTGCACGTGGGCCTTGTCGGTAGCTGACAAACAACTGGCTGCGGGTGGGGAAGGAAAAAAGGAATAAAGGAAGGTGTCATGATGGGTTTGATGCACGTGGGCCTTATACGTAACAAAGAACTGGCTGCGGGTAGGGAGGGAGACAGTGGGATCGAAAAAGGTGTCATGATGGGTTCGATGGGCGTGGGCCGTGTAGGTAACGAAGAACTGGCTGCGGGTGGGAAGGGAGAAAACAGGGGCGGGGAGGAGGGTGAGGTCGATCGCGTAGGATGATTGGCGAAGAACCGCCTGGGGATGGGAAGGACAGGAGGTATGGGAGCGAGAAATGTGGGGTCGGTGGAGGAAAATGGCTCCGGGTGGGAAGCGCAAGGCGGTGGGCCAGTGGCGTAGGGAAGCAGAGGCGAGACGAAACATCCGGAACGCGACGCACTGAGTCTTTGGATGTAGGCACTCGCGCAAATTAAGAGGACCCAGCTCGCTCCATGCTGCGACGGCAGCTACCCCCATGCTAATACACACACCCCGCACGCTAACACACATGCTCCTGCTGTTGGTGTTGGGCCCGCTGTTGGCAATAGACACGATGCCGCGCTTGCTGTACTGAAACGGCAGATGCGGCCCTGCTAATGCACACACCCCGCACGCTAACACACACGCTGCTGCTGTTGGTGTTAAGCCCGCTGTTGGCCATAGACACGATGCTGCGCTTGCTGTACTGAAACGGCAGCTGCGGCCCTGCTAGTACACACACCCCGCCCGCTAATACACACCCACCTGCCGTTGGTGTTCGGCCCGCTGTTGGCCATAGACACGATGCCGCGCTTGTTGTGTTTCAACGCGTCCACGATCTCGTCGGGGAACTTGCCGTTGGGCGTGGGGTAGATGGAGCGACCGCCCTTGCCCGTGCCCGTGGGGTCGCCTACGAGACAACAGTAAAAAGGGCAGTTACTTAAGGGGTTAGCAGCGACCGCGCAGGTTGTGTGTCCGTGTCGTGCTGTGTGCTGAGAGGCGCCATGTGTCATTGGGGCCTGTGGGCTGGCGCTACTAGCGCGCTGGTCAAGCCGCACTATGGCTAATAGGCCAGTCCCGTGTAATGCCACACGCTGCCAAGCCCCGCGGCCTCAGGCAGGCCCACGACGGTAGTGGCGCCCTGCCACCGTGTTACGCAAGCCACCCGCAACCGCTCCTCCCTGCTGGTGCAGCTGGTAGTAAGCCTCACCTCCTTGTATCATGAAGCCCTGTGTTGCAGCGGGTGACAATGAAACGGGGCGAAGAGGGCAAGGAATGAAGGCTCGGTGGGTCGCCAGGGGGTATACGGTACATGCCATGGGAGCTGGCCACAGCGGTAAGAGGCAGGCAAGCGTGTGGGTGCCATGCCCCCGGCGTAGTTTGAGTTTGGCCGGATCAAAATGGGCGAAACACACCTCAAGTCTCAACCTGACCAGCAGGACCGCACGATGCACCGATGCAGGCGGGCTGGCCCCCAATGCTCCCGAGGCTGAACCCAAATGGTTTCAGGAAACAGATCCCATGCAGCTACCCGCTTACTACACGTCTACAACTTAAAGCTCTCCTCTCGAAGCTTGCCTTAGCAGATGGTTTGATATCCCTGCACCGCATTCTATTACCTGCATGCAGGCATGCATGCCATGAGACGTGCTCTGCCACCCCACGCACTGCCCCGGCAGCTGCAAAAGCAGCACCTCACCTTGATGTTTCTATGAAAGTGCACATTGTCGTAATAGCCACTGGCACAGAGCGCCAGGAAGTTTTCGGACGCCCGTGGCGCCTGGTGGGGGTAGGGGAAGGCCATAATAAGGGCCATACGCGGCTGGTCAGGGAGGCAACCAACGTGTTCGCGCCTCGTACTGGCGAGACAGCTATGCGCACAGCGCCATGGCACAACTGCAACATGTTGTTCGTTAGGAGTACTGAATGGCCCAGGTTGCATGGCACGGCCAGGTGGGCAGCTGCCTGCAGCCTCCACGCCGGTCCCCCCCTGGCTCCTCCGTGGCCCCTCCCTCGTGCTGGCCCCTTGTTGACGCCGTATTGACGACGCAGTACGCTGAAGTCCTTCCCACTTGCCTGCTCGCAGAAGAGCTCTATTTTGAGGTCACCGACGTTGGTGTGAAGGGTCACAGACATGGTGCCCCGCCGGCTGGCACACCCCTCCGCGCGTCCAAGCTAAGGAAGATGATAACTTTTTCCTTATGTGATCGTTGCTTACGTATTTACTATTCAACTATATTCAACGAAATGAAGTGCCGCGAAGGCACAGCAGCGGGATGTCCGCTCAGGTCAAAGGTTGTGCCTAGATCCTTCTCGAGCTGACGGCAAGGATCTATATCAAGATAAGTAATAAGTAATAAAGACTATCTGCCAACTGAAGGCTCTGAAAGCAGTATACACTACAAACTCGACTCGATCGGCACTGGCACCGCACACGCATGTACTGCAGCTGCACCATGCCACTTTTGGCAGGAGCGCCGCATCAAGTCCAAGACCTTCGCTGATCTCCACCTTTGCTGCCCTTGCTTGCCGCACAAAAGGGCTGACTGCCAAGCCAGCCCTGTGACTTGCACACCCGGCAGTGCACCGGAAAGCAGCGCAAGGTGCCCCCTGCTGCTGCCTGCTGCCCTGAACGCCTGAAGCCAGGAGCCGGGGACTTCACTTGCTCCACCCTCCACGGCAATAAGGGGACACCCTATGTACCGCTTACAGCTGACCTGGCTATTGCTGTGAGGTTATGCCGGCAATCTTGGGCAGGGGAGCTCCCTTGACCTTGGGGTGCTGTTCGACGGTAGCACTCGGACCTCCCCTGACTCGGACGCACTCGCTTAACCGGTTAACCTGCTCTGACTCATCGCACAGCACGCACAGCTGCGTCCCGCGGCCTCCCGTGCTAATGGAATGCTTCCGACGACGCACCGGTACCGGCAATAGGGAGGCACATCGGGCTTGCAGAAAGCATGCCCGCAGAGACCTTCTGGAACAGGTTGGAACGTGTTGGAAGGCGTTTGCACTGCCAGACCTCGGCCTGAACATACAAGTACGCTGTTCGCCGAGGACTATCACACAGTAGGCTATTACATTGGGCATCTGGCATGTACACCGCGTGTCCATGCGAGCTTGGGCTTCAGCTCCGGAACCCTTTGGCGGCAAAGCAGGACGTGAGTGCTATACCGTGATTAGGATAGGGGCTACCCTCAGCCCTACAGCGCAGGGCAGCATGTCGACCTGCAGTTTGATCCTGGACTGCTTGGGTTGTGAAAGGGTGCCCTGGTGCCCTTTGGGCATTGCAAGTGTGAACCGGCGGGCCAGGGGAGCAGCAGGGAGAAGGGCCCGCTGGAGGCCTGTGACTTCGTTCCCCTTGCGTGGGCCCCTGGCCCTACGGTACCCGAGTAGCAGACTCCGTTGTTATATGATGAAGCCAGATTCCTTGCCTGTGCCTGCCTGTGCCCGTGCCTGGACTATGCCTTTAGCCCCGGGGTGCGCCGAATGAAGCCATGGTGACGTTGGATGCACCAGGGGCACCCCGCTCCCGTGGCTCCTGAGAGCAGCTGAGAAAGGCTGCCGTGGGAGCTCCTGCGTTTTGGGTGCAAGGCAATTACACAGCATGCACCATACCAGATGCCCCTTGTGTTCCTGAACATGAATTCGTACTGCTCCCTTGTTTGCCAAAGGCCAAGCAACTTGAGGGATGTCCAACATGCCTCCAAGTGGGAGCCCAGGCGAGCCAAGTGCGCAATTGGAACCTAGAACTGGTGCGTTGCGCCTGACGGCTTGTGATTAATGATGTGCGAGGTTGCAGTATGGGGGTGTCACAAGCGTGACCTTCTGGACGTGACTTGGCTGCAAGGTAGGCACGGCCACACCAGGGGCGCACGGCAGGCCATGCGCGCCAAAGGGGCAAAAAAAGTGCAGCAATATGGTCCTCACAGGGACCTCCCTTGCTGCACTTTTTGTTGCCCAAAGGGCAGCACAGCACAGCAGGATCAGGGCGCTCTTAGCAAGCGCAGATACAAATATGTACAAACATGAAGATCGTGCTTATTTAACCCAGACTAACGAAACCATGGCCAGCTGTCGCGCCGGAACCACCGGCCATCATCCCTTCCACAGCAAGCAAAGCTCATCATTAGAGCATCGTTACGCTTTAGTGCAGTGCAATTTAATAACTTCGCATAGACACTACGTACCGACCGGGGCTATTTTTTAAACTAGCTTACACTGAGCTGACCGATGAGCGAAAGCGTCCGGGCTAGCTTAGCCGCGCAGCAGCAAACGTGCGACTTCCCTGATGTGGTGGTGCGCTTCTGCATCGAACGTCCTCCTGAGCAGCAGCAACGCGAGGCGGACGACGGCGTTCCCAGGCCCAGGAGCTTCGTGGGGAACCCATTCCCCGCTCATCGGCTCATTTTGTCATCAGGATCAACGTTTCTGGAAACGAGGTTAAAACGGAGTTGCTGGCAAGCCAGCGGGCCGAGGGCAGGCGCAACAGGCAGCGATCGCGACGATGAGCAGGCAGCAAAACGGCGGAGGGTCGACAGAGAGCCGCAACACATGTTGGGCGACGCAGGAGACGAACGGGGTACAGCTGTCAGCGCCCTTCCCGAGGTGCTCGTGCCCCTGAGCTCAGAGGCTGAAGTGCCCTTCGCGCGGCAAGCCATCGAGTACATGTACAGGGGCAGCCTCGGCGCAGACCTGGACGTCGAGGCGCTGCTGCGCGTGCGGCAGCAGGCGTGCTACCTGGGCGTGAAGGGCTGCCCGCAGGCCTGCGACAACGCCATGGTGGCGTGGCTGCGGCAGCAGCAGGTCGGCGCGGGGCCAAGCTCATCAGGCGCTGCCGCTGAGCCGCGCGTGCTGCAGGCTTACGCCTGCCTCGCGCTCTTCCCGGAGCCCGGCACCTCGCCCGATGTCGCAAGCTTTGACCCAGTTCGCTCCGCCCTGGCGAAGCAGCTGGTGTCGCACTTTGGGGACGCCGTGGCAGTCTGCAACCGGCAGGACCTGTACCGACAGCTGCTGCAGCTGCCTGCGCTGGCACTCAGGGAGCTGCTGGCAGCTGACAACTTTGGCACGGACAGCGAGGACAGCGTGTTTCTGCTGCTGGCATATTTGCTGGAAGCTCACAAGGGCCTGCCGGTGGGGACACGTGCCGAGCTGTGCGGCCTGGTACGGCTGCACCGCCTGAGCAGCACATACCTCTACCACGTGCTTCCTGCCTTCCAGCCCTTCACAATCAGCCGGGAGGAGCTGGGGTTCCTGCTGCACTACGCCGCGGCCAGTGAGCAGGGCAAGGATGAGCTGCTGGCGTGCGATGACAAGCGGCGGGGCTCCCCCTGGTACTGCTCCCCCCCGCGGCGGCAGGTTGTGCCAGCGGGCGGCTGCACCGTGACGTGGAGCATCAGCAGGGAGCAGCTGGAGCAGGGGCTGAGGAAGATGCTGGAGGGCGGGCGTGTGGTATACGACTTTGTGCATACGGTGTGCTTGCGTGGAGTGTCCTGGACGGTCGAGGCGCTGCTAAGCCCGATGGCGCCAGCGGTCAGCGGAGCTCCTGCGGTGGGTTTCATGAGCGCCGTCTACCTCAAATGCGGCTCACCTACCGTGTTCGGTCCGTCCTGGACGCTCGGCCCAGTGCAAGGCGTGTTTGCCATCAGTGCGCGCCTGGCCGTGCACAGGTGGGATGGGGCGCAGCGTGAGGAGGTCTGGCTACGGCTTCCGGAAAAAAGCGGGAGAGGATGGGTACCATGCGGGGGACGCATGCTTGTAGCAGGCAGGTCGCTGCCGCTGCGGCCCGCGACGGCGCCTGCTGGTGCCGGCGGCGGTGGAGGGGCCGCAGCTGGCCCAATCGAGGCCCAGGTGGCGGCGCTGGTGGCGCGGTTATCGCATTTGATGCACGAGGGCAGGATCTCTGGCGTCATCCAGTTCCCGCGGCCGTAAAGTTGGTGTGGAGGAGGGATGAAGGAGGGCTACCGGTCGGCGATGCGCTAGCTAGGTACGGTGGAGGTTTATGAACTGATGCCGCCTGCTGTGCTCAAACCAGGCAGCGGGCAAGGCATATCGTACTGGCTTCGGGCCTGTGGGCGCGTGAGTGGGCAGGCAGTTATACGGCAGGGTGCAGGGGAGTGCATGGCTGGGTGGCTGTGTTGCTGACGTGGAATACCCATATCATACTTGTTGCGTGGACTGAGGTCACGTGCGCGAGCCGCATGTGTGGCAGTGCGTGTATGTGCATGGCAGGGTGCGAGGTGTGTAGTGCATGGCAGGGTGCAGGGAAGGGCATTGGCTGGGCGGCTATGAGGCAATGGGCAAGGATACATTTTACTTGCTTGGGGCATGCTGCTGAGTGAGTAAGCAAGGTGCGCATGTGATGGGCCGAGGTGCTCCGGGTGCTGCAGCACGCAACCAATGGATGCCCATTGCTGCCAACGTTGCGTGTGGGGTAGGAGCACACACGGCTCATTTTATTTTTTGACATCGTGTTATGAAACACTGCGGCAGCTGCAGTTGGTGAGCAAATGGTGCCGTACTTCGCCGGTGGTGTGGTAGTTGATGCGCATAGACTGCAGGATGACGCGCTGGATGCTGCATTTGCGATATGGGTTAGGTGGAGCCCTTGCGCTTCTGTGCCCGTACTACCCGGCTTTGTGTCTAGCCGGGTTAATTTGTGTGCCCGTACCGGTAACGGATGATGCTGTACACCGGTGCATGCGGTGTCTGGTGGAGTGAAATCAGTAGGTTGCGTGCATGTGTGCATGCAAGTCTGGCAGGTGCAGGGTATCGCTTGTGGGTTATCCTTGCCTGCCTTGTTAACGAGCACGGCTTGACACTGAAGTGGCGCCCCCGCTTGGTGCCCCCCGACCTGCCGGCCGATGGCCATAGCCCATTAAGCAGTGGTAGCAATGACTGCAGCAGGCTTACACTTTGCCATGCATGCGTTGTACAGCGCATGGAGGCAACGGAGGCGCTACGGAGTCAGATGCACAGCCCACACCACATACGGTACACCTGGTCAGCCCACGCGCGTGCACGGCCGCATCGGCACAGCCCGCTTTGCCTTGCTTGCGCACGGCAGCCGCACAGCAGGTTGGGCAGCTACTCCGGTACAGTACCGTAGTCCGTAGCGCCCGAAACGCACTGCTTATATGGTACTGGACCTCCGGACGTGCTCATCCGACAGCTTGCATGGCAGCCGCAACGCAGTCTTCGCACTTGCCCTGACCCCGTACGACGCTCTCCAGTCTCGGCTGTGCCGCCTGTGCGTACAGTACCGTAGTCAGGCAGCTTTGCCAAGCACGGCCACGCCCGCCGCCGTGCCTCACGCCGGGGGAGCCCTCTGCGCCCCTCGCTCCCCTGCCTTACTCTATACCGGTAACGGCTCGGCCGGCGGCTCACAGCGCAGCACGCACAGCTCAACACGCGGCGCAGCGGCCTCCCTACAGCGCTTCCCAATCAACCTGTCGCCAGATACTGGGTCCCAAGAGAACCGTCCTGAGGACCCCTGTTCCTCTGGGCTGAACTCCCATGACCCCTCGAGGTCTTAGCTCTGTACCAGCACGTTTCTTTCCAGTCGTTTACCTGCAACCTAAGCACACCCCTGCCGCCACGCACCGGGAGCTACCCACGCATGCAAGCGGATGCAAGCATGCCGCTGCACGGACGGTTGCGTGAACTTGCTTGTGCGCACCACAGGGTGGCAACCTGACGCTGCGCACAGTGTAGCATCCTAACAGGCCTCGAACGTCGCCCCGAACGGCATGGTTGCTGTACTGGTACGCGATGCGAGGCAATGGCTCCAAACATCAAGTACCATACGACAGCCAAGAGAAGGCGAGGCGCTGGACGCCACAGCCGGCCTATCCCCTTTCAAGGTCTCAGTATGACACAGCGCTGCTGCTCTCTTGCCCCGCGCCCCTGCCCCTGCCCCGACTCACTACCGTACCTTCTTACCCGTACTTGCGCGCCCCTAGCCTCCGAGCCGGCCCTCCAGCACCGGTGCATGCGCACCCCTGATACGCACCGTACACCTTTGGCACCCCGCAACGACCGTCCATCCCTCCCACGCAGCATCTCCCCTGCGCAGCATCGGTATCTTGCACCGCGAACTACGATAGCGTACCGTGTACCTAACCCACACGCCGCCCCCCGTCTGCACCCTTCCTACTGCCCCCACACCCCAACGCACCTACACCCTTCCCCACAACCTCGCAGGCTTGCCAGTGCAGCAGGGAAATTAACGTGCAGGGCCGCCTGCGAGATTTAAGGGGCGCATGCGCCCTACTCCCCTCACCATGGGTCACCATCGCCGCCAGTTGCTGAACCACCTCAGGCAGGGTGCCGCAGCGTATGACTTCAATCCCTAGGTCGCAGCCCTTGCCATGCCTTGGCAGGCGGCTGGCGGCGCACGGGCGGGGGCTGGCGGCGACTGTGGCGGTGGAATGCCTGGCGTCATGTAGCGACGGTGTGTGGGCAGCTGGGCGGGTGGGCAGCAGTGGGATGTGCGCAAAAACAGGTGTTCGTAAGTGGTAGCGGTAGTGCATTGCCTGCTTTCCCAGGTGTGGAGACCCGCCTTTCACGTTTAAGCTACCAGTACCGGGAGGGCGCAGGCATGGACCGCCACCACAACCGGTACCTGGCCAACCTTGCCAGTGTGCGCCCAAGCCACACCGGTCCTATCAAGGCCTTGTGCGAGCGGTCAACCATGTGATGGGCGACAAGTTGTGGTGTAGTAGGATGGCTTCGTTGCCCTTGGCCTGCATAGCAGAGCCCCGAGCCTGCCCAAAAGCCCCTCGGACAGCCCCCGCACAGCCCTTGACTCTGCCCTGAGGCGGGACATGCCTGAAACGCATGACTCAGTACCCTGATACGCCGATATGTTCAATATCTTATGAAGATATTGATACGTGTATCCTTGGCCCTTACACTCGGGGCCAGGGTGCTCAGGGTGTTTGTCCTGTACACCAAGACAGCGCCCGTGGCGAACCAGGTTCAATACGTTTTGGCATAAATTGCAGTACACAGCCACCCTTGGTGATACACCTACCTCACAGCCAAAATCTTGCGTAAAGCAATGAGCGAAAACGTGCGTGCCGGCTTGGCCGCGCAGCAGCAAGCGTGCGACTTCCCTGATGTGGCAGTTATCTTCTGCATCGAACGTACACCTGAGCAGCAGCAACGCGAGGCGGATGAGGGCTCGTCCAGGCCTGGGCGCATGCTGGGGGACCCATACCCCGCTCATAGGCTCATTCTGTCCTTAGGATGCACATTTCTGGAGACAAGGTTGAAGCGGAGCTGCTGGCAAGCCACCGGGTCAGGGGCTTCGCACGCTTCAGGCAGCGACGGCGGCGACATGCAGGCAGCAAAAAGGCGGAGGATTGACGGAGAGCCGCAGGGCTCTCCCGGCCATGCAGGAGATAAACTGAGTACGGCTGCCAGTGCGCTTCCCGAGGTGCTCGTGCCCCTCAGCTCGGAGGCTGCAAGGCCCTTCGCGCGCCAAGCCATCGAGTTCATCTACGCGGGCACCCTCAGCGCAGACCTGGACTTTGAGGCGCTGCTGCGGATACGGGAGCAGGCGTGCTACCTGGGCGTGCACGGCTGCCCGGAGGCGTGCGACAGGGCTATGGTGGCGTGGCTGCAGCAGCAGGAGACGGGGCAGCAGCAGCAGCAGCAAGACGGCGCGGGGCCCAGCTCAGCAGCTGCAGCTGCTGAGCCGCGCGTGCTGCAGGCTTACGCCTGCCTCGCCCTCTTCCCGGATCCCGACACCTCTCTAAATGTCGCCAGCTTCAACACGGTTCGTGTCGCCCTGGCGAAGCAGCTGGTGTCATACTTTAGGGACGCCGTGACAACCCTCAACTGGCCGGACCTGCTCCCGCAGCTGCTGCAGCTGCCCGCCGTGGCTTTGAAGGAGCTGCTGGCAGCTGACAACTTCGGCACGGACACGGAGGATAGCATTTTCAGGCTGCTGGCGCACTGGCTGGACGCGCACAAGGGCCTGCCGGAGGCGACACGTGCCGAGCTGTGCGGCCTGGTGCGGCTGCACCGCCTCAGCAGCACGTACCTATACCACGTGCTTCCTGCCTTCGAGCCCTTCGCCATCAGCCGGGCGGAGCTGGGGTCCCTGCTGCAATACGCCGCGGCCGGTGAGGAGGGCAAGGAGGAGCTGCTGGCATGCGACGACAAGCGGCGGGGCTCCCCCTGGTACTGCTCCCCCCCGCGGCGGCAGGTGGTGCCGGAGGGCGGCCTCGCAGCGGTGTGGAGCATCACCAAGGAGCAGCTGGAGCAGGCGCTGCGGAAGATGCTGGAGGGCGGGCGGTCGGTACAAAAGCCTGTCGTCAACGTGCACTCGTGCGGCCGGGACTGGGGGATGAGCTTGTGTCTGGTCCAGAAGGTGCCCGAGGGCAGCGGGACTTCTGCGGGGGGTTCGGTGCAGGCGTTCACTGTGCTCAGTTGCAACGCATACGGGGTGTGTGATTCAGACGTGATGACTCTTGTCTCCACTGCGCGCGTGGCCGTGCACAGGAGGGACGGGGCGCAGCGTGAGGAGGTCTGGATAGGACACAGGTTGAAGTGCGCGAAACGAATGGGCAAAGGATGCTGCATTGGGCATACGCAGCTGCCGCTGGAGCCCGCGGCGGCAGCTGACGCTGCCGGCGGCGGCGGAGGGGCCGCGGCTGGCCCCGTGGAGGCCCAGGTGGCGGCGCTGGTGGCGCGGTTCTCGCGTTTCATGCACGAGGGCAAGATCACTGGCATTGTCCACTTCCCGCGGCCCTCACGCTATTAAGGAGCGCTGCCGGTCGGCTATGCGCCAGGTACGGCGGGTCCATGACGTGATGTCGCCAGCTAAGCGTGAGGGCATGTTGTGCTTGCACGGGGCTGGCTGGTGCAGGAGCGGGTTTGCAGGTGTGTGGGACGGGCATGGGATGACATCTCTAGCTGATAACGAACGTGCAACGGCCTATCAACTCATGTAGACTCATGCTACGTACGCAAGCCGCATGCGTGGACAGCGTGTATGGCGGGGCGCAAGGTTGACCGGGGCCAGGGCGCGGGTCACATTTGCCACCATGGTCGCAGCCTGTTGGTGTAGGTTTTGCCGGGCGCCTGTTGGAGCCCGCCATACCGTTGGTGCTAGGCTTGTTGCCGCAGCCAGCACAGTAGCATGATGGCGTTCATGATGTATGTTGGAGGTCCATTGAGCTCAGTAATTACGTGCTCCCTATTTACCGTGTTGCGAGGAGGTGCACACGTGTACACTATTCAAGGTGCATACCGTATGTGCTGCACTTAAGGCATTCGAGTTGCTGCAACACGCAACGCGTCCATGCCCATTGCTGCAAACGTTGCGTGTGGGGCAAAAGCACAGTCAGCTCGGTTGGCTTTGGGTCGTGTCACCAAGAACAGCACGGAGTAACAGTGACCGCCACAGTACGTGAGCAGGTGTTGGGTTTATTGGCGATTCTGGTCAGGTGTTGGTCGTGCTCTGGTGCTACGCCAGTTGTTGCACATCGGGGGCAGGACGATGCTGTGGAAGATGCATACCACCACCCATCTGTGACGCCGCCAGCTAAAGCCTGATCGGGCAACGGGCGAGGCCATGTTGTGCTTACATGGGGCTGGCTGGTGCAGGTGCGGGGTTGCAGGTGTGTGGGACGGGCATGGGGACGACACCCTTAGCTGATAATCAACGTGCAACAGCAAGCCGCATGCGTGGTCAGTGTGTGCCGGGCGCAAGGGTGACCGGGGCCAGGGCGCGGGTCACATTGGCCACGATGGCCGCAGCCTGTTGGTGTAGGCGTTGCCAGGCACCTGTTGTGGCCGAAATGCCGTTTGCGCTGGGCTACGGTATGTTGCCGCAGCACACACAGTGGCATCATGGCGTTCATGAGGTATTTTGGAGGTCCATTGAGCTCAGTGATTACGTGCTTCATATTTACCCTGTTGCGAGAAGGCGCACACTAGCATTTACTTGAGGTGCTCATCCGCTGCACCGAGTGCATTCTGGTTGTTGCAACACGCAACGCGTGAATGCCCATTGCTGCAAACGTTGCGTGTGGGGCAGAAGCACAGTCGGCTCGGTTGGCTTTGGGTCTTTTCACCAGGAAAAGCGCGAAGTAACAGTGACCGCTGCATTGGGTGAGCAGACGGTGCCAGCAAGTTGGGTTTATTGGCGCTCTGCTGCTATGCCAGTTGTTGCACTTCGGGGGCAGGACGATACTGTGGGACATGCAGGCTACCACCCACCTGCAAGTGCGTTTGCTGGTTGAGAACCCTTTCTGCTCGCATGCCCCTGTAAGAGGTAAGGGTGTGCCACCCGTCCAGCCGGTTTCTGATGTATGCTTGCACTATCGGCCTGGCATTGCGCATCAAGCGAACGTAGTCGTCGCAGAGTCAAGTTGCACAGCCCGCACCGACATACCGTACGGTATGCCACGTCAGGTCAGCCACGTGCCACCCGCATCGGCACAGCCAATCGTGCTCCACATCGTGCTTTCAGCTTCGCGCTTTCGCCCTACCTCGCGCATCGCAGCGGCGCAACAGCCTGGGGCCCCTTGCTGGGCAACCACACTGGTACGGCAATTCGTAACGCTCTCAGCGATCTGTCCAGTACCGTGCCGTACCGGCTGTGCGTAGCAGTGCGTAGTCACTACCGTAGTTCGTCAGACACTGTGAAAGTGTGAATTGCAGTCGTTATGCAGTCTCATGACTTATCCGGACCTTGTGTACGTTCACCGGCTGTGAGTATTGCATTTTTGACAGCTTTACCGAGCAGAGCCCTGGCCACGCAGGGGAGCCCCCGTGCGCCCAGGGGAGCCCCCTGCCCCCAACCCTCCATGCCGTGACCTCCAGCGCCTTGCATTGGTAGCGGCTCGGTTATGGCTTACAGCGCAGCTCGCACAGCTTGATATCGTGGGGGGTTGGAGGCAGCGGCCTTCCCTTCAGTGGTCCCCAGCTCCCCACTTTTTTCACTCTGCCGCCACATCACTCACATCACATGACGCTGCCGCCACGGTACCGGGCTCCGCCGGGCCCCATGGGACTGCACTCGATTCCTTCCCGTCCTGTTCTCAGGGCTGTCCCCCTGATACGGTACCTTCTTGAAGGTATGTAGCTCGGTACCGGTACTCTTCGTTGCAACCCAAGCACACTCCAGGCGCCGGGCGCCGGCCACACATACGGTACACATGGCATGATGCGCGCACGGTTGCGTTCGCAGAGTGCCCGTTCGCAGAGTGCCCTGTTTACGAAAGCATTAGGAGTAACTTTGAGCACGCTTTGCGCATGCAAGATAGAGACATGTGCACTGTCATGAGGGAGGCCCCTCAAGCCACCTTGGCCTCGTACTTGAACGAGTTGTGGTGTCACAGGACGAAGGTCCTTTCGAGACGGTCGGGACCCCGTGTGGAGATTGACGCCTAAGCCCCGTCTTCTGCCACTTAGAAATCTAACACTATGTTTCGTCCTTATGGCCCCCCTTG
>VFQN01003432.1_pt1 | contig 22673 bp, 27 predicted proteins | sample 3512371 | NCBI WGS metagenome assembly VFQN01 (sample SAMN10412370, study PRJNA504923) | tailings metagenome | isolation source: Replicate 2 from Balatoc abandoned mine | place: Philippines: Itogon, Benguet | collected 2017-08-28
GTTAACCCAAGCGAGCCCTTGGCTGTTCCTGACAGTAATGGAAGCCTCACCATTCAAAATCTTCAAGCTAAATGTCGCCATTATGAAAAATTGTTGCGAATATATGAGAAAAATATGTCTGTCCTGCAGGTATGTCGTCTTTACAAGGTTGTTTCCTTCTGACGGCAATCCCAAATTTCCTAGAACGAAGTCGACCGACTTAAACAAAAAGATCCTAATAGTCCAAAGGAAAATGGGAAACAAGAAAATATATTTGAAGATAAGCGTTCTGCGCTGCAGTCATCGCACGCACTTGAGCAATCGAATAGCGCAGGACACTCTCTCAAAACGGTTGAGTTTCAACTCGATCAAAATCACCGCGAACTTAATCAAGAAGATGCGGAAAGTAACCTAAACGTTACGGGATCGATGAGCAAGAAACGTTTTAATCAGCTCAGTAAGGATATGAAGCTTTTAATCGAGGATTATCGAGCTGGTGATCAAAAGACAATAAAGGAACTCGCAGCAGAAGTCAAACGACTAACCAAGCTTTTACCCAGAAAATCTATGGAAGATTTGGATCCCAAAGCGGAGGAAGATGACGCTTCTCTAATTTCTGAGGTACCTTCATCTTCCGGTTCTGTATCTCTGTATGTGCATGGGGAAAGCAAAGAAGACGAAAATTCTCCCGAAGAAGAAAGGAGTGGAGAAAAATCAGAAGAGCTAAATCAATCAAAAGCTGTCTCCGTTGAATTGCAATATAGCTTTTGGCATTTGATTTGTTCCTTTAGCGCTGGGAGTGTATTGATGTTATTATGGTTGTGGAGATATCTCCCAACGTGAGTTGTTTGAATCTTTGCGTTGCTTATGATTATAAGAACTCAAGATTGTTTTGTTTGTTTTGATTTTTTGGTGTGATGTAATTTATCATTAACATGTCAGAAGGATGAAGAAATCATTCACTCTCGGGCTGTATCAACTTAAAACATCAGAAATATTCAAGGGACAAGAAAGGTACATAAAAGTGAAAAGTCTGCAGTAGCTTCTATACTCTATACTAGATTCAATCTTCACGAATTAGGGCTGTTCGTTTTCTTGCTTATAGATCAGAAGCAGGACCAAAGAACTCATAATAGCATTGCGAGGTTGGAATATTCAACTCAAGCAAGTATCTTTTCATATCTTTTAAAAATGGCTTTGGACCGACAAAATAAACATCAGGATTCTCCGGTAATAAATTTTGTAAGTCATCTTTACCTAATCTTCGATGATGATTAGGATCTTGTTGACTGTGATAGTTGGTGAAGTGAAAGCGACCAGGGTACTTATGCACCATTTCTTCAATATATGCTTGGAAAGGTTGCACTTTGGAATTACGAGTCGTATAAATGAAGTGAACAGGACGAGTAGTGTCTTTCAATGTCTTCTCCATCATTGGAATTAAAGGAGTGATACCAACACCAGCACCGAGAAGAACCAATGGACGCTCGGAAGGTTGCAAGACAAAATCTCCAACAGGAGGGAAGAAAGAAATCGAATCGCCAGGATTCATATTATGTAAATAAGTTGACATCACTCCATTATGTTCCAACTTCACGCTGATGCGGTAGACGGCAGGATCAAAAGATTGAGAAAGAGAATAATTACGACGATAGATTTGTCCATCAATGCGAACAATTACTCCTAAATATTGTCCAGGTTGGTATTCCATAACACTCCCACCATCCTTTGGACGCCAATAGAAAGATGAAATTTCATCGCTTTCTTTGACTTTCTTTTCTAACACAAATTCTCTTTCATCTCTCCATCCTCCCAGAGCCATCGCATTTTTAACATAAATGCCTTCTTCTGCAGCAATTAAAATATCAGCTAATTGCTGGTAAGCGGCACCCCAAGCATCTAAAACTTCGGTGGTTGCAACATCTTTCCCTAAAACTTCAGTCATAGCACGAAGAAGACATTTTCCTACGATAGGATAATGCTCAGCACGAACAGACAAAGAAACATGCTTATGAATAATTTGACCAGCAACAGGACCAATAGCTTCTAAATTGTCAATATGCTTGGCATATCCCAACACGGCACGTGCAAGCGCTCTTGGCTGATCGCCACTGACTTGATGGGCTTTATTAAAGAAAGGAACAACTTCAGGGAATTCTGTTAACATAATTCCATAAAAGTGTTTCGTCAATACTTCACCACCTGCTTCTAGGAGTGGGACAGTAGACTTGATAATAGCACGGGCTTCTTCAGTTAATGGCATATTGAAGTAGTGTTAGAACAAAAGTAATTTGAAATTTCAGAAATCGTAGGATCAATGAAGTTGTGATTAAATTGTGCCATCTGATTGCAAGTCCTTGCAACAAAACTAATGGGTTCCTAACAGAATCGTCTAGGAATTCTGCAAACTGGAAAGGTTGAGAATTTGCAACATCCTCCAACTCTCCTACCTTTGGCAATTTCCGAACGATGACTCCGATTGACTGGGAACTGTGCCCGGTATAACTCTGTCGGCGTAAAAATGAGTTCGTGTTTCTTGAAGTGAAAGTTTCGATTTGATTTCTTCTAAAAGATAGAAGATGAGAGGAAGAAGATTACTTCTGCTTTTTTCATTTGTATTTTGTAGTCTTTGGAATATTGGAGGGTCAGTGGCATTTGATCTAGCGCCAGGATTTTTTCAATCTTGGTATAAAGATGTTGTCAATGTCATCCAAAACTATAATGATAATATTGTCGAAGAAGTCAAGTTTCGACAAGTATCTTTTTATCAATATCATAATCAAATTCAATTAAAAATCAAATCTATGATTGAAAAGTTTAGTGATCATCAAATACAGCAAAGAATTCTACTTGAAAAAGAATTAAATGATTATTTATTAAAATTTCAAAATATATCAATTTTATTAAATCAACAATTACAAGAAAAGCAAATATTAAATAAAGAATTAGAAATATTGAAAAATAAATATCAACGACCTAAAATCTTTGATAAATCATTAGAAGATTTTCAAAAAGCATTTAATGAAAGTTCCATTATACAAACTTTATTCCCAACTTTCAGTTTACCATCATCGTATCCAAAAGTATTTTTATCAGATAAGAAATTTAAAAAAGAAGAGTATTCCTCTTCTTCTTCGACGAAGAAACCATTTGCGATCTTTCCGCGATGGATGGCTGAATGGTGGTCATCAGAATTAGATCCCTTTAGCGAACAATTTGAATTATTAAATGATCAATTTAGCACTTCATTAAATCAGTTAAAACAATTTTCTGATAATAATCGTATAAAATCAGAAAAATTTATTAAGAAAACAATTAAAGACTTAAATCAATATAAAGAAAGTATTCTATTACAATCTAAAACTTTAGAGAAAGCAACATTAGAGATCATTCCTAAAGCATTGACGAAAGAAGAAATTCGTAAAACACGTGATTTAATTGAGAAAAATCTAGATAAATTAGAAAAAGATGGATTACTCTGGTTTGAACAAAAGAAGAATGAATTAGACACAACATTAAAACTTTTGCAAGAGAAATTGACAATTAATGAAAATATGTATGAAGAATTACTTGGGAAAAAGAAATCCAGTATCCATTATACTATTATGAATGATATTACTCTGAAAAAAGTGTTGACTATGATTGATTCGAGGGATTCTGGTAAGAGATTTCGAAAGAAACTCTTTTGATTACTTCTAAATTTAGTGTTTATCACTTGTTAGGGTGGAAGTTAATAAAATCAGAGGACGAGTGCGATGTTTATCGTAAGTTTATGAGTGGTCTTGGATCTCAATACGCTTGTGTCAAATGCTCAGGAATTGTGAAAGCACCACCAAAGGCTGTTTTCGATCTATTCGAAGATAATACAAGGTAATGAAATATTCTTCGCTTGACGCAGATTCAACAATTTTATAGAGTCAGAGAATATAACTCCCTCTTTGATGAAGGAAGGTGAGGCAACGCTAGGGTATTATCACTATTACTTACTTTGGTTATTCACTATAGAGATTTAGAAATAGTCGCTGAGAATACGAAAATCACTTGGGCATCCTCCACCCCAGTATTCCCTTTCAAGCCACGGGACTTTTGTACCATAGTTCATACAAGAAGGTTGCAGGATGGAACATATGTTGTTCTGAATCGAGCTGTTACTCATCCCGAAGCTCCTGTAAATAGCAAATTTGTTCGGGGGGCAATTGTATTAGGAGCAAATATCATTCGACCTATAAAAGATAATCCAAAGGCTTGCGAGTTAACTATGATCACACAAGTTGATCCTGGAGGATTTGCTCCACCCATGATCTTGAATCATGTAAGTGTTTTAAATAGGTTCCAAATAATTTGGATTTTTATTTTAATTGCAGTTGTGTGCCTTGGGTCCTATTGGCTTTATGAAGAATATTCGGGTCGCAGCGAATCGACCACCATCAAGGAGAGTGTTGGAGGTTCGAATATGTTATCACCCCTTTGTTGAGTTAACACTATCTTAGGAAAAGAGGAAGATTGCTCTTCTAAAACAGCAACAAGAAAAAGCCCAATCCTCAAAGAAGAAATCAACAAGCTAACTTCATTTCTCTTACTTACATTAGTTTATTTTATTTGATAGAAGATCATTACAAAAAATAAATCGGGTCCCGCCTTCCTTCATCTCTGATGAAGTTGAAGAAAAGTGATAGCAGCTCTATAATCATTTATGAGGATTGGATAAGTGTTTGTGGAATGCACTGTAAGAAGACTCAATATCGAATAATAGCTGTCTAATCTCATCTTCTTCGATCTCGTCGGCGGCTCTCATCTCGTTCAACTTTTGTAACCATAACTTTATCTTCACCAATCCTTCAAAATCTTGTGGCAGACTTCTGACCTTTGCTAATGATCCCATGAGGTCGGCGATGAGAGGTTGAATCTCGTCGACTGCTCTTTGACCGAGCTTCAAGGCATCCATCGAAGTAATGAAAGCCTGCACGGTTTCAGCGACGATGACACTGTCCAGACGATTATCAGCTGCAGGGTGTATCACTGTTGCGGCGACTCCTGATAGGATTAAGCGTTCATAAGCTCGAGGACAATCGACCTGATATTCTTTGAAGAAAGTATCTGCGTTCTCGATAGCTTTACTCAATACCAAACCTTTCTCAGTTGTCTTGAACTGAGAAATTAATCGATTACAATTTTCTGAATATTCCTGTGGGCTAATAGCATCACGTGCATAAGCTGTTTCCAATAATTCAGTTGTTTTAATGATTTCATACAAATCTGCGAGTCTTTCTAATTGATCCCTTTCCTTACTATTTTCATACATCTTTATTTCATTGAGTTTAGGTCTTGCGGGACCTATTGATCCTCCGTTTGGCGGTATGGCACTCGACATTTTAATAATTATATGATGGTAAAGTTTCCACACAAGACAAATAAAAAAAAAAATAAGAGGAAAGCGAGAAGAAAGCACCCGTTAAATCCAAAGAAGAGACAGTTTTTCGGATTTCAATAAGTTTTGGTTTAGACAGGTGAAGTGAGGAATTGTTCGTCAGTGAGTCGATGTTTCATGAAATGGAGCGAAGGAGACGAAGTTCGATGGTTCTATTGTTGGTATTGTACTCCTTATGTCTATTGGAGGTATTTCATGGATATCAGCTGATTAAAGGTCAAGGAAAAAATTTCTATTTGAGTCAAAATCAGCGAACAGCTTTCCGCCTGTACGATAACGACAAAAATGGAAACGATAATGATGATAATAAAAACAGAAGATCTAATATGGATGATGAAGATGACAGCTTAAAACCTCGTCCATCAATCAAGGAAAGGAGTCTTCTTCGAGAGTATATTACGAGTCCAACAGTCCCCGGAGATCCTGAATCCGCTTCTATCTATCCTCCAAAGTACGTTCTCGATGAAATTGAGGAAAGAGATTCTTTTACAGTCATAAAAGAACTTCCAGAAGGCTGGGAAACTTTTGAACGGGAAGATCCTCGTTGGCTAACAGCGCCTGTGCCAGGTCCCGGACAAACAGCGTATCGCAAAGCCTACGCTCGTTTCACTCGATGGGTTCGTCAATTGCCCTCTATTGAACTATCTCTTTGGAGAGACCATGCTTTATATACTCTTAAGGATATGAAGGGAGTGTATGACTTTAACATTGATGACTATGTCAGACAGGGGTTAGGCAACCTCATCGACGAGAATGCACAAAAGGCATTAGAAGCTGGTGACGAAAGAGAATTTAAGAAGTTAGCAATCTTATCGATGCAGGCCCAAGAGAATGAGAAGGATGAGGTGGTGTCAGTGATTAACGAGTATTATGACGCACTCAGTCGTCGTGATAGAAAGGCCATTTCACTCGTCTGGCTCCCTGATCCAAACTCTGAACTTATCCTCCCTGGTCATAATAAAGCGGTAAGTGCTTTTAATATCTCGTTATATAATAATTTTGATGACATTTTCATAGAGAGGAGTGACGCAACGATTAGAAACATACAAATTATTAAACCTTGAAATTAAGAATTTTGGTATTATCACTCCTCAGATTATCTCTGTTGAATGTTTTGGCAATGTTGCGTTTGTTCATAGTATAGATGATGTTGGTTTATCAGCAAAGGCGATCGCTCGAGGAACAACGAAAGGTCGACCAGAACCCAAACCATTACAACCAAAACGATTATTTTCAACAACAGTTCTTCGTTTTGTGAATAAACATTGGCGTATTATGATTCATCATACGATGAGATTTCGTCATAGTTCATTCACTGGTGATCTACCAGAGATTGTTATTCCTCCTCCTAAAAGAGCCACTCCTTCGACATCAGCGACAGCCGCAACGACAACTTCATCAGCGAGTTCAGGAAAATCGATTATTGGTAAGATTATCTCCAACTTATTATCCTGATGTCGTGAACATCTTAATTTTCTCTAGACTTACTGAAGAATCCTATCACGGTTACGAACCCAACAGCTTTGCAACCGGGTTCCATTGAACAACTTGCTCTTGAAATCAGAAAACTTAACAGTAAGGAAGAAAAACCAGCCGAGGTGACGTCAAGTTCCTCTCCTCTTTTATCCTCAGCTGCTCTCAGTCGCACCTCCACAACACAAACATTATATCCTGAAGGAATCTCTGTGACTAAGAAAGCCATTATCACATTACGTTATCTCGTGGATAGACAATTACTCACGAAGACGGAAAAAGATATGTTGGTCAATTATATCATCGATAGCATATCAGAGGACAAGAAGTCAAGTGTGGAGACTGCTTTTAATGTGCTCTTTGGTAACGAACCAGAAAATCTTTTAAAAGAATCGTTTGATCGATCGATCGAAGAGTTTTGCGATCAATGTCATGAGATATTATTGAAGCTGAAGGAAGCTGAACAGGAGTTACAACAGCAACAACTAGCAGTGGAGGGATTTGAAGAAGACGATGATGATCCGAGTAGTGATGACGAGGGGCGAGTGACTAAAAATATGAAGATGAAGAATGCCGCTGAGCGGTTATCACGATCTATTTCAGGCATTTTCAAAAGAAACGGGACCACAAATCCAAATAAAAATATCGAACCGAACACTAACATCAAGAAGAGAGGTCGGAAGAGTAAGAATAGTGATCGAGAAGATGAGGAAGGCGAAGAATAAATAAACGAAAAAGGAATGCAAGCAGTTTTTGAGAATGTTAAGGATTCATATGACATCATCTTATTATGTAAATAGTTGATAATGATGATGAGATGAGTTGTTTTTCATATTAAAAGAAAAGAAGAGTGAAAGGCTTTAGAATTTATTATTATTTTATTGTTTATCGCTTAGCAATCTCTCGTAATCTTTCATCTCTCTCCTTCTCAAAGGATCTGTAGTCACATCGTTCCAAGAAATCTTTCTTTTGCAGATATCTATCAAAGAAATGAATCAATGAGGTCAGAGAAAACTGTGAAAAGACTTACGCATTCTTCGCTGCAGCTTGTGACACTTCATCAGCAATTCCTTCCTTCTCCTTGAAATTATCCCAATCCACTGCTGACTTTTGTACAGTACTAACAGCTTTTGGTCCTTTGAGCGCTTCTAATGCTTTATCTATAGCCGATTGACGAGATTTCCTCTTCTCTTCTTCTGTCTTCTCCTCTGCTGACTGCAATACAGTCTTTTCAATGCTATAGAAACAATCACAGTCACTTTATCAAAATAAGAGCTGTTATTAAATACGTACACTATTGATTGGCCAGCAAATCGTCGAACTTCTTCAACTTTGCTCTTCTTCTTGATCTGTGAGATCGCTTCCATCGCTCTCTGACGAATCTCAGTTTCATTCGCTTTATTACTCCCATCTCCTTCAATGGATTGTTCTACAGGGTTCCCAGTACTCTCTTCTTCCTCTCTTGGTCGTTTCTTCGAGGAGGAAGAGGAAGAAGGAGCCGCTGATCCTTTCTTTGGTTTTGTTTTCTTGAGACCAAAGTATGATTTTAACTTTCGAACAATTTTATTGGTAGGTACTTCAACACTAAAGTATGAGGAATTGAAAGAAATTGATTTTGAAAGATGCGATTTCATATATTGTTGATCTTCACGTTGTAATTCATCCCATAGTTCTTGTGCTTTTTTCTTTCTACCAAATGTGATTGATTTAATTTCCTCCCCTTTCTCTTCAACTTCATTTGGAACAAAATCTGGATCTTCCTCTGGTACATAGTCAGAGTCATTTTCTGAATCATCATCCATCATATTCATTGTGATAACTTCTTCTTATTGAAAAAATGATTGGAAACAATTCTGCCGGATCTTTGAACCCGGACAGACCGGCACACCGGTTATGCGAAGTGAGATGACGTGCACGAATTCATCACAATTCACACGAGATTATGATGATGTTCTTACGTGTAGGGTTCTGCTTTTCGTTGTTATTCTGTTTATCTGGAGCTCTTGCCAGTCATTCACTTCCTTCCAAGGCTCCAATCCCTTCATTCTCTCAGAAAGGTGCAGAGGAGACTGCTGACACTGTCCCTGCTACTGCGACCGTGACAGAGAAAGAGCATCCTCCAACTTTCTCAACAGGATTAATTGATTTTTCTGAAATAGAATGTATTTTCTCTGATATGGATGGTACATTACTTCATCCAAATCATCGTGTAAGTTCAAGAGCTGTTCAAGCAATTAAACAAATTCAATTAAAAGGGAAGAAATTCTTTCCTGCCACAGGTAGAAATAGGAAAAGTTTTCTTTCTGTAATCGATAAAGAATTTGTGAAAATTTATGGTAATAAAAATATACCAGGTGTCTTCTCACAAGGATTAAATGTCTATAGCTATAGTGGTGAATTAATACATGAAGAAGTCATTGATTTCCAATTAATCAAAGATATTGAAAATTATTTACAGACTAATAATATTACTTATTGTGCTTATTCACGTGATCGTTTATTTACTGCACAATGGAATCATTATATTCAAGAAATCACAAAATATAAAGAAAATTTACCAGAATTTATATCAGAAACATTAACAAAGTTAAAGCCATTAGGATTAAATATTAATAAAATTATGTTACTTGCTGAAGAAAGTACTATATTATATCATCGCCCTATCTTAGAGAAAATGTATGAAGGTAAAGTCACTTTCACACGTGCTGTACCTGGTATGTTAGAGATATTACCATATGGTTCATCAAAGGGTAAAGGTGTACAAAAATTTTTAGAATATCATAAGATACATCCATCGAAGGTTATTGCATTTGGTGACGCAGAAAATGATATAGAAATGTTAAAGTTTGTGAAATATGGTATTGCGATGAAGAATGCTAAGTCTGATATCTTTCAATATGCTTTCTGTAAAACTGTTCATACGAATGCTGAAGATGGTGTTGCCCATATTTTAGAACATATCTAATATCATTTTTAACATGAGATTAGAATTAGAGATAAGTTTTGAGAAGTTTTTGATAATTTTTGATAGTTTTGATACTAACTTTGTAACGTTATATAAGATCTCTTTTTCGTTCTTTCTTTTTTGAATTAGTTCTATTATTTACATTAATCGGGGTTATATCGTATATCAATAGCAGAAGTGGGCTAAAGAGGAGGTTTTCAAGCAAGTGAGGGGTATTATTCTATATGCACATGGAACTAAGCTACACAGAGAAAGAGAGAGGTAGAGGGCAAAAGTGAATGAAGTACACAGTAGGTAAATATAAACACAAGTAAAAAGGAGTATCAACTGGGACAACGCTAAACAATTCTGTGAGAAAACTGAAGAAGTGTGCCATGTAAAAGTAACGAATGACGTGTCTTCTACATGCAAATGAATATAAACAAGTATCTACATGATATCATGAAACTAAAGGCATGATATAAGTTTTTAGCAATGGATATTAGATGCTGTTGAGCTATAATCTGATTCGCTTGACGAAGATAATGTCCTCATCTGTCGCAGGATGCAATCGTGCTTCATCCAGTCGCTTGGAAGAAACCTTTTGTAAACCTAGAAGAAAAACACGGTTATAATTCAAAGAATAGCTCCATACTGCACTACCTGTGGAAACAGCAGGGTTGAAGTAATAGAATTCATCAACGGAAGGATCATATTTGAGAAGAAGAATGTAGTGACCAAGATATCGCAAACTATAATAAAACAAATAAGATAAAATAAAATAAATTCATTTTAATCTCACCTTGCAGGTTTACCACTAAATGTAAGGGAATCAACTAGAATGATAGCAACAGTATTTCTTTCATCTCTTAACATTGATTGGATATCTTTGATATCCAAACTCATCTAACATATACTACGTCAGACGAATACAATAAATATTCCATGCACGTACCTGCACTATATTCAATGAAGTGTCATCCAATTTATGTATTTGATCTGCCATTCTTCTCTTATCTTGTTCGAGATGTCTGTGATACCATTCATAGTTCTCATGATGTGATTGCACTCCTATCGACGTGGTATACATAGTTGCGGGGATATCATGCTCTTTCAGACATAGAAGAAGATCTAAAGTCCATAGTGGTGTTCCTCGTAGCGCTATTTCATGTTGATAGAGGGAGGAAAGTGATAAAGGTGTGTTTATCCACTTCATAGCCATCGCACAGCAAGCGACGCCACAATCCCATTCGTTCTCTTGACGTGTAAATATGTGCTTCCAACGGTTATTCAAGTCATACTGGATAGAGTAAGAGGCAGTAAGTTGGTAAAATCTTTGCAAGAACAATCTCATACTTGTGAGGAAGTAATGAAATCCTGCGATGAAATAACGACTTCTCCATCGTTGATAATGATAATGAATCCATTCAAACAGTGTAAAAGAAGTAATATCAGTAAAATCACTTGGTGGTGAAGATGTGGTTTGTGAAGAGATTGTTGTTGTTGGTGAGGAGGAAGGGTGGTTCATATTAGTAACCTCGTTACTGTTGGAGCGCTTCATTTTTCCGTTGGAAGATGATCAGAGATTATAAATGAAGAGATCTTATTGCTGTGTTTGTGAAGGCATTTAACAGGGTCTGAGGTCTTATCACTAATATTATGGTATTATAGGATGGTTGAAGTTGATAAAGAGAACGTGTAAAAGAAGAAGGATCACTTATTTTCTGTTACGACTACCAATATACGATCGTTCTATCTTCAACACAGCCGTTTATTCGATTCAACAAATAGATTTGATTTGTGTCGTGATGATGTGTCGCGGGAAATTAACACTCGATCAAATAAATGATTGACATGAGAAAAAGGTATAAGAGTTTCATGATTAATATTTAGATGAGGCTTTGGTTGTGTTTGGTGTTCATTGCTCTTTGTGTGAGCGTTATAAGAGCGGAAATTGTTAATTGGGAAGCAAACAAGAATCAAGAGAATGAAGACTGTGAAGCAACGATCATTGAAAATGTTGGTGATGGATTTTGTGATAGTCAACTTGGATATGCTGACTATAATACAGAGAATTGTGAATATGATGGCGGTGATTGCTGCTTGATTTCTTGTATCTTTAACGGTCGAAAGGAATTCTGTGGCATCGCAGACTATGACTGTAAAAGTCCAATCTACAATCAAAGTCAAATCATCAATGAATTACAATACTCCATGTTCTTAGGTAATTTTACCTTGGCTGACTACGAACAGAGTCGCGATACTTTCCAATCAGTCTTATTTCTCTCTTTATCCAAACTACTAGAAGACCGATCAGACGCGACTCTTACAGATTTTTATCTTGATATCTCTTCTACAATAATTTCAAAGAGTTTATTATTATTGAATTTAAGAGCAAATATTACTGTTCCATTGGATGATAGTGATTTGATCGAAAATGAGATTTTAACTGTTTTAAATAATTCTATTAAATATAAATGGTTAGAGCGATATCTTAGACTTTACTCAAGAATATTACATTTATCTAGCTTTTATTTTATTGTAGTTTGTTCAGCGTCGAATTATCCTCAGGAATGCTCCCTTCTCACTCTAGCTCCAACGCATAGACCATCACTTCCCCCCACTATACCATCATCAGCGCTTCCAAACACCGCAAACGCCGATACAAATGATCTTAGCGGGAATAATTGGAATCTATTTTACTCTCGACCATCCAGACTTCCACTCTATCTTCTTTTCCTAATCTTAAGCTCTGTTGGGTGGTTGTGGAACGCAATACAAGGCAGCAGCACTATCCTCTACAGTGATGATACTTTAGAGGAAAAGATTTTACTTTCTTCTCTGGTATTAGGCAGTTTTTGTAGATTCTTTAGTAATATCTCAATCATTTCACTTTACGCGACAACTAATGATTCAATTCAAAGTATTGAATTTGTCACTTTCTCATACAGTTGGCAGTACCTCCCTTATATCATCTCCAGCCTTTGGTTCTATCCACTCTTTGTTGAAGCAGGTAAGATTTAATAATATTTGAAAGCCTTTATATTTACTTTTTCCTTCTTATTGTGTTATAGTTGGTATTATCTGGTTGATCACAATGCATCATCGATTCGTACAAAGTCTATTTATTGTATTTAACTTCTCGTTAATAGTGATTACTTGTGTTGGATTATTTCTGATTACTAATGAGATGATTTCATATGAACATATTTTAACTTATGTTTTGATGGGAACTGGTGGATGTATCTGCTTAATTGAGATGAATGTCTTGTTCGGATGTTTTCGAGAATGGTCTTTAAGATTATTTCATGGTATTCTTTTACTTTATGGTATTTCATTAATTGTAATTTCTTCGTTAGGAGTTGTTTTGTCTTCAACTTTGACATTTTTCTTTTATTCATTGTTTCTTCGTGTATTTGAATTCTTGTTAATTACTTTTATTATCTGGAATCTTGGTGTCCCAGGAAATGTTGTTGAAGATTTTAACTCTATTGGATCATTCTCTGTGGTTTCTCAAGTAGGATCTCCGAAAAGTCCACAGAATGAGGTTCGAGGTAGGATTGATAGTCAAGTTGAAGAAGGTAGTCTAGCTGGTTCTGAGACCTCAACTACCCGTAGCCGGAAGAATAGTCTTAATTCAGCAAAAAGTCGATCTATATTCAATGATAGGGTTATCTTAGATCTCCTCGAGCCAGTTTCGACTCCATCATATAGTCATTGGAGTGAATATTGGACATGTACCAATGATAAAGAGAAAAAGATTGTCGAAAAGAGGCAGCATGTTTTACATCAAATAAAAATAGATAATTAATGTCGAGGTTGAATTGCCTGTAAATAATTTTGTGATCGATTTTTTGCTGTCCAAAGTCCAAACTTTTGTGATTTAGGTTTTATCTTACCAGACTGGGATCCAAGTTCTGCGTGTTTGAGACGGAACTCTATTGTACTAAGGGACTAAACTCATTATTTGACATCAAAGACGATATATCGCAATTAAAGAAGTATAAAACCATTCATTTGAGAAGAAATGAAACATTTTTTTTTATGATACATACAAAAAGGCAGTGAAAAGAGAAAGCTAAGTTTAGCGAGTTTAACGTCCCATACCGTACTGCACAGTGCCGCCACCAGAGATAAAAGTATTGACTACAGGATGGTCAGCAATAATCTTGATATATTCTACATAATGTATAGCGTCATTTAAACCATCTATACTCCCACCTGACATCTCCTGAATATCAGTTATCACACTTGCTACTTGCTCTTCGGTCATGACAGGATCACCGAAATATGACGCAACACGATTCATTTGACTTAAAACATTAATCATTTCTTTTGCTTTGAGGTAGGAAGTACCTTCTGTATCAAATAAACGGAATGCAAAATCAATCTTTTCAACATGTGTGCCGGAGATGAGAGGAGCAATACCAACAATATATTCTTTATAGTTGATCTGATCATCACCACTCTTATCATACATAGTAAATAAATGATTTAAAATATCAGCATCATTTTGATTAATACCAACGGCATTCAAAGCTTCAGTAAAATCAGTTCGACTGATCATACTTAATGAGTTTTCTCTGGAGGCAACTTCTTTGAATTTACTGAGTAATGCAGCAATTTCTCTCTTTTCAACATGTGTGACATTTGAAATCGCTGCGATAGCCAGACGATTGGCACCTTTCCCAACTTGATTTCCCATACTTTTTTCTCGAATCCAATTCAAACTTGATCTCTCGAAACGTTCGTTTTTCTTGAGTTTTCAAACCGTTTTTCACAATACTTCAATACGATGTTCTGAAATCATAAATTGAGATTTTATCAATAATCGATTTATTTCATAATTTTTTTGAGTTTGGGTTGGTGAATAACTTTTTAACATTTAAGAGCTCCAGAATGACAGATACTGAGACTAATTTGCCTATGGAAGAAGAAAATGAGGAAGAGGTACAATTTTTTAATAGTTTTTGGTATAATAAAGTTTCAACGATAGTGTTTCTGTGTTAAAGGAGGACATGGCAGAGATGATAGAACTTAAAATGCAAAATGTGGTTGCTACAGTAAATTTACAAATTCCTTTAGATTTGGTAAGTGTGTGTAGTAATCTTTAAGCAATTTTAATACTTTGTGTGTGATGAACATAGGAGAAAATCAACCAATCAGCAAAGAATGCTGAATACAATCCTCGACGATTTCAAGCTGTTATTATGAGGATAAGAGAACCGAAAACGACTGCACTTATATTTGCAAGTGGGAAGGTACAATTTCCGATTCGTTGTGATGGCGTTCATGACCTATTCCTCGTATAGATGATTGTAACTGGTGCCAAATCTATTGATGAGTGCTCCACGGCAGCCAAAAAATACACTGCTATTATTCAAAAAGTTGGATTCCCAGCAGAATTCAAAGATTTTAAAATACAGAATATGACAGCAACTTGCGATTTAGGATTTCCTATTAAGTTAGAAGGATTCTTCTATGCACATGCGCAACGTGCAACTTATGAACCAGAATTATTTCCTGGTCTCGTTTATCGAGTTGAAAATTCAAAAGTTGTGATGTTAATATTTGTTTCTGGTAAAATTGTCATTACAGGAGGGAAAAATACTGATGATCTATCATCAGCATTAGATGATATCTATGAAAGCTTATTAGAATTTAGGAAGAAAAATATTGTGGTGACACCAAAGAAGAATTAAAATTTTCTTATTTGATGGGAAAGCTTATCATCGTTAATCAATTCCCGATTCTTGTAAATAGGATGTTTGTTTCTTTTTTGTTGTAAATAAAAAGTTCTGATGAAGTGAGAACAAACGCGTCATCATTAAGAAAAGAGCTACTTGTTTTGTTTTTTTTTGGGTCTGAAAATGCGTACTCTGACCTATCTGACTGTCGCTCTTCTCGTGATCTTATTAATTATAAATGATCGAGAATTTGCAGATGGAAAGAAAATTGGAGCAAAGGGAAAGGCGAAAGTAAAATTGTCAAAGAAAGGGACGAAGGTGAAAAAAGTCCCGACCGAACCTGTAGTGAAAGTTCCTCGTTCTGCTGAAATCGAGGAAGGTGAAATTGAAACAATTCAATCTATTCAACCAAAGCCTACAAATGGATGGTTTTCTCGCATCCTTCGCCAAAGTTTATACGAGCAAGAAGTGGAAGATGTCAATGCTCTCCATCGCATGCAAGAGAATTTAGTTCGAAGACTAATTGTTATGCCCTTATCAGAATCTTTTAAAATGAATCAAGCTGATGCTATGCACCAGAAAGTTCAATATGGTGATAAGTGTTCTTTACCTTCATCTTTGGGTCGTTTCATATTTGATAATCGAATTGACGTGCCATGGATATTCGAAATTAAACCTATCGGTTTGAATCCCTCAAATGCGGATGAAGATTCAGTTAAATTTGGACCTAAGAGATCCTTTAATTTCAAGAAAAGCCTTACCCTCAATCGAGATAAAGAAGAGGAAGAAAATAGTAACAAGAATGCGATTAACGCGGATTACTTCGAGACAGGAAAGTTATCAAAAGCTTATATTAGTCCTTTAGACTTTAGATCACCAGAAAATTATATTTTCTTGCCAAAATGGTTAATGAATGATTTAAATCTTCTACCGAATGATTTAGTAGAAATTAGTCTTGTTCGTATCAAATTAGCTGATCTTGTAGTCTTTCAACCAATTACTACTTCCTGGGATGAATTGATAAAAATATTTCCTGATCCTAAGACTTTATTAGAGCATGAAGTGAATAAATACTCTTCATTAACTAGTGGAAGTACGATCTACATTAAGGTAGAAGACAAGGAATATCCTATTTTTGTAAAGGAAACACGAGCAGAAGGTGGTGTAGCAGTCCATGGAGTTCGCGTACAAGACTCAGATGTTAAAGTAGATATTGATCGCTCTCTTGTTGATAAGCTTTTAAACGCTGAGAAAGAGAAGAGTCCAGCAGATTCTTGATTCTCCATTCTCCTATGTTTCTCAATGTAGGCAGTGTAAAATTATGAAACTCTCCTTCTTCTCATCAAACAACATTTCATCAATCATCAATCATCACAATTAAATTCAAAAGAAAGAAAAAAGAAACGGTGTGAGATTCAATCATCACTGAAGATCAAAAATGGGAGGAAATGCAATCAAAAAAGTTCCTGTAAAGCGTATCCCAAAAGATACCTATAAAAAAATTATTCAAACGATTATCGATATTCTTACCCCGTTAGATATAAGGTTTACCTTTCCTTATGAAACTCCTGGTAAAGAAAGCTTTGGTGATATTGATGTTTTAGTTGATAATACAGTTGGTATTGGTCGTAGTAAGGAAGATGTTTATAGATTCTTACAAGAAACCTTCCATACACCTGAAATAGTATCGAGTGGTTATGTTGTTTCATTTGCCTATAAAAATGAAGAGGATTATCATCAAGTTGATTTTATTCTTGTCAGTAATATAGAAATGGCACAATTATATTTTTCTTATGGTGATTGTGGTGCTATTATTGGTCGTTACACTTACAGTCATGGTTTGACCTTCTCTGAAAGTGGGTTATTAGTGAAAGTGAAAGCATGTTATTTGCCTTCGAAACGTCATCTTCCTAACGATAATATTGTAGATACTATTGTTTTATCTTCAAATCCTATAGAAGTATGTGAATATCTTGGCTTGAATTATGAACGTTGGAAAGAAGGTTTTTCTGTAATAGAAGAAATCTTTGAATGGATTACTACATCAAGATTTTTTCAAAGAGAAATTTTCTTTTTCTTGAAAATGGATCATCGTAAACGTGCTCAATTAAGACCTTTCTATAATCAATTTTTACAATTTATTAATATTGATTCAGAAACAGTTGATAATCTTGAAAAGAAATTTGTTAATGAAAATATATTACAAAATGTATTAGATGGTATTGAAACATTTCATAAAATGAAAGAATTTTTAGCAATAGAAGAAAAATATTTAAAAGATGAAGAAAGAAAATTAAAATTTAATTCCAAGGTATTCATGAATTATGGTATTCATCAATATCAATTAGCTGAAGTTATGAAATCTTTTAAATTCTCGAAAAACACTGAAAACGATACTTTTGAAGAATGGATTGATCGTCATAATGAAGAAGAAATTAATAAAGAAATTTTTGAATGGATTCAAAACTTACCAATAGAAAATCTTTTATCAAAGAAGGAAACAGAAAAATAAAAAAATCTTTATATCTACGCTATCAGAGGGTAGATTTCTTTTTGTCTTGTTTATAGGTTTTATATAATTACTGTATGTAATACTAATAACTCAAAACAAGAGAAATATTTATTTATTTTACAAGTACGGTGTTCTGTTTATTGAAGCTAATCTAATCTTCATGATATTCATGAAATTGGTCTTTGGCAGCACCACAAACAGGACACATGAAAGTTGGCAATGGCTCAAACTTTGTTCCTGGTGGATACCTCCTTTTGAATCCTTTCTCTTCATCGTAGACAAAAGCACATCCTTGACATTTGTATTTCTTAAACTTTAATTCTTTTTCGGGTGTATCTTTGCTTCCTTTGGTGGATTGTAGTTGGTTTGTGCTTGTTGACTCTTGTCCCATTATCAAGGCTTTACTTCGTGAAGTGCCTTTGATCACTGCCATCTTTGGCAAGGGGATATATCCAAATACAGAGATTTGCCAGCATGCAATGATCACAAGGAATAAAAGATAAATATTCATGCTGCTCGAAAAGAACTGCGATACCACTTCAACTTCAGATTTGCACAAAACTTGTTGTCGGTAACGGTATACCGACAGAGTCGCAGTAATATCCAATCGTCACCAAACAAAAGAAGGTTTGTGCAAATATTCCGTCAAGTTGAACAGGGGAAAAGGAAGTAATACAAGGTAAGATAAGCAATGATAAGAATTTCTTCTAGTTGAAGGATTGACATCATCATCATTATCATCATCTATACCTATGCAGGTGTTAAGATTCACTTCGCTTTCTCGTTTTAACTTCAGTCATAATAAAATTCCGATAAGAAATATGAGCGCATTTCAGTCAAGAATAGTTTTTCAGGATCCTGTTCCTTCAGATATTGAGATTTCTCAATCTATTCCACCTTTACCTATTGAAGATATAGCAGAAAGTGCAGGATTACTGAAATCAGAAATCTTTCCTTATGGAAAGAATAAATGTAAAGTTGCATTGGAAGTTAGAGATAGATTAGCATCTCAGGAAGATGGCAACTATGTAGTTGTAACAGGAATTAACCCAACACCGTAAGTTTTCCTACGATTGTGTCTTATCTGTACTGATTCGTTTTGACTTGATTTAGATTGGGAGAGGGCAAGTCCACTACTACGATTGGTCTTGCTCAGGCTTTAGGTGCTCATTTAAACCGAAAGACTATTACTTGCATTCGCCAGCCTTCTCAAGGCCCTACCTTTGGTATTAAAGGTGGAGCAGCAGGAGGTGAGTTGTGGGAGTTCAGGAGAAAGCAATATTTTAACTTTCTGACATTTGTAGGAGGATACGCTCAGGTTATTCCTATGGAGGAATTCAATCTTCATCTCACCGGTGATATTCACGCTATTGGAGCTTCAAACAATCTCCTCGCAGCTGCTATTGAAACAAGAATGTTTCACGAGTCCCAACAAACAGACAAAGCTTTATTCAACCGTTTATGCCCTGAAGAGAAAGATGGAAGTCGCAAGTTCTCTTCTATTATGATCAAACGATTGAAGAAACTCGGCATTGAGAAAACGAATCCAAATGAGCTTACTGAAGAGGAAATCTCTCGTTTTGTGAGGTAACTTTCCAATTAAGTCGCCTTCTTTCCTTTTATAACTGAGGTCATTTCAGACTCGATATTGATCCTTCTACCATTACTTGGCAACGCGTATTAGACGTCTGTGATCGTTTCCTGCGAACAATAACAACTGGTATTGGTAAAGCTGAGAAGTTTCCTCGTGACACAGGCTTTGATATCACCGTTGCTTCTGAAATTATGGCAGTGCTCGCTTTGACAAGCTCATTGAAAGATATGAGAGAGAAGTTGGGTAACATGGTGATTGGAATGAGCAAGAAGGGTGAACCAATCACTGCTGATGATTTAGGAGTTGGTGGTGCTTTGGCAGTTCTGATGAAGGATGCCATTATGCCTACTTGCATGCAGACGGTTGAAGCCACTCCAGTCTTCGTTCATGCTGGCCCATTCGCCAACATTGCTCATGGAAATTCTTCGATTGTTGCTGACCAAATCGCTTTAAAGCTTGTAGGTAATGAAGGTTTCTGTGTTACTGAGGCAGGCTTTGGTGCTGATATTGGCATGGAAAAGTTTTTCAATATCAAATGCAGATATTCTGGCCTCACCCCTCAAGCTGCAGTGATTGTAGCAACTGTTCGCGCTTTGAAAATGCATGGCGGTGGACCAGACGTCGTTGCAGGTAAACCATTACCGCACGTCTACAAAGAAGAGTCGTTAGAGCTCCTTCAGGTATGCGAGATTCTTCTTGAATCCCTTCGTTTATTTGTTCATCTTATTGATATAGGCCGGATGTGCGAATTTGATCCATCACATTCAAAATATCAAGAAGTTTGGTGTTGTTCCTGTGGTCGCTATTAACAAGTAACACTTTCTGTGTGAATTGTAATGATTATCTCTAATTTATGCTGTTGTTAGGTTCTCGACTGATACTCAAGCAGAGCATGATTTGGTGCGACGTTTATCATTGGAAGCAGGAGCTTTTGCTGCCGTTACTGCTAATCATTGGGCTCAAGGAGGTGCTGGAGCCACAGATCTTGGAAACGCCGTGATTGAAGCTTGCAAATTTGCGAAATCCAATGCCTCTTCCTTTAAGTAAGATTCCTGCGCTATATTGATGCCACAACATTTTATTTTTTCTCTAGGTTTTTATATCCTTTGGAATACTCGTTGAAGGAGAAGATCGAAACAGTTTGTCGTGAGATCTATGGTGCCGAAAAAGTCGAATACAGTGAAGTTGCGGAGACTCGCATTAAGGTAAATTTAGTAGAGTGCTTTTTGAATATTTTAACCGTACTTTGCTAGGCGTATACCGAGGCTGGTTATAACAAACTACCAGTTTGTATGGCCAAGACACAGTACTCCCTCAGTACTGATGCAACTAAGAAAGGGGTTCCTAAGGGCTTCACTGTTCTGATTCGAGATGTGCGAGCTGCAGTTGGTGCTGGCTATATCTATCCAATTTGCGGTGATATTATGACAATCCCAGGTCTTCCTACTCGTCCAGGTTTTTATGACATTGACATTGATGTTGACACCGGAAGAATTATTGGTCTTTTCTAAATTCACGTCAATTTGTCACAATCTATGATTTCATGACTTCAACACCTCGTTGACTGAATTTTTCCTACTTTCTTTTTCTTTAGTTTTCTTGTAGAATACTCGTAAATAAGACACTTTCTCTGATACTCCTATACAGCGTCTAATTAAAAAAAGATTGTCTAAAAAGAGAGATCCAGATCAAAGATCCAATCAAATTATCCAACCACACACATTTTCTCAAGAAAAAATGCCTCCTGTTGGTACAAGAAGCAATAAATCAATTGCCATGGATATTGATACATCTACTAACGAAGTGAAAGGTCGAACTCGAAGCAATAAGCGCAAGAACGAAGAAGAGTTAGTAATCCCACCTTTACCTCCACTCTCCATCATTCCACCTCAAAAAATTGCGAAAAAGAAAAGACCAAATGAAGATATTCTAAACTTTTATGATTTAGGAGAAGTTTTGGGATCAGGTGGTTTTTCTGATGTTCGAAAAGGGACGGAAAAGAAATCGAATGAACCTGTAGCGATTAAAGTCACTAGACGTTCTCAACTCTCCATAGATGCAGAGAAAAGAATTTTTAGTGAAGTTGAGATTTTAAAAACATTATTTCATCCTCACATTGTTCGCTTTAAAGGATTTTTTCAGGAAGAGTCTTTGTTTTATTTGGTTCAAGAATATGTCGGAGGAGGAGAATTATTCTATCGTATCGGCAAAAAGAAACAATACAATGAGAAAGAAGCACGAGATGTTATGAAAATTCTCATCCATGCGATTAAATATTGCCATGATCGTAATATCGTTCATAGGTAAGAACACTGTATTTCCCATCATCGCTAATATGATGTTAGAGACTTGAAACCGGAAAACTTGGTTTTACATAATGCTGAAGATGATACTTCGTTGAAACTGATAGATTTTGGTTTAGCCACTTACACGTACGGTAATGACTTGACGGAAGTTATCGGAACTCCGCAGTTCATCGCACCTGAAATGCTCAAACGACTGGCTTATGGTAAATGAAAACTCCCGATTCCTTACCTATGATCTTATTCTGTGATGTATAGGCAAAGCGGTAGACATGTGGGCGATTGGTGTAGTGTTATTCTGCCTTTTAGCAGGAACCTTTCCCTTCTATGATAAACAAGATCGTGTCATGTATGATCTTATTAAAAGAGGCGCATTCCGCTTTGATCCTCGTTCAGGATGGTTAAATGTCTCTCTATCAGCCAAAGATCTAATCTGTAGACTCTTAGAAACTGATCCCGCCAAGCGATATACAGCAGATCAAGCATTAGAGCATGAATGGATGATCGCGCAAGACTCTGTTCTCTCACTGAAGTCACTGAAGGAAGCAATTCCAAAAATTAAACGAATTCGAATTCGAAAGTTATGGCAGAAGGTTATTCGTGCGATTGTTGCATTAAATCGTATGCAAATAAGCGTAAAAGCTCGAACATCGTCAATAAAAGAATCACCTCCTGCACCTCCATCCCCATACCTCATCTATGACTATGAAATCCTTAAAAAGACTTCACATTATGTGAGAAAGAAGGCAGTTA
>VFQN01003433.1_pt1 | contig 22665 bp, 51 predicted proteins | sample 3512371 | NCBI WGS metagenome assembly VFQN01 (sample SAMN10412370, study PRJNA504923) | tailings metagenome | isolation source: Replicate 2 from Balatoc abandoned mine | place: Philippines: Itogon, Benguet | collected 2017-08-28
ACCCTTGCTGTGCGCTGTCTCGCGAAACGGCACAAATTAGCACTGCGAGCACGGCCCGGCGGACTTGGCACTCGCGCAATGATGCAGTAGGCCGCAATCAAAGGGAGCTGCCCCGCCCTTGACCTTGTCACTCATTTGCGGCCGTCGCACATGCACCATGCTACCTATAAGCCATCATGCATGCAGTCGGATGTCAGCAGCCTGCCACCAACACACACCACCAAAGAGGTCAGGTTGGTCACGCTTTTCCCACATCAAAACCCGGTTTAGATGGATAAACAACCTGCCGTTTGACTCCAAGATGCATAGGCACCTCCTGTACGCCTCCTGCCCATACACCTCCTGCCCAAAACGCTAACGATACAAGGTGCACGTACACCTGCGGTGAAACAGGTGACCCCTTGCACTCCCCCGGCCCCTCTGCCCGCAGTCCCGACCCCTCAACCCCATGCACACGTGAACAGCTCACTACGGCAGCTACGTCGCTACGCCACCGGCAACCCTGTCTAGTAGCTAATTGCCGCTGATCACTCGCCCCTAACCGTGACGCACTGCCGTGGCCGCCCCACGAGCCTTCCACTGGAGACCAGCTCACCAGCACCAGAACAGCGGCATCACGACAACGTGCCTGCCCCGGCCATGGCCCTGACCCTGGGTGTTCCCTTTGGCCGCTTCGCACCTCACTCCTGCGTCCCCCCTCGACCTCAATCCTGCGCGCCCCCAGGCACCTACTCCGTAGCGTTTCTGCTGCGTTGCCGCCCTGCGGTTATCCTTCTGGCTAGACGCCAGGGCCGCAACGAATACCAGGACGACGACCCTTGCCGTGGATGAAACAGGCAGCAGTCGGGCACCTCCCCCTCCTTGCCGCCCCCCCCTTCCCTTGACATCGCTCCCCGCAGGCCCTACAGGCTTCCAGTTCCTTCACTCCGCCGCTCTGGGGTCATCTCCCCCTCCCTGCCCCCCTAGCTGAACGCCAGGGCCGCAACGATGACGAGGATGATGCTGAGCGTGATGACGAGGCACAGCTGCGAGTTGCTGCCGCTTTTCCGGATGATCTCCTGCATCTTCTTGCGCGCCGCCTTGAGCCGCATGTTGGTTGTGTCCACGTCCTGGTCGAGGCTCTCCAGCATGCGGCTCTGGAGGCGGAAAGAGGAAAGAAAAGAACCCAATGGGCGGACACTTAGTGATGGTGACGAGGCTGAGCAGTGGCACTGGTGGGAGAGGGAGGAGACTGCCGGCGGGGCTGGACTTGAGAGGGGTTGCGGCCGCTTGATGACTCGAGTACGGCGGCGGAAGAGTGGCAAGCCAGGAAACGGCATAAGCGCGGCATCCCATGCGGCCCCTTTTGGTTGCCCCAAAGGGAGCCCAGCCCAAAGGGGCCCCCGACGTTAACAATCAGTTGCCCTCCAGGCCCTCCCACCTGCTCTTCAACCTCTACGCCTATTATTATTTTTTGGGAATCATTCCCCACCCCGGTTATTCCCTATGCAGATTATATTTATACTGCCATTCCCCACCTGCTCTTCAAGCTCCACGCCGATCTCCCTGCCCTGTCGTCCGATGCGTATCACCGCCTGCGCTATGTCGTCCAGGTCCTCGTCGTGTTGCCTGCGGGGAGGGGTGCGGGAGGGGTGGTGGCGGTGGCGGGGGAGGGGCGGGGCGGGGCGGGGTGTGGGGCTGCGGCACCGACTGCCTCCCACGGCTGCCGGTGGAGTGGAGGGCCCGTTGCGAGGCCCACCTCCTCAGCCGTACAGGCTCGGACCTCAAACTGTACAGTATGCATGATGGAGAGGCTGCACCTAGGCTGCCACGCTGCAACATGCAACAGGGGGCAGTTTGCAGTTGTACACAGCGCTTCGGCGTTTACGAAGCTGCCGTGCATGGCCCAGGACACTGGCGTCCATACCGCACGTGGCAGGGCGCACACGCCACGTGGCATTCAGGCAGGCCCTTGGTTCCTCCTCCCACACCACCCGTCCCCAGCCCCCACCTCATCATGAGCTGCTGCGTCTCATGGTGGCTGCTCACGAAGCGGTCGTTGGAAGCAGCTGCCCGCGCCTCGGCGGGGGGCAGCGGCGCGGCCGCCCCCGTGCGCAGCGCCTCGCGCATTCCCTCCACCGCCCGACTGGTGGAGCTGCCGGGAAGTGGGTTACGCAGTTTGCCGTTGCCGCTAATACAATTGATACGGCGGTGGCCGCAAGTAACAATACCGTCGGTGCGGTGTGGGTCTCAACATTCAGAGCGTTGTGTATGTTGGGAGCAGAGAGGGGTATGGGAGAGGAGGACGGAGAGAGTAGAAGAGGGGATGGCTAGTGTGTTGAGGTAGCGGGTGCCAGACTTGCACCGAATGGGGTGCGGGGAGGCAGTAGCAGCAGCACGCGGCAGCAGCCGCTGACCACCCTGCAACCGGTATAGCGCGGTAAAGTCCCCCGACACCCCTATCGCGTAGTGTCAGCGTGGCTTGCCCAGGCGTTGGCACAACGTCAGCACCTGAAAACCCACATGACCCCCGTTGCCCCCCATCCCTCCTAGCCACGCCGCACCTGATCCATCGTTGCCTGCTGCTCAGCTCCTCCGGCGTCAGGTTGAATCGCTGCGGGTCCTCCGACGCCCGCTGCACAGCCTTCTCAAGCTCACCCAGCTGCAGCGGCGGAACAGGGTTGTAGCAGTGGAACAGGGTTGCAATAGCGCCAGCAGCCAACTCGGTGTGGTCGTCAGCAGTGTGTTACATCCCCAGCGCTACGATCAGGCAGCTGCTGATAATAGCACCATGTGTTCGGGTGCAGCAACGTGTTCGGTACGATAAGAGCAGGGTTAAGGGGTGTGGGTGCTACTGGGTGCCATGGCTCTTCACGCCGCACAGGGCAGGGCGCACCTGCCAAGCGCACGAGTTGCACCCCTCCTCCACCGACTTTGCTATCCGTCGCCTCTCCGGGTTAGCAGCCGTGAGCCCGTGAAATCGTGATAGCCGCTGTTGAAGGTCGGTAACCTGTATCCGTTCATCGACCCTTGCCGATGAGCACGGAATGAAGCGAACGTGAATAACCTGAAACCCCAAAGCCACAGACTTACGGTCTCTTCAATGTCATGCCTAATCAAGTAGTATGGATCTTGACTTTTACTCATGGGGAGCTGCAGGAAAGCAGGCCCTACAAGCGAACCAACAGCTGCTGTATGTGTTTGCGAGGTGGTACAGACTGGTAATGTCACAAGTAGACGCTACTTTGATTGCAGTTTCGCACTGGACGTTGCTTCTCAGGACGTAGCCCTCTGCGCTGTGTTTCGCGAGTCGCTTCAGCCCGAGCGTCAGTTGTCAGTTGGCTCTGCCCAACTTGGTTCAAGCCAGCTGCGTGCAACCCGACGATAAAGAAGTGTCACAGTTTGATTAGTTGCAGCACTGCTGAACCTACCTAACAGGACTTGTTACCGACTCACGTCGCACGAAACCTGCCCACTGACGCGTGCATAACACGAACACGACGCAACTGGATCATATTAACAAATACATTGGAGCTTCACGATACCTGCCGTTCACCCAAATAGCGCCTTGGCGGCTCAAGCAGTCATGCGGTGTTGTGGAACACAGTCCTACCGCTTTAGCATGCTTCTCTGTAACCAACGGGCATCTAGCATGTTGACGACATCACGACACGCCATTTCCCACGGGTGCCAACAGCGGCAACCACGCTTGTGGCTGGGCACAAGCCAACCGACAGCTCGGCATGCCACCATCCTAAGCGCTTCCAAGGCCGAGTCCCGTGGTGCTGGCGGCAACGAGGCAAAGGGCTCAGGGCAAAAGCAGTCTAAGCGGGAGCAGCCGTCTGGAAAGGGCTCCCCCGACCCACGGGACGCTGCCGCCGGCAACACAAAAGCTAAGCAGGACGATACGGAGGAGGATGGGTTCCTGGATGAGGGTAAGAAGTCCCCCTCTATGGCTGCCAGGTTTGCACGTAGAAGCACGCCGTGCAATACAAGACCGTCCGACGTGGCTGCGCTGGGCCCCTTGGCCGCTGCTTACCAACCCTTACTCGCCCTTACCCAACGCTGAGCCACGTCTTCTTCTGCCACGCTGGGCGCCTGTACCGGTACCTGAAGTCCTCAACCCACTGTGTTCATGTACCATACTGGCTCGCCTCATGCTTTGTCGTACTGCTGCACTGCCCAGATGGCGTGGAGTACGAGGAGGGTGAGTACGACGAGGACGAGGAGGGCGGGGAGTACGACGAGGATGAGGAGGAGGAGGAGGGCGAGGACGATTACGCGGAGTCCTTCCTGGAGCCGGACGATGCCGTACGGGAGGTGGCCACGGGCGGTACGGCATGGGGGGACGCCGTACTCAAATGTGCGCAGGAGGTGCTGTGCCAGCCCAACATGCAGGTGGGTGTCAACCCGTTAGCGTGCGTGCTTGGATTTTGAATGGGGCGGCACCTGGGTTGCTACTGGGTAGTGCCCACAAGCAAGCTGCTGCGCACGGTGGCGTGTCCCACCTGGTGTGCGCTACCCCTTGCCGCCAGTGCTTACGGTGGCAGCACGCACCCACCCGCACGCCAGCTGCATCCACTCGGCCACTGCTTACAGCCCAGGCCCCTCCGCTTCCCCCTTCTCCCTCCACGCCTCCGCTCCCCGACGCCTCACACGGTTTCCTCGCGCGCCAACACACAGATCCTGAAAATCCACCTGTCTCCCACGCACTGCTTACAGCCCTGGCCCATAGTCTGCCACCATCACCGTACCCGCGTGGGCCCGGCCCCCACACAGAACCTGAAACTGTACCTGTGGCACACGCACCACTTACCGCCCAGGCCCCTCCTGAGCCGCCAACCCCCTCCTGCCCCCTCCTCCGCCTCCGCCCCCACACAGAACCTGCAGCTGTACCTGTTCCGCACGCTGCCCGGCTCCAAGAAGGTGGACATCCGGCTGGACAAGATGGACGACCTGTACGGCTCGCCGTCCATCGACGACATCGAGCGGTTCTCGCGGGCGCTCTTCGCAGGTGGGTCAGGGCAGGCAGGGAAGCTTCGGGACTTGCCGTTGGTTGGTGGTTGCCACGTATGGTGTCGTACGGGGTGCCGGCATTTGCAAGTGGGCTCGGTTTGCATTCATAATACGCACTGGGTAAGCCGCCGCCGAACGCAAGGACATGGCCGGAGCCTCAAGTTGACGGACGCTTACCATGTTTAATGCGCTGTCGGCTCTGCTGTTATCGTGCCCCGCAGCTCTGGACCGGGAGCTGGGCGTGGAGGCGGCAGGGGAGATCTCCTTCGAGGTGTCCTCCCCCGGGGCGGAGCGGCTGGTGGAGTTGCCTGGGGAGCTGACCCGGTTTGCGGAGCTGCCGCTAAGGGTGGGTGCGGGGTGCGGGGGTGCGGAGGGAGGGGTGCAGAGGGAGGGGTGCGGAGGGAGGGGCAGGGGAGCGAGGGTGCGTGCGGGCGTGGGCGGGCCGTGGTGGCTGCATGGGCGCTGCCTGGTGGGCTAGGTAGGCCGTGGCCTGTGGGCGTGAGGTACAGAGGGCTGACGGGCCCTGTGTGTTATAACAGCCTGCGTGAGCGCTTCGCGGGCTGCAGCCTCCTGTGCGGTGTGATGGTGGTGTGTGCTTGCAGTACACAAGGGGCAGTCATGGACGCGCACCCGCACCTGTTGCGTACGGGCCCCTCATTCAAAACCCGCAAGTTGGTGAAGAGAGGCAAGGCTGCATGCTAATATACTATCATATGCCTTCTGCTGACACTGCTGTCTTGCCATTGTGTGGCCTGCGCAGGTGGAGTACCGCAGCGCCGAGGGCAAGGACTGCGTGTCCGTACTGCTGCTGGAAGAGCTGGACGAGGCGGGCGGCAGTACGACATGGCGGTTGGCCAACGTACGGGCAAACGCAACGGTCAAGGGTCGGGCGCTGTCGAAGAAGCAGCTGTCGCAGAAGACCACGATCCCCGTTGCGAACATCACGCGCGTGCGCATCCACGTTGACTTTTGAGGGGCGTGACGCGGTCCAGTGAGCCAGTGCCAGCAGTGCAAACGTTTGGTGGAGATGGTGGTGTGGGTGCGCAAGGCACGATGCCTTGGTCTGTGCCCGTCAACATTACGCTTTTACATGTCCGCATGCGCTTACCCGTGCACAACGTGCTACAACGGAAGGAGTGGCGCAGGGGAGGTGTATCAGAGCCGCCACTGGGCGATGAAGTGCAAGTGACTGCTACTGGTCGCCATAGCGCCCGGTGTTGGCATACAGTGGAGCAGTGCAGATGGTACGGGATAAGAGTGCTGGTGCCGCTGTCGCGTGGTGTGTAGCCCGAACCATTGTGTCAATACAGCTGTACGCTGAGGCGTGCAGCGCATCCCAACGGCGACAAGGGAGGGCATGTGACCCACCCCTGCAATGCTCTCTCCTTTTGTGTACACGTCAATGCTCGCTGTAACGCCGTCTCCTAACTTCACTGTACTAGCAGAAATGCTCGAATACGTGTGCCACAGCGCACATGTGGCGCCAGGTATCGCACACCTGGGTCAGCTGTGCACATCATCTTGCGTCATGGGTTGCTGCAGCAAGTGCGTTGGTCGTCGCAAGATAGCAACGTACAATGTTCGCTTACAACTCCGACCCCACGGGACTGATACCTGCGTGTAGCCGCAGTTGGCCGTCACTGTACCCCCGACCGGAAGGGGTCCGCCAAGCATGGACGGCAAATGATAGTCCTGAGCGTACAGCCCGACCGGAAGGGGTCCCCCAAGCATGGACAGCGAATAGAAGTACTGAAATGGGCACACCTACGCCGCGCTGGCAGACACTTTGGCGGGGACCTGAACCACATACACCAGAGCTGAGAGGGCACAGCTGTGCTATGGGCAGCAGGGGAGGTCCCCTGATGGGCAGGATACTTATCGTGGCGACATGCCCCATTCGCCCATTGTACGCTGCGGTGCGGTGTACGCCGCAGGCTAGGGCGCAATCGACAGGCAACTCACTTAGTTCTTGGACAGTGTTCCCCCTTGCAAAAGTCAGTGTCAGGGGCCTCCAACTGGGTGCAAACAAGGCTGGTAGGCAGCCGCCCACCCCTAGCCCTTGGGTGGGCTGTGCCGGCCTCCTCTTACCCCGCGCATGGCATGCCCAGCTTTGCAAACACCCGAAGGTACGCCCGTAAGCAAGCAACCACCAAGAAAACCAAAATTGCCCGGCGCGAGGCCGCGGTGCCAAGGATTCCCACTAGGGGTCGTTGGGGGCCGCTACACTTCTCAACTCGTGCATACATGCATGCATGCATGAGCCTCCATGAACTCTCCCCACTCTTGACTGACCCCCACCGCCCATGATCACAGCAAAGCAGCATGCCATGACTAGAGCGCCGTCCTCAGCAGGCCGGTTCACGCCGCCGAAAGCCAGCGTGCTCGACAGCGACAACCGGCAACCGTACGGACACTCGACACGTCGTGTTGGGCTTGCTGTGTGACCAGCACACCCAACCCAACCGCATACCCAGGCCACAGCTTGGGCAGTATTGACGGTCATGGCACACATGCTCACGCTGATAACCTGCGCAATGCCCACGCGCACGCATGCATGCGCACGAAGCCTGCTGCCATTGCGTACTCGTGTTGGCACGCCTTGCCCATACTGCGATTGGCTGCGCACTCAACATCCGACCCTATACAACCTCTCCCAGCCATACATACCTTTCCACAAACGGCACGGCTTTCGATTAGACTTGCCAGATGCCTTGCCATGCATCGCGTCGCACCTACAGCACACCACTCTCAGTCACCACCTGGCTGTAGCGCATGCGCGCTGCAAACGCGCGCGTGAAGGCCTCTGCCACGTGGCACGGGTCGACGCGCCGGGCCAGCTCCCGCTCCATGGAGGTGGCCGCCTTGTCCGTTATGCCGCAGGGCACAATATGCTCAAAGTACGACAGGTCCGTGCTGACGTTGAGCGCAACGCCATGGGAGCTGCAGGAAAGGTGAGCACGGCATAGGTACGGTTCGCCTGTGTGGGTTGGAATGCAGGGTACTGGAGCTACCATGAGCCAGCATCCGGCTAGTTCAGTTGTGGGGCGGTTCGCAAGGAACTACTGTTTTCCGTGCACCGCAACGCACCTGACCCCGTGCGCTATGCGCACACCGATAGCGGCGATCTTCCGCTCCGCCACCCAGACCCCCGTGGCGCCCGGGACGCGGCCGCGCGCTGTGATGCCGTACGCTGCCAGGCAGTCGATGAGGCTGTCTTCAAGGCCCTCCACGTACGCACGTGCGCCCAGTCCTGCAGCGCGCACGTCCACTATGGGGTAGGCCACCAGCTGGCCGGGCCCGTGGTACGTCACCTCCCCACCGCGGGGGACGGTGCAAATCTCAACCCCACGGGCCTCCAAGACCTGCAGTTGCAGGATGCCAGAGGCATGTTGTAGCATGTGAGGGTTGAGCGGGCGCTGAGGAGGGGGCCAGCGATGGCTGAGTGGCAGCTGGCAGCAGCAGCAGCAGACGGGCACACGGCGGCACGGTGGCAGGAGCTTACTTCGCGTGGCACTTTAAAGTCAGCCTCCTTTCCCCGCTTGCCGATTGTGTACGTTGGCAGGTGCTGCAGCAAAAAAGGACCAGCGTGCACTTGTTGGAGCGGCGGGAAAGGCTTTGTTTCGCGCATCGCTTTGTTGGTATCACGGAGGCACGCCCAACCTGGAGTATGATGACTGTATCAGGAACCTCGTTGCTCTTTCGTTGCGTGACTATGATCTCTTGCAAGGACAAACCCCGGGAGTAAGACGAAAGTGACTGGGATAAGTTCAGCACGCGGAGGACTCGTAACGCTGCAGACATCAGGTAAACTTGTCTGTTGGTATCATCTCGGCAAAATACTATCCCTAAATCGCTTTTTGGCCCAACTGACACCCCGTGCATCGTGAGCAAAGCTAGTGGGCGCATCGGAGGCAGGGGAGCCCCCATGCGAGAGCCACGTTTGACACCTGCCCGACAAGCCAACAGCGGGTTCTACACCTATAGTACTAACATTGATAGTGGATAGAGTCTCTCAGGTTACAGCTTCTTCAGTCCCATCATATGGCAAGGCCGGGGCAGGGCCTGAGGAGCTTCCCTGCCTGCGCCTGAGGCTGCCCGCGTGGGCTGCCCGCCAACCCACGCAGCAAACGGGTCCGACCACAGAATGCCACATACTACGTGTGGCCATGACCCTTGCAACAACTGCCATGGCCACAACAAAAATGCAAGGTATAAGTTTGCCATATCAACAAGTTTCACCCAGTTACGGTATGCTCAGTACTATCACAACTGCTGCACACAGGCGTACATGCACCGGTTCATGGCATCCGGCAGGCCCCATGCTATATTAACCAGGCTACACCCATGCTATGTACTCATGTCTCACACGCGATACCAGTTCACTTTGCACGCACAATTCCTTCCTTGTCAAAAAAGTCCAACTGCACTGCCCATGTTACTGACTGCTGCGCGCTCTGGCTCACCAGCCTGCTGTTGGCTGCCCACCCCTGCAAGCCGCCCCTGCCCCCCGCGCCCTAGTCCATGCCGCCCTGCTGCTCCTCCAGAGCCTTGCCTGCGGCCTTGCTGATCGCCCGCGTAGCCAGCACCGTAGCCACAGCGCCCACGCCTGCAGTAAGAGTGCATCAGGCGGGTGGAGATCAGGCGGCCAGCGAAGGACGGGAGCCCAAAGAAATTCGAACTGCATTTGCGGGGCACCCTGCTCCCCAAGCGCTTGGCATGGACCAAGGAAAGGTGCGGCGCTTCGTGAAACCCAGTCTGGTGGGCTGATTTGCGTAAGGGGCCACAGCGCTGTGAGGCTGCAAGCACCTGGCAACGCAGCAACGCGCCCACGTCCCGCTGGCACACCTGCACACAGCAGACCTGCGCCTACCATTGGCCTGCCCTTGCTCACCAGGCAACACACCCATCACTGTCATAACCCTAACCACAACCGCAACCAACCTCAACCACCTTTGTGTGCTTACCGTACAGCACAATGGTCTTGGCGTCCATCCCGCCCGACGCCGCGTCCACCGCCGCCTTGCCCGCGCCCCCCAGGTACACGTAGGCGAAGGTGCCGGGCAGCATGCCCACCCAGGAGGCCCCCACGTACGGCAGCAGCCCCACGGGCGTGAGGCCCAGCGTGTAGTTGAGCAGGTTGAAGGGCACCAGGGGCGACAGGCGCAGCAGGAAGATGACCCATGGGCCACCCGCCGCAACGCCTGTGAGCACCGCCTTGGCGCTCGGTACGCCTGGCAGCGGGATAGTGAGGGGGGCATGGTGGAAGGAGGGTTCAGCTTTGAACGGTAAAGAGCACGACGGGGCCTGCCGGAGCGAAAGCGGAGAGGGGAGATGCGGGGGCGCTTCGCACGCAGGGGCCAAAGAGAGGGCGTGACGCGACGGCTGTAGGCAGGGCGTTGAAGCGCAAGTGCACCATGAGCTCGTTCCGACAACCGTTTCGGGCAAACGCGCATCTGACCGCGAGAATGGCACCTGGCAGAGCACCTGCGGCGAGTCAGGGCTGCGGGACATGGCACGTACGCTCGTGTGCCCGTGTGCTGTGCGCCCGCCTCACCCTCGAGCCGCTTCTCCACCAGAGGGCGGGCAAGGTAGCGCGACACCAGGAAGGCGGCGGTGGCGCCCGCGGTGGACGCCAGGGACACCAGAGCCGTGCCGGCCACAGGGCCTGCAGTGGAGAGAATTTACAGGTTCATATGTAGCTACTGGTCGCATGGTGGCTGGGGAACGAGTGGGAAGGGCGCTGGCGGGCAAGGTGCACGATGAAAGCACCCCAGAGGCTGTGTGCTAGGGGCAAGGCAGGCCCGCCTCACCAAAGCGCAGGCGCTGGCCTTTTGCCAGCCGCTAGGATGTTGGAAATGTCAGGGCGTATGTTGCTGTTGCTGCTGCTGGTGTCACCAGCGGCGCACGGACGCCCCTTCCAGTGGGCGGCTTGTGTGCAGGGCAGGTGTGTGGTACCTGGTGGCGCTCCCCGGTTCTCACCCACCAACCAGCCCGCTTGCATGTGTGGGTCACCTACCGAACAGCGCTCCGGCAGCCAGCGTGAGCACCGAGGCCGGCACCAGCAACACTGTGGAGATGACGTACACTGCCACGAACACCGCGGGGCCGAGCCATCCGGATACGGCCACCAGGTCCACAGCGCTGTTGGTGAGGTCCGACAGGGATGCTGCATCCGCGCTAGGGGGCATCAGCAGCAGCATGGCGAGGGGGACAGCTGCCAAGCAGCCACTGGTTGACAGCATGGTGCATGGAGTGGGGGGCTGCTGCTGCCCCTGGCGTGGCTGGGTAGGGGCAGGGAGGTGGCCAGACGTCCGGCACGGCGCTGAGCTGGTAGTGCAGATGAGAGGAGTTAGCTCCTGGGGAAGCGCTGCTCTGTAAAGCCGTGCACGAGCGACAGGCGCTGGCGGATGCCTTGCTGCGGTGGGGCGCCGCAGGTTAGCTCCTGGGGCAGGGCAGCAGAAAGGATACTGGGTCACCCTGTGCGACAGGGTGTGGGAGAGCGAGTCGCAGTACCTACACAGCGCGTCGCCCCAAACAGTCTTGGAATGTGATGAAATGGTTGGAGCACGAATCTTTTGGCCGTAGGTGTTGTGTTCGCTTATGCTCTAGGCTCTTCCCAGACCACACTGAGGCCACGATAATCGCCACCCCGCCTTACCTGCGCGACCCCCAAACCGCGCTGGAGCAGTCTGCGCCAGTGTTCCTTGCATTATGGACGGCAGCAGTGCGTCATACCATCACACTGAAGCGCCTCTGCGCAAGCGTGTCATGGTTCCAACCGATGTAACGACCCGCCATGCATCTCAGTCATGCTGCGTAGCAGCACATACGCATTGGATGACGAGAGGCAGGCTAGTTAGTGAGGCCACTGACTGCCCTCTCGTTGTTACCTGAGTATCTAGCATCATCGTGGAACCTCTCGCTTTTTGACCCCTGGCTTACGCAGCTGCAACCAGAACCCTCACTACCACGAATACGTGCTGACTCGTCACCGCGTAGCGTCTTGTTATACTGTCGTTTACGCTCTTTACCGTACTGCGATAGCACGCGTGAAGGTGCAAAGGGGTTGGCGTTTTCACGTTTGGGCATGCCCCTTCCGCAGCGCGCAGCTTGGAGAAGGAGATTCACGTCAGCGAGCATTTATGCACAGAGCGCATATCAGTCTCTTCGTTTCAGCCGTCTAAGGTCCCCGTCGTCCGTGTCAAAGGGCCCAACAAGCTTCTCATCGTTGCACCTCGGAGGTGCCCCTACGGGCCCGGTGTCCTCAGGAGGTGCCCACCTCGCACGCGCAACAGCCTACTGCACAGCCAACAGCATCATGACAAGCTCTGAACCAGGCCCGTCCCCTGCCTCCTCCTCCGCTATACCGTGGTAAGTGTTTACAGGGGCAGGGTTTTGCAGCCACGGTGGTGGTGGTGGTGGTGCCCCACTTACCCGAAGGGGCGGGCTGAAAGCGCGCCCTGCCTTGTGTCAGGTGGACTCGCTACACGCGCTGGAGGCAAACCTCTCGCAAAGAGGGACGTGAGGCGGAGACGCGCGTGCTCGGCCTTTTCCCAGGGTAGGTTGTAATGCTGTTTGCACCGTTAGTAAGCACTCTGCCCCGGTCCCTTCCCGTGGGCATGGTGAGCGAAGCGGACCTTGTTACCTTGACGGCAGCTTATTCCATAACACCATCAAAGCCTCTGTTTGCATGGATGTGAAGCCGCCTGCGATGGCGGTGGTGTGCCGCTGTGCACGCTTTCTCGGCGCGGTGAGGCACGGGGAAGGCCAAAATCCCCGTGCGGCCGCATTTACATGGGCTGGGTCCGCGACGGCCCCACGCCACACCACACGCAGGCGCTGACCTCCCTTGCCACTGCCCCTGCGTCTAATCCTGGGTATGTGTACCACTATGCCCTACTGTTATCCAAATTACCCCAAACCTACAACACCGTACGGTACTGGTATGCAGGCGCGGCGGCCCCATGGCCGCATCTGACGTCCCAGTGGGCCCCGGCAAGGAGGCCTACCTGCACACCCTCACGGGGGGGCCGCAGGACGCCACGCCGCCCGTGGTCATGATGCCCGGCTACGGCGCAGGCGTGGGCTTCTACTACAGGTGCGCGTGGCTTAGCTCCCAGCACACAGCTGGCAGCCGTGCAGGGGACGGAAAGGAGCAGCGCAGGACTGGTAAGCCACGTACCAGGTGCCTGCTTGCCAGGAGAGCCGAGTAGTGGCGGTACTGACAATGCCGAGCAAGGCAACCACAGTTGCACGTCCAGGACCGATACCGTGATGGAGCTTGCGCGCGTCGGGTCTGGGAGTCCAGGAGTCCAGGAACTTGCCCCTTGCACAAGCCCGCGTCCGCAGCTGGCCTGAGCCCTGCTGAGCCCTGCTATTCCTGACGCCACAGGAACTTCCCGAGCCTGAGCCAGCGGTTGCGGCTGTTTGCTGTGGACTGGCTGGGCACGGGGCTGTCGGGGCGGCCGCCGTTTAAAGCCACGGGGCGGCAGGAGGCGGAGGACTTCTTTCTCGACAGCCTGGCCGAGTGGCGCAAGGCCGTGGGCCTCAACACAAAGATGATCCTGGTAGGCATGAAACAACAGCGTCAATACGGCAGCGGGAGCGGCAGGGTTGCGATCCAACAGTCGGCACCCCGCTTGCCCACGCTGACAGCGACAAGTTACGGTTGACCTGCTAGGCGGCAGCTATGTCTAGGGGTGAAGGCGCTCTGTGCGCGGGTTTTGACGCTTCCTTCCCCTGTGGTGTTTCCTGTGGTGTTTCCTGTGCAGGTGGGGCACAGCCTGGGCGGCTACCTGGCGGCCAACTACGCGCTGCGCCACCCCGACCACGTGCAGCACCTGGTGCTGGTGTGCCCCGCGGGCGTGGTGAGTGGGCATGCAGGTGCCGCTTGCTGCCGCCAAGTGCCGCGGGGTGCCACCTATGCACAGCGGGCACCACGAGGCACCACAGTGCAGATCGTTGTTGGTCTCACCTCTGTATGGCGGTGACGGGTAACGCCTAGACTCATAGGCAGCGTGAAAAAGTTCATGCAGGTCTTTTGAGAAGCACGTGGGGGCAGGCCTCCTTGCATGATCACCACGTGCTGTCTGGACCTGTTTCTTGCCACACCGAACAGGATGGCCGAAGGTGCTTCCATGCTGACTGTCATCTGACCTGCCCTTCCCACAGCCCAAAGCGCCCGAGGACTGGGAGAGGCAGTGGATGGGCGACAAGTGGACGTGGCGGGGCCAAATGTTCAAGGTGGGCCTGGGATGTGTTGTACAGCATGCATGCATCCCAACCGCAGGGCTCCGCCTTCACTTTACACGCGGCACATTCTCACTGCAGCTGTTGACATGGCAGCTGCCTTGCTGCCTGCGCCGCTTGCACGCACAGGCTAGCTCACGCACTGTGAGCACCACCAGCTTTGCAACGGCCAGTGCGCGTCTAGCGTCCTGCGTCGGCGTGTAGCATGACCGCAAATGCCACCCCATTTCCCACCCGCTTTCAGTTCTTCATGTGGGGCTGGGAGAAGGGCGTGACCCCCGGGTCGGTCATCCGCGGCCTGGGGCCGTGGGGCCAGAGCCTGGTGTACAAGTACGTGTCAGGCCGCTTCTCGCACCACGGTAGGGCCACACACCGGGACACTCATTAAAAAGCAGCACTGGCGTAGAAAAAGCACGCACCGAAAGCCCCAATGCACAGGAGCTGATTGGTGCCGTGTCGGGAAGTTTGTGGAATGCACGCTACTCGGCATTGTATCCGGTGTGGAGCGACTTGGTATGCGTCTGTGCCACTCCTCTTGTGGCGTACGCTACGAGCTGGCTGCTCAGCAGTAATCATGGCGTCGCTGTCCCTCGTGGTGTTCCCCCACAGGCGAGGGCCTGAGCGAGCGCGAGATCCAGGTGTTTAAGGAGTACTTCTACTCCATAGCGGCGCTGCCGGGCAGCGGCGAGGTAAGACACGGCCGACGTGCATCCCAAGGCAATGGCCTAGCACGAGCACCTCCACCCTTCGCCACCGTGACCACCACCTCAACCGGCAAGACCACACCACATGCCCGCCCTTTCGGCCTGCCTAGTTCCACCCCGTCTATCATATCCTGCGCGTGTGCTCACTTGCCGCGCCGGTCGTCATCCCGATACACCGACAAACCCGCAGTACGCGCTGCGTCACCTGCTGGCTCCCGGCGCGTGGGCGCACGCCCCCCTGGAGTCGCGCCTGCACGAGCTCAAGGTGCCCGTCACCTTCATCTACGGCAAGCACGTGAGTACGCCCCGTACGGCAAACTGTTTGGCTCTTGGAGTAGGGAACTTGGGACTTGAACCTCATGTGGAGAGGTCAGCCTCATTGACTGCCGTCCATTGAGCACGTGCCCTTCGGTACCTACTGGTGGCTGACAGCTGGACGCGGGGCATACACAATCCCCGGGTTACTCTGCAGTGCCAACGTCACAAGACAGCAAGCTTCGGCCCGTCAGCATGCCTTCAACCTACTTACCGGTATTGTGCTGTCGTTCTGCGTACTTGCAGGACTGGATGCAGCCCAAGCACGCGGTGCGGCTGTGCGAGGAGCTGCGGCGGGAGCGGGCCCCGCGGGCGCCCAACGACATGAGCGTGGAGATCATCGACGACGCGGGGCACTTTGTGTTCATGGACCAGCCGGTGGGTGCAGCAGCGCGGGGTGCAGCTTGGGGGCCGGGAGCTGCTGGGCGGGGCCTGAGGCTGCGTGGGTGTGCGCTACCCTCGACATTAAGGAGGCGAAGCTGCACGGGGCGGCCATGGGTGGGAGGCAGGCGGCTGCACACCGGGTACATACTTGCAAAGCGGGTGGCAGCGTAGGCAAGCCGTCACGCAGCCGTGGCGACTAAGGAGGCCTGCCAGGCCTCCCCCAGCGCCCATGGTGTGCCCTTTTCCAACGCCCCTCCCTCCCCCCCGCGCCCCCTTCACAGGAGCTGTTCGACAAGGCCCTCATGAACGTCATCCTGCCGTACCTGGCCCCGGGGGCACAGCGGGCGGGCGCGGCGTCCTACGTGTCCGCGGGCACCGACGTACACGTGGCGCCGGAGGCGGGGGGCCAGGCAGCGCCCGCGGGCGCAGCAGCCGCGGCGGGGGCCACCGCCTCCGTCACTGCCACCAGCTGGGGTTTCGCGGCCAGTGGCCTGGGGTCCGAGGGTGGTGGTGGAGGGCAGGGGGCGGGGGCGAAGGGGGCCGAGGAGGAGGGAGAGGGGGTGGCGGCGGAGGAGGATGTTGAGCTGGTGGTGGAGGGGGAGGGGAAAGGGGAGGGGCGAGGCAGGGGGCCGGCGCGGTGGTGACGGGTGAGGCGTGACGAGTGGTGTGGGTGGTTGGACGTATGATGAGCATATGCATTACCATGGCATGTTTATTATGAGCGCTGGTGGGGGCCACCGCGGAGCGGCAGAGTAACACCGCGCTGGTGAGATTGTGCGTGGTGCAGCGCTGCATTCGCACGGCATGTGACCGTCCGTGTCGCCTGCTTGTGCCGTTTGAGGCATGCACTGTGCTCATTTGGGGTCTTACCTGAGCGCCGCGAGGTGGCGCGCGATGCTGAAGAGTGATTAGACGCGCTGTGAGGAAGATACGAGCCTGTGAACTGCAGAACTGGAACTTCAAAGACCAGGACGGTGCAGGACTGTGACGCCCTGGTGATGCCCCGAGTGCAGGCGAATCGCTGCACCCTCACTGCTTGTGCTTTTAGGGCCGGCACCAGGCGGGTATGAAGTCCTACAGCACCTCTCACGGTGGCATGTAACGGTTAGGGGTGGTTAGGGGCCAGTGCCCAATGGCTTTTGCGCCTCCGTCGCAAGTATTGTCCAAGGAAGCCTTTTTTGGACCGAGGCACCAGGTTGCCCAAAGGGCCGACATAGCAGACAACCAAGTCCTGGGTGGCTGCATGGTCATCCTTCATCCGGCACTTTGGGGGGTGGGACCTTTGCTACCGTTACGACATCAAGGGCATGGAACCCTAGGGGTGACAGGTGGCGGGTTGTTGTAAGTCGGGGCTGGCAGCCTTACCGGTACGCGGTACGCGCAGGTGCGGTCGCGGCGTTGTTGACTGCCGGGTCCACCGGATGTGCTGTTACAGCAACAGCCGCTGACAGTAAGCGCGCTGACGCTCCGGATAGCACATGAATACGCAGCTTCTTCCGTGGCATACGGTAAACTCAGCCGCAGGCCCAAGACTCTTCGTATTGTCGTGGCAAGGGCTTGGCTGGGTCAGTAAGAACCCACACAGCCAGGGGAGACCAGCACAGCAGGGGCGGCGGCGGCAAGAGCGCTGTTCTTTGGCTCCCATGGGCTTGCCTGTTCCTGCAGGCCCAGGCAAGCCTGCGTCACATGCCCCAATTCAGTTGCTGTTTTCCGTACTGTTGACACCATCAGTATTGTGGACCAATGTGGGCAGACTCTTACACAGCGCGCCTCCCACACATGGTACCTCACTCGCGTCCGTCGACAGCCAAAACGCCACCCAAAGCATACCAGCCTACTCAGCGGGCCCAACAGCAGGGAAAACGCAAGGACCGACACATGCAAACACGGATGTCTTGTGAACTACCACCAGACTGTCTCTCTTGCTCCGCACGACAGATGTTGCGTGAGGACAAACGAGCTTGCGTGCGCATCATGCAACGAAACATGCCACAAAGCTACAGCAAGCAGCAGGGTGCATCCCATGCCGCACTGCCGGGATGTGTTTTAACAGGAGATGCCCTGCGTCTGCACCACCCAAGGCCATGCCAGGCCCAAACTGCCCATCCCTCGCTTGCCTCACTAACAAACGCAGGCGCCTCGCCGCACAGGCGCCTCGCCGCACCGCCCAATGAAAACCAACAACACATGCCAACAAAACTCGGTACTCACTTGCATCTCTCCCAAGGCAATCTCTCAGGCCCTATGCGCTTCGTGCTCAAACGTGTACGCTGATTCTGTAAGCCACATCGACTCGGATCCGCCAGAGCCAAATCACAACACCCCGTGACAAGACATACACCCCTCTTGCCTCATCCGCCGCCATACCTGCGCCTTCTTCTCCGCCCCCCCCCCCCCCATGGCCCCCACCTGACCCACCTCCTTTCTCCTCCTTCCCCTCACATGCCCTTGCTCCTCATCCCCAGCATGCCCTTGATCTGCTCCTTCCTCACTCCTTCTCCCCCATTCCAGGACATGTGTCTTAGTACACACATCTCCTTCCCTCCCCCCCTCACGTGCCCTTGCCCTTGATGCCCAGCATGCCCTTGATCTGCTCCCCGCTCAGCGTCTCCTTGTCCAGCAGCTCGCCCGCCAGGCGGTGCAGCTGGCCCTCGTGCTGCTGCAGCACGCGCTTGGCCCTGTCGTACGCGCCCTGCACCAGCCGCCGCACCTCCTCCTCCACGGCGGCGCGCGTCTCGCTGCTCATGGAGCGGGCGTCGTCGTAGTCCAGCGCAACCTGAACGGGTTAACAAATGATATTCGGGAAAAAAAGTAAATACGGAGAATGCTATGTGGATATACCATGTCACAGTGAGCCCCTAGAGATAGTTGTATGGGGGTGAGGTGTTGTTTGGGGGCAAAGCGGGAACCCTGAGACGGAGTGGATTCGGGGCTGCTCATGGCTCCTCCACTGTCCCTTAGTTAGCCGCGTACGTCAGCCATATCTGTGTCCCCACCCTCCTGCCTCCCATCCGGTTGCCTGCCCCTCCACCTTCACTGCCCCCGGCTCCGCCCTCTTATCTCCCACCCCATGCCCAAAAACCCCTGCCCCTCTCCTCCTATACCGCAACCCCTCCTAAAGCCCTCCCCCACCAGCCCCAGCCGCTCGCTCATGCCCCACTTCCACCTCAGCTAACCCACAGCTTCCACACAGACACACAATACCTTTCGCCCTCGCTGTCTGTTCCCAACCAAGCGCTCCCCGCGGAGAGGTCTATCGAAGCGTTCCCCCTCCGTGGGAGCAGTACTTGCCTGCACATGGTCACGCCGATCGAACGTCCGAGTATTCTCTTTTTCCCCTGCCCTCCTGCACCCCCTCGGCCCCCCCCCCCCGTTCCCCACCTGCCCCAGCCGCTCGCTCATGCCGTACTTGGTGACCATGGCACGTGCCAGCTCCGTGGCCATGCGCAGGTCCGAGGATGCGCCCGTGGTCACGTCCTCCGGCCCGAAGATGAGCTCCTCCGCCACGCGGCCGCCCATGCACACGTCCAGGCGCGCCAGCATCTGGCGGCGCGACAGGTTGGTGGCGTCCTCCTCGGGGAGCTGCGACACCATGCCCAGCGCGGAGCCTGCAAAGCCACGAATAAGTGGAAGGAAGGTGAACGAGTGTATGGAACAGGAAGTACAATAAGGCTGGGCCTGTAAGTGGAAGGGGGGGCTGGGGGAGTGGCGTCCTCCTCGGGAAGCTGCGATACCATGCCCAGCGCGGAGCCTGCAAGACCGATAGGCGAACGGGAGGGTGGCGGAGGCTGTCAGTATATGTGTCGCACAGCTCGAGGACCAGGGGAATGATGTCCTGCTGGTGGGACACATATGCCCAGCGTGGAGCCTGGTAGGGAGGCGCGGGAGGAATGGATTTCCGAGAAGCGGTACAGACACGCAATTGACGAGGGGCGGAGTGCGGTCGAGGTCGGCAGGGACGCTGCGAAGCACCCTTCCCGCCCCCCGCCCCCGCCTCAAGCTCGGACCCTGTTTCCGCCCACGCACTCCTCGGCACGATGGTGGCCTTGTGCACCGGCCCCTGCCCTCTGCCCGCAAACCAGCCCCGGCCCCCTTCCCTTCCCCCGCCCCGTTGCGCACCCACCCCGCGGCACGATGGTGGCCTTGTGCACTGGGTCCGCGCCGTCCGTGAGCAGCGCCACCAGCGCGTGTCCGCCCTCGTGGTAGGCCGTCAGCTTGCGGCTCTTCTCCGACACGATGGCGCTCTTGCGCTCGGCACCCATCATGATGCGGTCGCGCGCGTACTCCATGCTGCGCATGCCCACCTGGTGGGCCGAGACATAGTAAGAATGCTGATGCAATTTAAACAATATAATATAATATCAAATGTGGGTTGACTCAATGCCGCGCATGCCGACCTGGGTTGCAGAGGCTGAGGGATGGTAGCAAGTGTTCGGCGTGCTGCAGTTGCAGATGCGGTGCGCGTGTTCAACGTGTACGCCATGCTGCATGCCAGCACAGGGGGCGGGCGAGGCAGTTGCTACAACGGAATTGTGGATGGGTGGGGTGCAGGGAAAGGAGGAGTGGACAGCGTGTAGGCGGCAGGTGCTTCAGGTGTCTTTCGTGCTGCGTATGCTTACCAGAGTGGGGCGGGTGGGCCAAGGAATGTGTCGAGATGCGGGAGAACGATTGACCGGTCGCTGGGCAGGAACGACTTCCGAGGGGCAACAGGTTGCACGGTATGGGCGGGACTCCTTTCCCGACAAGTGCCGACAAAATGCGCGGACCTGGGAGGCACGCGTCCCAAGTACGCTCGAGTCCTGCCGCAGGCCCTGTCTGTTGTCCGCCATGCGGCCATCGTGCATGCGACGGCGGTGTGAGTGCCACGAGCAGTATGACTTTGCGGTCGCACCTCCTTGAGGCCGGTGGTGGCTGCGTGCAGTGCGGCCACGTTGACCAGGTTGGCCAGGTCGGCGCCGGAGAAGCCGGGCGTGGCGCGCGCGATGACGGCCAGGTCCAGGTCAGAGCTGCCGGAAGGTTGGGGCAGCGGGGACGTTGCAAAGGTGATGTTGTTGCACGACGTACACTTCTGGCTGGCTGCTTGTGCCTCACTGCCGCCCGTTGGTACTGTTTAGGTTAGTTGATACAGGCGCTCGTGGGCGGCCTGGGCGCAAGGCGCAGCCGCGGACTTTTGCGTCCAAGCATCCGAGCTGCTGAACAGCCCGGAGACCCCTCACCGTGTCTGGCTCAAGCTACTAGACACCTCCACCGGCGTCGCTGCCTGCCAGGAGCAAGTACACCGCAACAGCGTTCGCCTGCTGCCCATCCCACCCCCGCTGTGCCGCTGCCCCGTGGCCCCTCCCCTCCCGCGCCGCACCTCATGGAACCAGGACACCACCTCAGCCTGCCCGACTGCCCCTGTTGTCCCGCCCACCCTGCCCCTCCCCTCCCGCGCCGCACCTCTTGGGTATCTTGGCCATGTGTGTGTCCAGGATCTGCTTGCGCCCCTCCACGTCGGGGTTGGGCACCACGATGTGGCGGTCGAAGCGTCCGGGCCGCACCAGCGCCTTGTCCAGCACCTCGGCGAAGTTGGTGGCGGCAACCACGATGATGCCCTCCGTGGCCTGGAAGCAGGGATGATAGGAAATAGGGATATGGTAAACAGAGGGCAGGGCAGGGTAGCTTCAAGAGCGATCGATGCAAGCCGAGGACACAGGGAGTGTGCAGGTGAGGGCAGGGTGGTATGCGGAGCGTGGACAAAGGGCATGAAGGGCACCGCGGTTCAGGGCGAAGCAAGGCCTTGTCGACACGTTAGGGATGGGTTAGGGCCATGACCGTTGGGGCGGGAGGGAGGCGGAGGGCCCAAGGCCGCAGTACGGCGTTCCCGCGGGTCAGCCGTTCCTCGCCCTGCAGCAGGTGGTTAATCGTACGCATGATGTGTGCTGCCACAACACGCCCTCGCCCATAACTCTGCCGGAACACTGCCGACTTTTGCTATTGCACACCCTGAAGCCGTCCATCTCTACCAGCAGCTGATTGAACGTCACGAACTTGCTGCCATGAACCTTCAGCAACCCTGCTAATACACAAGCAGCTGCTAACCCACACACACACACCTTGAACCCGTCCATCTCCACCAGCAGCTGGTTGAGCGTCATGCGCATGTACTGCTGGTCCTTGGGGTTGCGGTTGCCGCCGATGGCGTCGATCTCGTCGATGAAGATGATGCACGGCGCGTGCTTCTTAGCGGCCGCGAACAGGTCGCGCACGCGCCGCGCGCCCACGCCCACAAACACCTCCTCGAACTCGGAGCCGGAGCAGTAGAAGAACGGCACGCCCGCCTCGCCTGGGACAGGGGACAGGGAGGGGGCAAAGGTTTGCGAGATGCAGGAGTCATAACTAAGGCGCCCGCCTCGCCTGGGACAGGGGACAGGGGACAGGGAAGGGGTAAAGGTTTGCGAGCAGCGGGGGGCGTGACCGTGACGGCGGAGGCATGGCGTGGGGACAAGGACGGGGGTGGGGGTCAGGACTTGCGAGCAGCAGACTGCGGAACTAAGGCGCGGGATGGGCGAGGTGCCGTGCCAAGAGGCCCGACATTGCCAGGCGTGGGTTGGACTGGGGTGCGGGTGCCGGTGCGGTGCGGGTGGCAGAGGGAGGAGACACGGCTGGGAGCCATGAGCGGGGCAGCGACCGGCAGCCACCCGAAGTGCAACAGTGCCCCCGGAGTACCAGTACGCGTCAAGGTGACCCTCCAAACAGGGGCCATTTCCGGATGGACCCCCGCGTCGCGGTGGCAACAGGGCCCAACAGGGCCCACGTTGCGGGCCAGCTGCCGCCCGTGTAATCCAGCTGCCTCCCGGCTCAGACGAGCAAGAGCACATGGGGGAATCGCCACATGGGCGGCAAGCGAAGAGCGGCCTTCCGTTCCCTTGGGGCTCTGCTGTGCGTTGCATGCAGCTGCTGCCCGGCTCACCCGCAATGGCGCGCGCCAGCATGGTCTTGCCCGTGCCGGGTGGTCCCACCTGCGTGTGGCGTCGCG
>VFQN01003434.1_pt1 | contig 22663 bp, 37 predicted proteins | sample 3512371 | NCBI WGS metagenome assembly VFQN01 (sample SAMN10412370, study PRJNA504923) | tailings metagenome | isolation source: Replicate 2 from Balatoc abandoned mine | place: Philippines: Itogon, Benguet | collected 2017-08-28
AGTAAACTCCTGAACAGGGGAATGGGAGTCATCCACCAGCTGATGCCCGACGGTTCATCATCCACTGGCAGGCACCTGCCACCGGCACGCCTTCCCTGTGGGTCCGGGCAGACCACACAGGCGGACGAGGACTGGAATCTCGCCCGAGGTAGGAATCGAACCCGGGTCGGATTCCCGGGAGAATCGGGACTAAGCCAATTCTAACGCCCAAATTCCTTACCTTTGGGCCATTCAAACCTGTACGCACCATATCACTCACATCAGCACCTAGCTCTCCCGACAGCGACTCCCCACATGTTTGTAGTGCAGCCTGCAAAACGTGCAGTGCATGGCAGGCTATGTGGAGCGGTGGGTGCACCTGAGCAGCATGCTGTTATGGGAACGGTTGACCTGGATGGACCTACCAACGTAGACACCAGAACGCGGTTGCTCTTCCGTCCAAGCCCTTTGAGGACTGAGGCATCTTGCTGGCCGTCTGTACCTTCTGAGACACACGTCAGGAGGTTACATGGGTGCAACCGGACGACGGCAGAAAGTCATAACTGGTCACAAAACTGCAGCCGCACGACGACAACTGGGTCCCCTCCTCTGTCCAACTGGTCACCTGGCGCGCCGGTTCTCTGGGCCTTGCACGTCTCCGGGCCTTGCTGCTGCTTGCTGTGAACGGTATCCCTGCTGCCCTACGCAGCCCTCCGCGGCTCTGTGTGTCACACCACAGCCCGGACACCCCAAGGCACGTGCCATAGGCTCCTGACCTCAGGCACCGAATTGTGCGCAGTGCTCATCGCCATCGTGTTGCAAAGAAGCTCTGCGTTACACCTTACAGGCCATCCGCGTGGGTTCCCGCTTCGATCAACGATTCTAAAACGCAAGATACGGTACCAGCTGACGCATTTACAGGTGGCCAGTTGTGCCACGCCAAGCAGGGGCATGGGAGGTCAGAGCGGGGCATGTCGCCGTGCATGGGCTAGCAACCTAGCATGCCCTCGACCATGCTGCAATATGAAAACACACCGAGGCCTCCCAGCGCCAACAATGTGCGATGGCAACCGCTCAACATCAAGAACATCGAGCCGTACTGTAAGGCTATTGCTCCAATAACGGCGTGTCAGTGCTGTATCGCCAATCACGTACGATACCACACGACACAGCGCAATAAGTCGCCCTGGTGTCACGAAAACACCCCTCTCGAGTTTCGACACCGCATATGATACAACCGGCACGGGCAAGGTGGCACCCACGGGTGGCACGTGACCAACATACGCGGACGCCCGCGACCGTGCATGCTTCGCCACGGCTAGCAATTAGCATAGATAGCAACATCGCTTCCGACAACGCACACAATGATTCGGCAGACATTGCTCGTCCACGTCCTTCACAGCAACGCAACGGGGCAACTGCTGGCGAGGCTTCATCAGTCCTAGCCCCTAGCACCAGGGGAGCAGCCCCCCTGCCTAGCACGCTCCTGTATGTCATGAATTCAGTCCGTTGCACACCCGCATGCATGCCGCACTGCTGCGGCCAAACAGCACATTATGTACGACGCCTTTCCGTACAGACACGCAGGGCACGTGCATCTCGACACGTACTGCACCGGTAAGAGACGGTTACCGGTATGCAACAGCAGGTCAAGCCACCCGCTCCTCGCATTGCACACTGCACCGGTGACGCAGGCAGCCAACCACAAGCCCCGTCAACCCTAAACAACAGCCCAAAGGATGCCCTGGCAACGCGCCTCTTCCCTCTACGCCTGATTTATGTCCTCCTGCCAACCGCTGCCTTTCTATCGCTTCTGGTGGCGCACGTAGCTGAGCGCCATGAGTGCGAGGAACACAAACACGATCCAGAAGATGGCCAGGTAGCCGATGTAAGCCCACTTGTCGGCCCCAGCCAGGCCGTAATATTGCAGGATGCTCAGCCCGCCGGCGAACTCTACGTCGTTCCGCTCAAACTGGTTGAGCATCAGCGCACCCCAGGCGTAGCGCAGGAAGTCTGGGGGTGCAGGTAGGCATGAGGTGCAGGGAAAAGTCAGTGACGAGGCCAGCAGCACGTAGCGGACGGCGCAGTCTGATGTAAGCAGCTACACCAGCGCCAGCATCACAATATGTGGGTGCATGTGGGTGCGGCTGTTCAGCTCAAGCGCAAAATTTGCTGATTGAAGCACGACTTACCGATCTTGCTGTACCACTGCCAGTACACAGGGATGGCGTCCACGGTCATGAGCTGGCCGGCGAAGAACAGCAGTGTGACCACGAAGCCGGGCAGGGCGGCGTTGGCCACGTCCATGTTGGGCGACAGGGCGGCCACCAGGTGGGCCAGCGCGATGCCCACGGACAGGTCGATGAAGTACACCTGTGGTAAGAGCGGTATAGGAAAGGGCAGCAGGAAGGGAGTCAGGGAGGGGCAGCTGCGGGTCCGAGTGGCTTGGGCATGAGGCACGGAAGGGGGTGTGCAAGCAGTTGGGGGTGGTAACAGGGGCGGAGGGCAGGCCGTGTATGCGTGTTGAGGGCAATGTGGAGCTGCAGCGGCAGGGGAACGGCGGCTGGGGGGTCTTGCAAGGAGGCTGTATGTGTGCTGCGGATGTGCGTGTTGGTCACAGGCCAATGCAGGGCGAGCTGGAACAGTCTAGCTCACCAGCCAGAATATGACCCAGTCGCCCTTGAGCTGCAGGCCGTGGAACACGTAGGCGGAGAAAACGAGCGTGATGAGCAGCGCCAGGAAGATCTCCTCGATCAGCTTGGCGGCCAGGTAGGTGAACACGCGGTACAGCCCGTCGGCACGCTCACGGTAGAACAGCCGGCGCTCTGCGGGAGGACGGTGTCCAGGTGGTGCATGTACAGGTGGGAGGAGGGAGGTGTGGGTGGATTAGCATGACGGTCTTGCGACAGCTGCATACCGGCAAACGCAAGCACGAACGTACAAGCTGGTGCGTGTTGCATAGCCAGGAGGCGTATCGGCAGCATGCGCACGCCCAGCTGACGGCTTCGGCGGGCCGTGGGCACACACCTCAAGGCACGTGGCAATCACCATGAGCGCACGGATGTAGCACGTGGCAAACGGCACTGTCCGTGTTGCGCACTTAGGGCATGGCAATCGATCATTCAGTCGGTAGCTCAGCAACATCAGCAGCATCAATCACTCACCGAGCACGATGGCTGGGACGTAGGAGGCGGCTCCGAAGGCTGGCAGCAGCGCCCACATGAAGAGCGCGGACTGCACGTTTATGAGGTTGTCGGGCTTGAGGTTGTCGCCCACGCCCAGGTACAGCGTGAGGATGACGAGCGAGATGAGCAGCTTGTCAGCCACGCGCGCGCCCAGCCACGCGCCGCTGCGGTAGTTGTGGCCGGAGCGGTACTGCGAGTGTACGGCGTTGTGGTGGACGCGTGAGGCGGGGCAACGAAGGATTGAGGTGCTGAGGCGGCTAGGGGCCGACCAGCGGCTATAAGTCCAATGCACGGGTAAGGCGGTTGATAAGAGGGCAGAGAGGGCCTGTCGTTTGGCAACCAAGTGTGTGAACTGCTTGCAATAACAACAAGCGAGGCAAGCGAGGCTCCTCACCTTGAGCAGCGTGAGCAGGCCCCAGTACCAGGGCGTCACCGTCTCGCTGCGCGTGGCCAGCTCCCGAGCCACCTGCGCGCTCACACCAGCACCGGCAGCGCCGCTGAGCGAGGACGCCTGAGGCGATGGCTCGCCGCCGTCCGAGGAAGGCGGCCGTGGCACCAGCTCCTGGCCCTGCTGCTGCTGCCCCTGCCCCTGCTGCCCGCTGAGGCCCAGCTTGGATGCCACCTTGCACAGGCGGCAGCTGTCGGCAGCTGCCTTGCCGTTGGCGGCGGAGCCGTTGCCACCGTTGGCGATGTAGAGCTCAAGCAGTGCATCGTTCTCCTGTGGGGTAGAAGGGGGCGGGGACGTGGGTGGGTGAGCAAAAATGAGCCGTGTGGGCGTAGCCGCCTGGGTTTTCCAGATGGTGGTGGAGGCGTTGCATGACGCTTGAAATGCAACGGAGGTGACAACGGAAGTGCCAGCAGAGCGCACAGGCAGGCCTGCCTGGAAGTACTGAGCCCCAGCATGTGCCAACCAACAGCACAGCACCAAAAAGGTGGCTGGCCTAGCTGCTCCCCGCGCAGCATACCGGTACCTATCCGCACATGAGGACATATACTACTCCAAGCTGCTTCCCGCACCTTCTTCAGCGCGCTGTTGTTGTACTTCTCAGCCAGCAGGCTCGCCTCCTTGCGCACGTCCGCCTCCGTCACCGTCTCCACCAGGATCTCCGCGTCGTTGAATGCAGACAGCAGCTCAGACGCGCTGCCGCCGTACTCCTCATCCTCCTCCCCGTCCCTCCCCTGCCCCTTGCGCCGCGCGCCGCCAGCGGCCGCCGCCGCCGCAGCTGCGTCCGCCTCTGCCGCCGCCTCGGCGGAGGCTGTGCGGTGCAGGCGCAGCAGGCGGCGGGCCTGGCGGGCCTGCGGCCAGTGCTCGGCCGCAAACTCCAGCGCGGGCATGCCCTGCGGGCCGAAGTACACGAGCTGGCCACGCACCTGCATAGGCACGCGAGGGCACATGTCACTTGCCAAATACCGGTATGTGCACGGCCTTCCGTCGCAGGCATTAGTGGCAACGGAGGCTACAGGGCATATGCTTGTTGTGGAGATACGCACTGCCCACAGGGGGAAGGGGCAAGGAGGTGCCGCTTATATGGAGCGTGTGAGCAGTGTGGCCTCACCAGCATCATGACTCGGTCGAAGAGGGCGAAGGTGGCGGCGGTGGGCGAGTGGATGGTGGCGGCGATGGTGGTGCCGTCGTCCTTGAGCCCCGCCACCACCTTCATCACCTCGTTGGCGGTGAAGCTGTCCAGGCCAGACGTGGGCTCGTCCAGGAACAGCACGCGCGGGTTGGTGATGAGGGCGATGCCGATCTGTGGGTTAGCAGCATGTTGGCGGGAGGGAGGGCGGCTAAGGTCATGATGCGCCACAGGGCCAGGCATGTTGGTGCAGGCGTGTCATGAGGCTAATGAAGGCAGTGCAGACCTGCAGCACGCACGTGGCATGAACCGGTAAGTACCGGTTCCTGATGTGGGCAAGCGCGGGAGCCTACTTGGGAGTGGACAACGACAGCGGTCTCGCAGCAATTGCAAAAAGGCACGCCCGGGGCATTCCCAGTGTACCCGAAAAGCGGTCTGGTCTGGGCAGCCCGGAGGCACTCACGTTTGTGCGCTTGGCCTGGCCTCCCGAGATGCCCTTTGTCAGGGGGTCGCCGATGGGCACGTCGGCACACGTGTCTAGCGCCAGGCGGCGGAGCAACGCCTCCACCTGCATTGCCGTACAAGGCCAAAGGCCGGGCATGGGACAAGTTAGTGTATGTGCTGGGCGTGTCTGCATCTCATAGGACGAGGCTATCAAGTGACAGCAATATGATGTGCGCACTGTCAGCATAGCGAACAAGGACAGGTGCACGCGGGCGTGCGGGGATGGACCGGCTGGATTCAGAGCACCCTGCGCCACACCCACGCACGCACCCACCTTCTCCTTCTTCTCCTGTAGGCTCTCAGACACCGGCCGCTTGAGCTCGGCGGTGTACAGCAGCATCTCGCGCACCGTCAGGTCCCCCAGCAGCGTGTCGAACTGCTCCACGTAGCCCGTGTAGCGGCGCAGGAAGGCGGGAGTGGGGGTCACGCCGCCGAAGGTGAGGTGGCCCTCCGTGGTGCCCACAGTCTTGCGCCCCGCCAGCAGGTCTGTGGGCGCACGCAACGCGGAGGGGGCAAGGAAGGGGATGTTGGATTTCAAGGATTGGACAGGTGCAGACGGAGAAGAGGGAACGGACAATGGTAGGTGGGTGGCAGGTGTACGTGTGGAGCGAGCGATGCAGGCCGTAGTTCGGCAAGGCAGCAACGAGCAGCCCGAGCCTGCAGCAAGTAAGCGGCAAGAAGCACGCATGAATCAGTCAAGGTGATCCCACTTACCCAGGAGAGTGGTCTTGCCAGAGCCGCTGGGACCCATCTGCGGGAGCGAAAGAGCAGAGGGCTAACGTCAAGCCGTTGCTGGCGGCACACGTGCCATGGACCCCCGTGGGTCGATGCATGCAGCAAGCAGCCCTGACGCGAGCACCGTAGCGACTGAGAGGAGCACTTCCGCAGGCTCTACAAAATGGCATGTACTCACCAGCGCAGTCATCTGGGCTGGCTCCAGGAATGCGCTGACGCTCTTGAGCAGGTACGCGCGCTCGCCCTTGGCGGTGTTACTGGCGACATGGTAGTTCAGGTCGCGGAACACAATGCGCAGGCCGGAGGAGCCAACTCGCTCTGATGGCTTGATCGCTGCCTCGACGTCAGCAAAGGCGTCAGGGCCGCCAGACAGCGAGGCCAAGTCGCCGGACTGCCCTTGGGAGCCGACCGACATGGCGTTGATGGTCAGCTCAGCCGGAACCGGTTGGGCACGCAGCGGCTGGGCAGAACCCAGTATGCCAGGAGGCTGAGTGCCAGGTAATGGATGGACCTGCGGCAGGGACCGCAAGTAAGGGCAGGAGTCAAACTGTGGACGACGTCGGAGGCCGACAGGGGGCGGTTGGGGGTAAGGGTGCGCAGGCACGCAAGGCAGACCTAACGCCAAACGCAACAACGCATCTGCAATAAAAGAGCAAGATTCTTTACGGTTATTGCTCGAAAGCGGGACAGCAGCAGGGCAGCAGGACGGCCAGCAAAGGCACGTGGCATTGCGTGAGCGGACAGCGTTAAACTGAGGGCCGAGTGAAATGCCTCCTACCTTGCTTATTTTTACGAATTCTACTTGTCTTCACCAGCACTCTTCTGTCTACAAATCCGGTGGGCTTTGAGATAGCAGTGTTCAGGCAATGTTCGCGTGGTGGAGTCAATACGCGTTTCCTAAAGACAAAGTTGCGTGTGCGTGGTTGCTTAACCTGCTGTTGTGTTCAGTTCTGAGGCCGATGGCTGCTATATGGGCTTTGTAGCGGCCTGGTGAGCCCGGCTTACGCATGTCGGTTGATGGTTGGAGGTGTCATGAACGAACCTTGACGCGCGAGTACGCACAAGTACGCCGGCTTAGTCCTCGCACATGTCTTTGTATTGTCGAACTTCACAAAAACACACCTGCTTCTTCTACACAATTACGGCCCAAACAGGTGACCGCGTTGCCATGACGTACAAGCAAGACGAGAACCATCGATGGTTGCCCATATTAGGTAATGCAACCTACGCACAGACATGCTGCGCGCACTCACCGGGCCATCCGTAGCCAAGCTCTCAGGCGTCCTCGCTTTCCTTGTTGCCGTCGCCAGGGGAGCTCCCCTGACCGTGTCACCGCACGCACGGCAGCCTCGGGAACATCCATTACCCCTCGTGCAGTCGTTCCCTTGCAAACGTCACCATCTGCCCTCCAAGAACTCCAAGCTTGCAGAAGGTGACCTGCACGCATGCACGGGCTCACGACCAGGGGCTCACGACACCCCGTTGGGGTACGTGGTCGCCAAGGGCAGCAAGCGGCCGCCGCAAGCCCATGTAGCACTGGCAGTGGTGCAAGAGCTTCAAATGCTGTCAACGGTGCTAAGCAGCAGCGTCACATCCAACATGGGTGCAGCTGTCCCTTGGCCGCGGCTCGGGAGAGCCAACAATAGGCCGCAAAAACGCAGCCCAAGTCCTGCTGTCCTGGCCCAAGTGACGTGTCGTCTTCCCAGACCCACCACGCATATTACTGTCAGCAAAACGCACAGCACCGTTTGCAGTATGCGTCGCGTTTCCCAACGCACAGGATGGGCAGCAAGCGTAACAACGGCAAGTCACCAGGTACCTTACAAGAGCCATCACCACATTGCCAGGCACAGTGGCCTGCGCTCCCGTCTGCATGTACATCTCGTGCGCTGCAAATGCACCTGTGCAATGACGTCCACCCCTGGTGCCATTGGGGCTCAGGGTGCCCCGTACACGCCAACGTGCACAGCACAGCTTACTATGACCAGTCGCAGCTTGCCGCCTGCGCATTGGAGAGGCTCGGGGAGAGGTGTCATGGTGACCCGTGAGCCCCCCCGATGCACCCGTCCCCAATGTCTTCCGCAAATGTCAATGAAAGCCCAAGTATCCAGCATGGTACATGCCGTCAGCCCTCATACCAGTACCTCATGCGTTGCTGCCCCTGACGGTGCCCAAAGGAGGCATGTACGAAGAACATGCGCGCTAAAAGAGTGCACAAGGCCCTCGATGCATGATTATTATGCGGAACTGCGACAGCGCCATTTGGAATGCCGGCAGGCACCGAGACACCACTGCACCAACGCCCGCGTCCAGGGAACCTGGGAAGGGCGCTGGCGCACAGCTTGCCCACGACCCCACCAACTGCTTGCTTGGCCAAGCACTTGCCGCAGTCATCTAATCCGCTTCATCCACTTGATCCAAATGCACTGAACGCTGGTGTCCAGATCTGGCCGTACGCAGCTACTGAGCGGCGGGTTGCTGCTGCATAGAGGCCTGCTGCGCTGACCCACGGGCCGCTGGCGAGATGTATTGCTTGTCTCGTGGCGTCAGCATGAAGTAGGGCATGGCGGGCTCCCGCCCCTCATCTGAGCGCATGCACGCCATCCAGTTGCGGAAGGCTGGCCGCAAGTCCCGCATAATGTTGCCGTCCTCCGCCTCAATCACTTGGAGCATGTCGGCCAGCCGGTCGTTGCAGCGATGGGGCTTGAAGCGATCCCGGTCAGGAGTTTCTTTGGCATATTCAACCTCGTTGCTGTAGACCTTGACGTCGACGAGGCCCGTGGCAACGGCAGCGACGCCAACCGCGATGGTTCCCGCAATAAATCGGCACACCCGGATAAGCCGCCGGCTGTATTGCAGCTGATGGTTCATGAGCTCTTCGGTAATGTGAGTTTCAAGTGTGCAACCCTACGTGGTATGCTCTGGCGTCGGGTCTACACTGCGTCTTTGTCACTTGACAAGAGTGCTTTTACTTGATCAGCAGGGCAAATTAGTGGACGGTACGATACGTCAAACAATTCTTTAGTTGAGGCCGAAGACCAAGTTGTGCGGCGTTTGTAAGTTGGTGCAGGCATGCACAAACACCACAGTGCGCAAGGCTGATGTAGACTAATTAAATGGTAGAATTATTGCTTCTCGCAGCGTGTTGGTCGACGAGTGAGGTGGTTAAAAGGTGATTTCCGCATGGGGAAGCTTCGGAGCTCCGTTCCTGGTTATAGCTGCACTGGGAAACGTCGAACTGCCTTACTGTGTGACGTCCACTTTTACTTGTTTGACATCATCATGGCCACGATGCAGCTCGGCCGCGTGCGGCCTTTCTCCGGCGGCTCTTCTGCCCCGCGCCGGGCTTCTCGCGCGGGTATGACAGCTATAACCCTTGCTCAATAGCATGGAGGGCTCAATTGGGGCACTGGATCAGCGATCTATGGAAAATAGTTACCTGCAGGCGTTACACGTCGACCATCATGCGCCTTGACACTTTACTCCAACGCTCGCAGGCTCGGTCACCGTGCGTGCTGCGGCTGCTACTCGTGACCCGAAGCAGCGGATTGTCATTACTGGTATCGGGATTTGCAGCGTCCACGGCAACGACCCCGACGCGTTCTACAGCAAGTGGGTGCGAATGGGTAGATCAGCGACCATTTAGTTGCGTAAACAAGACATAACTTACTAAACGTACATACTTAGAGCTGCTGGAGAGCGCTTTGTGCTGAACAGCTGACGCGGAATGCCCCAATTGCAGGCTGCTGGATGGTGTCAGCGGCATTAGCACCATTGACCGCTTCGATGCCTCGGAGTTCCCGACCCGCTTCGGCGGCCAGATCCGCAACTTCAACGACGAGGGGTGAGCCGCGTGGTAATGGCACTTTGGGGCCTCGCTTCAGTGGTCAGTGGTACGCCCCCGTTACGCTTCAGTGGTCCCTCTTGTCACTCTCACCGGCGTGAGACAGTCGGCCTGGGATATCGAAACCAGGGTCCGTGGGTGGTCCTCGCGGCCGCGCGAGCCTTCGGCTGGTGGGCGTTACCTGCGGGGTACTCCCCTGCAGTGTGACCGGCTGTCACGGGCGTTGTGACCCCGTGCCGCACAGCACAGCTGTCATTTGCCAGCGGACTCTTGGACCATCCAGCATTCATTGTTGCGCACCTGAATATAACCTGCACAGCGCAGTGACCAAGCCCCGTAGGTCTACCACGCATGGCACTGGAAGGTTACCGGTACATGCGGGTGCCTGCCTTCGCGCACCAACGGAGCAACCTTGCCACACGGCAACCCAATACGACCATTACTGCCTGCGGTTTGGTCCTCCCCTAAACAACTGCAACTTGTACTGTGCATGGTGTTTGCAGCATGATTGACAAGAAGAACGCTCGCCGCTACGACGATTCCATCAAGTACACGATGGTTGCGGGCAAGAAGGCCCTGGTCATGGCCGGCCTGGAGAAGGAGCGCAACTCTGAGGGCTACAAGCAGCTGGACGTGACGCGCACCGGCGTGCTGGTGGGCACAGGCATGGGCGGCCTCACCGTGTTCCAGGACGGTGAGGGAGGGGAAGGGCGGGGGTTGGGGGGAGGGCGGTGGAAGGAACGAGGGCGGGATGCGGGGAAGGGAGTAGGAGGGAGGGTGGAGTGCAGGGAGGACGGTGGCGTGCGGGGAGAATTTTGGAGGCGTGGCATGCGGTAGTTGATGGGTTGCTGGGGCTCGACGTGGCTCCAATTTCACTGTGGACTGGTGGCAATGTCAGCACGTGGCACGAACAGGGAAGCTAGGCGCCAGGGGTAAAGCCGCAGCAGCTTGCCTCGCGAAGTACTGTATGGGGCATTGGCCTCGGCACACGGGGCAAGTGCGAACTCCAGCATGAAGAGGTCAGGGCCGCATGCGCCGCCCCAGCGCATCGCAAGCCCAAGTGCTGGATATGGGCCGTTTGCGGGCCTCACCTGTGAGGGCGCCGTAAGGCCATGCTGGTCCGTTACTGCTTCGGCCTGGAGGACAGCGAACACAGGGCGTGGGAAACGCATGTGGCATCAGCGGGGCCTTGCCATCCAAGCTGGCTGAGCAGTCTGCCCTTTCTGTCTGTATAGGGCAGGTCAGGGGGCTTGCACAGGCACCCTGGGCTTTGGGTTGATCCACGCTGGACATTGCCCGCTTCCTGCTCCCCAGGTGTCCAGAACCTGGTGACCAAGGGCTACAAGAAGATCTCCCCCTTCTTCATCCCCTACTCCATCACCAACATGGGCGGCGCCCTGCTGGCCATCGACCAGGTGGGGCTGGACAGGGGGGAGGGAAGGATTGCAGGAGCAGAGGGGAACGGGCAGGTGGTGGTCAAGGGGAAAGCGCGGCGCAAGAGAAGGAGGAGAGTCAGTCGTCCTGCTGGCCAACGACGCTGCGGGGGCCACATGGGAGGGGAAGAGGAACGCGCAGGAGGGGTCGTGGGCTAGTACGGCGGTGGCGGCGGCTTGGAGGGCGGCTACCGGTATGCGGCATGGGCCGGGCCTGGGGCAGCGGACGGAGCAAGGGCACGTGCAGAGCAGGAATGCTAGCAAGGATGGCCTCGCAGCGCAGCGGATGAGGATGCATGGCACGGTCTGGAACAGCAGTCCGGGGCAAAAGACTGTGAACTATGATGACTTTTGTGTAGGCAGTACGCCGACCCCCAGCGGCCCTTCGAATGTTGGAAAGCGACTCTTCAGTAAGCGGAACGTCAGCAACTGCCTGGGCCGCTAAAGCCATGCATACCGCTGACCGCGCTCTGTCTGCTAATATGCACCCCCAGGGCCTGATGGGTCCCAACTACTCCATCTCCACCGCCTGCGCCACCGCCAACTACGCCTTTGTCGCCGCCGCCAACCACATCCGCAACGGTGACGCTGACGTCATGGTGGTGGGTGGCAGCGAGGCCGCCATCATCCCCGTGGGTCTGGGCGGCTTCGTGGCGTGCCGTGCGCTGTCCACCCGCAACGACGAGCCGCAGAAGGCCTCGCGGTGGGTGGTATCGACGGGGGGAGGAGACTAGCGTAGGCGCAGTGTGGGCAGGTGCAGCCTTGCTAAGACGGCGGGATGCACGTGTACGGCACCTTCGGGCGCAGCGCGAGGAGCCGTGGCGGAGCTGAGAAACAACTGGGCCTTCCCGGGCGGGCTGCGCTGATTGACTGCCTGACTGGCGGGAGGTGCCTGTTGTGTTGTGCTGTTGCCCCCGTCATCTGCGGCGAGCGTGCACCTTGCTGCACGTGGCGCCTGTGCGCGCGGTGTACATCATGTGACGTCCGGGGTTGTTTGGGGCTGCGGGGCTGTTCTTTGCAGCTGAACTTCCGCGCGTTGCCTGGCGCCGGGCGTCAGCATGCAGGCGGCATGCATGCATCAAACGCACCCAGCAGGCGCAGGTACTTGTTTGCAAGCAAGTACCGTGCGTGGAGAGAATGGCAGAGGCTCAGCATTTGAGCATGCCACTTGCCCACCCGCGCTGACCCTGTCCCTTTGGCTGGCCCCTTCCTCTGCCCCCTTCCCACGCTTCCCCCAGCCCGTGGGACGTTGACCGCGACGGCTTCGTGATGGGCGAGGGCGCGGGTGTGCTGGTGTTCGAGAGCCTGGAGCACGCTACCAAGCGCGGGGCAAAGTGGGTGCGGGGAGGAGATGGGGGAGGAGAAGGGAAAGAGAGTTCCCTGTTTTCGAGCTGCCTTGAGGAGGCGGGTGGGGCCGGGGATGGGCTGCACTGATGACACTTGGAAGGGCGGGGACGGCAATCCTATGGTGGCATCTGCATATGGATTAGGCGCTCCATCTGCTCAAGACGTTATGTCCCGGAAGCACGGGGCCGGAGCTAGGGCTGAGCCTCACGGGAAGCGCCTTGGGGGCCTGGAAGCAGCGGTGGCATACTGGGCTTGGCAGGAGGTGGGCAGGTACAGCAGGAATGAGGTGACGAAGTCGGACGGCGGGCACCGGCGAATGCGGCGTAGCGGGCTGAGACGAGGCATCCAGCATGCCCAGAGCGCAACGCACCGACCCTACGATGGTTGTGAGTAGTGTTTCAAGACGTGCGTACCCTTGGCGCGGTTGGTGGCGAGCGGATGATCTGCACAAGCAGCAACTGGATCGGGGTATAGGGGCTCAGTGCAGCGGCGGAACAGGCGTGGGGGGTCACACGGTGTGTCGTCTGACCCGCTGGCCCCAACCTCCTCATGCTCCTCGTCCCCCCCAGGATCTACGGCGAGTACCTTGGCGGCGCCGTGACGTGCGACGCGCACCACATGACCGACCCCCGCGCGGACGGCCTGGGCGTGTCCACCTGCATCGAGCTGGCGCTCAAGGACGCGCGCATCGAGCGGGAGCAGGTCAACTACATCAACGCACACGCGACCAGGTATGGGGAGAGGGAGGGGGACGGAGGGCGGCTGTGGGGGCAGGAAGCGGCAAGAAGGAACACCGGAGGAAGGACTCCCAGGGGCTGAACAGCTGTGCCTTGGCCCCATTTGACCCCTGCCGCTACCCGCCCGCACGCCCCGCAGCACCCTGGTTGGCGACATTGCCGAGGTGAAGGCCATCAAGAAGGTGTTCTCCGACACCAAGCACATCAAGATGAACGCCACCAAGTCGCTCATCGGGCACTGCCTGGGCGCGGCCGCGGGCGTGGAGGCGGTTGCCGCGCTCAAGGCCATCGAGACCGGCTGGGTGCACCCCACGCTCAACCAGCACAACCTGATTGACGAGGTGGCGGGCATCGACACCGTGCCCAACGAGAAGAAGCAGCACAAGGTGGGGAAGAGGGAGGGGGAGGGGCCAAGAGAAAGGCGAAGGGTGATAATAGTCGTGGCAGAGCGGTGCTCGTGGTCTAAATCCAAGCTGCGCATCAACGTCCTGCCTCTGAAGCACTCTTGCGCCGCGTTGCATGCAGTTTAAACCAACTCCTTACTCACTCGTCGCCCTGTCGCGCTGCTCTGCTGTGCGCAGATCACCGCCGCCATCTCCAACTCGTTCGGCTTCGGCGGGCACAACTCGGTGGTCGTCTTCGCGCCCTTCAGCGAGTAAACAGCGTGACCGCTTGACTGAGCGTTGGTGGGGGGGCTTGGGGTCAGGTTGGGCTGGGTTAATACGCCGTTGGTCGGCAGCTGTTACGGTAGCCTTTAGTCCTCGACTGCGCCACACTTGTCGCCTTACGAACGGCGTGGCCAAGGGCAGGCGTTCCGTGGTGATGGTGCTTGATCCCGTGGTGCTTGAAGCTGTAACGTGGGCCCGCAACTTATGTCGGCGGAACAGCCTGACGCGGCGGTGCTTGTGCCCCTCAAGGGCCTTGACAGCATGACAGACTGAGCTGGCATACCTACGCTGCTGTGCGACGGTGTAGGGTGGTGGTGCGGGTGTGTTAAGTCGACTCGGACTGAATGCGTGTTGTGACTACACTTGGTGAAACTATGTTATTTTTAGACAATTTACTTTGCTCGCGGGGGACCGGATCGCTGGATGTCGCTCGGAATGGCAGGCTGTGTACGGGTGCTTGCCTTGCGTTTTTACAGGAGGCAAAGGTGGCTGCTGTGCACGACCAGGGCACCCTGTCATCGGGCGTGGCAAAGCCAGATTGTAATGCGGTGTTTGCAGATCTCAAATCATGTTTCGTGGTGCGGCAACATGAGTAGTAGCTAGGCGCCTTCTGTGACATTACGGTGTGTCGAGGGCTGCGAGTAACCATCATTGACCGACAGAAGAAACCCAATACCGTACATGTTCGGCTGCGAACCCGGCAGGACTTGCGCTGGCGTACAAACAGTAAGGCATGGAAGACGTCAAAAGGGTTTCCGCTGACTTACAAGTGCAGGAGAGCTTTTCTGCTTTAGGGCGCCAGGAGATCCGCGGCCATGCCCAGTGCCACTGACGAAAAGCCTCCTTGGCCGTTGGGCCTTGGGCCTCGTTCCCGCTTGTGTGCGGACAAGCGCGATGCCGGCGCATAGGCAGGCCTCATAGGACACCTAGAAACCCCCGAGATGTACACGAGACTGCTCACACGTGCACCCTACAGCATCAAGTATACGAAGCATCAAGTATACGAAGCGAGGCGCTCCAAATTCCCAGTCAGGACCGTGGGCAAGCCGTGCAGCCCCTGCTATAGGGTGCAGTAACGCTGGGACCAGCTGGGACACGCAAAAGCGTCCCAGCCGCCGCTCCCATGGAGGCATGGACCTCAGCTGCTGCCGCTCAGCTGTCCCTTAACGACCAGCAGTCGTGCAGGCTGCCCCATGCTCCCATCGCAGCTCACATCCCTGTGCCACCCGCGTTAAGCCCGGAGTCCGCTAAACACTCAAGACCGTACCCGAAAGCCTACAGGGACCACCCTGGGCCAGCTCAAAGGCCGGCACACTACCTAAGATCCCACAACCACGATGACGATATGCAACTCTGCATGGTGAGGATGGAGGCTGGGAGTGCGTGATATAATACAATCTTCGTGCCCCCTGCCACGTGGGGAGCACCAGTACCGTAGTGCTCGTACCAGCGTGTAATATATCGACCTATACATATCGGTATGTCACTTCCAACGTGCTATGTTCACTCGCTGAAGGGCGCGAAGACGACAACGGAGTTGTGCCCGCCGAAGCCGAACGAGTTGGAGATGGCGGCGGTGATCTGCACGGGGCAGGAGGGCACAGGTACGGTAGCGGGCGAGTGAGCATTTGTGAGATCAAACTGCATGCTATGCCGGCATGTCCTTCTACTCATTGATACTGGGCTTCACACTGTGGAAGGCTACCTGAAACCTCCACTCAGACTACGTTTGTGTGCCCCCTGAGCCCTTTCCCTCGCCCTCCCATCCCCTCGCCCTCCCATCCCCTCGCCCTCCCCAGTGGTCACTCCTCCCCCTCCCCCTTGCCCCACCTTGTGCTGCTTCTTCTCGTTGGGCACGGTGTCGATGCCCGCCACCTCGTCAATCAGGTTGTGCTGGTTGAGCGTGGGGTGCACCCAGCCGGTCTCGATGGCCTTGAGCGCGGCAACCGCCTCCACGCCCGCGGCCGCGCCCAGGCAGTGCCCGATGAGCGACTTGGTGGCGTTCATCTTGATGTGCTTGGTGTCGGAGAACACCTTCTTGATGGCCTTCACCTCGGCAATGTCGCCAACCAGGGTGCTGCGGGGCGTGCGGGCGGGTAGCGGCAGGGGTCAAATGGGGCCAAGGCACAGCTGTTCAGCCCCTGGGAGTCCTTCCTCCGGTGTTCCTTCTTGCCGCTTCCTGCCCCCACAGCCGCCCTCCGTCCCCCTCCCTCTCCCCATACCTGGTCGCGTGTGCGTTGATGTAGTTGACCTGCTCCCGCTCGATGCGCGCGTCCTTGAGCGCCAGCTCGATGCAGGTGGACACGCCCAGGCCGTCCGCGCGGGGGTCGGTCATGTGGTGCGCGTCGCACGTCACGGCGCCGCCAAGGTACTCCCCGTAGATCCTGGGGGAGCAGTAAGAGAGAGGACGATGGGGGCAGCGGGTCAGCGGGCCAGGAGAACCATGTGAGCCAGTGACCTTTGCGATTCGTGCACTTTCAGCTCTGCAGGCAAAGCCGCTTGCGGCCCATAACATCCAAAGCGCTCCAACCTCCCACGCCAAGACATCCTTGCGCCCGCCAGCCCCTTCGCAGCGGTTTGGTAATGCACTTGAGACCGTCTCCGGTACCTCGCCTCAGCCTACCATGCTGCATGCGACAGTACCATTTATCTTCCCTGCGTACGTCATTTCCACTGCCATTGCCCGCCTCCTGTCCAGCGCCGCCCTTCTACACTGCTGTGGAAGGCCCCCAAGTGATCAACGTGCAGTCGAGCATCTGGGGCCCCGGGCCCCGCCCGCCTTCGTACGACACCCTCAGCACAGGGTGCGTGCTTTCCCTCGCGTCCACCCTTACCCTACCCACTCCCCCTCTCCGCACCCACTTTGCCCCGCGCTTGGTTGCGTGCTCCAGGCTCTCGAACACCAGCACACCCGCGCCCTCGCCCATCACGAAGCCATCGCGGTCAACGTCCCACGGGCTGGGGGGGGGGGGGAAAGCGGGGGAAGGGGGCAGAGGGAGGGGCCAGCCAAAGGTAGAGGGTCAGCGCAGGTGGGTAAGCGTCATGCCCCGTCGTCCAACTACACCTGCTGCTGGCTGAGCCCCTTACGTCCCACGGGCTGAAGGCTGATGAGGCAGCAGGGGGCAGGGCAGCGATCAAGAGCTGGGGTGTACCGGGTGGTGTGCGCAGAACGAATGGTCACAACCCCGCACTCAGCATGGCCCATTTGGAGCAAAGGGCCGCAGGCCTGATATGCGAACGGCTAACGGATAAGGCACGCACAGTGGCGTTACGAGCAAAACAGCGCGACGTTGAGTGTTCATCTGGCTGCCAGCGACGCCGCCTGACAACGGTGCGGACGACGTCGGTCAGTAGGACGGCCATGCCACGTGCCCGCGGCCTTGTGCTCAATTGCGTCCATCGGTCGCTCGACATATGCGCGGTGGCCACGAGCTTATTACTGTTATTGGCGGCACGTGTCCCAAGGCGGCACGGCCGGCATGCGGAAACCTAGCACCCCGGGCCCGAGGACCAGCCCCACTGCCGTACCCACCGCGAGGCCTTCTGCGGCTCTTCGTTGCGGGTAGACAGCGCACGGCACGCCACGAAGCCGCCCAGACCCACAGGGATGATTGGCGCTTCGCTGCCGCCCACCACCATCACATCGGCATCGCCGCTGCGGATGTGGTTGGCAGCCGCGACGAAGGCGTAGTTGGCCGTCGCGCAGGCGGTGGAGATGGAGTAGTTGGGGCCCATCAGACCCTGAGGGGGTGCACGTCAGGAGGCCGGGGTACAAAGACGTTGACCGCCGAGTCAGGTGATTAGCCCGCACCCGTTAGTGATTGTGTTAGGTATCCTGACTGCTGGACAGCGCGCGAACGACACTGGTCTTCGCGTGGCCCACCACTCACTCGCTGCGTCTGAATGCCTTTCCTCGACAACTTAGGCAAGGTCACTTCCAGTCTTCCACCCGCCCCGCGACACCTCCCGGGCTCCCTCCTCCCGCTCCCTTGCCTTCACGCCTGCCCGTTCCCCTACAGTCACGCGCACCCTGCCTCCTGTATCACCATTCTGGTCCCCTCCCGCCCCCCTGGTGGATGGCCAGCAGCGCTTCTGACTTGTACCTTTTCACAATCGTGAACCGTTTGCCCCCTACTCCGCCTGCCCGTTCCCCTCTGCTCCTGCAATCTTTCCCTCCAGCCCCACCTGGTCGATGGCCAGCAGGGCGCCGCCCATGTTGGTGATGGAGTAGGGGATGAAGAAGGGGGAGATCTTCTTGTAGCCCTTGGTCACCAGGTTCTGGACACCTGCGCAGCAGGAGCACGTGGTGGCGGTGTCACCGTTTTGACACAGTGGACGCACAGGTAACCGTCCATGCCACTTACTTCTCCCTCTCTCTTTTCCTATAACCTGCGTTGCTGCTTGCCGTTGTTACCGCGCACCTGCATCGCTGCACAGCGGACGCACACAACGTGCACCAGTCCACCGCCACGAGCCCGTGCAGGAGGAGGAGGAGCACACGTGGTGCCGCTGCTGCTCGCCGAATCCTCCACCCCGAAAGCGGCTCCGGCAGGTCTCGCATGACCTCAGTCGCGCCGTGCACACCACCACTGTCCATACCGCGGCTTCTAGCCCTACCTAGGACCGCATCCCATTCCCCCAAGCCCCTCCCGATACCCCACCCTCCCTTTTCCCCCCTCCCCGCACCCCATTTCCCTTCCTAATCCCCTGCCCTCCCCGCATCCCGCCCTCCTTCCTCCCCCGACCCTCCCTCCTCCGCCCTCCCCCTTCCCCCCGCCCTTCCCCTCCCTCACCGTCCTGGAACACGGTGAGGCCGCCCATGCCTGTGCCCACCAGCACGCCGGTGCGCGTCACGTCCAGCTGCTTGTAGCCCTCGGAGTTGCGCTCCTTCTCCAGGCCGGCCATGACCAGGGCCTTCTTGCCAGCAACCATCGTGTACTTCAGGCAGTCATCGTAGCGACGGGCGTTCTTCTTGTCAATCATGCTGCAAGCAAGGGGAGCACATGGTTGCAGACACAAGGCCGGGCACACCTGGAGACAACGGTTGCAACTTGCAAGTGGTGAAAGGTAAACAGTGGGGACGCATCAGGCTCGGGAGTGTCGGTTTACGCGGCGCCTGCTGCTGCAGTTGCGCCAGGCGAGCCCCATGGCCCATCTGGACCCGCTTGGTAAGGCGGACCGGATGGGTCGTTTGGGCTTGGGGAAGAGCCAGCACACCTAGCAGCCAGGATGCTCCGTGTTGGAGCGGACAGGAGGCACGTGGCCTTACGCCCCGGGTCAATACCCAAGCAGGTGCAGTGGTCAGGCGCCTGTGTATATCCCGTGAGACTGCTTCACTTCAGGTTTGGAGGCAGCGAAGGTCGCAGCTGCTGGCAGAACCGTTGGCCTACGAGCCCCAACCTCCAACGCCCCGACGGGCCGGAGCTCACCCCTCGTCGTCGAAGTTGCGGATCTGACCGCCGAAGCGGGTCGGGAACTCCGAAGCATCGAAGCGGTCGATGGTGCTGATGCCGCTGACACCGTCCAGCAGCCTGGGCGATTGAGGTAGGAGCGATGAGCCAAGATGCCGAGTCAGCGTAAGCTATAAGCACGTCGTGACCTCACTGCGACAGCATATGCGACCTGCTGGTGGTATATTTGTTGCAGAAGTAAAAGCGAGTACTCACTTGCTGTAGAAAACGTCCGGGTCGTTCCCATGGACGCTGCAGACCCCGATGCCGGTGATAACAATCCGCTGCTTAGGATCACGAGTTGCAGCAGCAGCGCGAACGGCCACTGAGCCTGCAAGGCAGGCGTTGAGCGCGGTCGTCGGTTCGCTCGCCCTGTAACGCCTACTTCCAGCCAACCTACAGCTGCACCACGACGTGCAGCGCCTTATCCTCTTGAGTGAGTGATACGGATCAATGTTATTGCAGGTAGCTGCTCACCAGCGCGGACAACTCGACGCGGCGCGAGGCAACCGCCCGCGAAAGGCCGAACGCGGCCAAGCTGCATAGTAGCCATGGCTGCTATTGTGCGACACTGTACAGTCTACAGGAATAGCCGTCTTCGGGCACGCTGTGCAGTGAAGTAGTCATCATGGCTGCCGTACATGTGGGGTAGGCGGGGGTGGCATCATGGTGGTAAGGGTGGTTGGGGGAGTGCAGTGGCTTCGGCACAACGGCCAGGCGATGGAACGGGATTTGAAGCCTTGTCGAGGCACGTACGGCATGCATGTTGGTACCCGTCGCAACAGGAAGGCTTCACCTCAGCCAACCTGGGTGAACCACACCCCCTACCTCACCGCGTAACGCCGGTAACCTAGCCATGCTGTCGTGCCCCGTACTGGGCTGCCGACGGCGGAGGGCCCAAGATGCCGTTGCCCCCGTGGTCCTGGCTGCCGGGTGGCTTGGCATCTGCGGTAAGGCGAAGAGCATGAACACGTGACACTAAAGCCCCCGAACTTGTGAAAGTGAGCTACAGACTTCCGCTGCACGTGTGAAAAAAGCATCACGGCCGGTCAAGGAGAGCTAGCGCCTACCTTGCGCGGCCGTAGGAGTGGCCTTGGCATGCGTGCTGGACCCACCCTGGCGGCGGGCCGTACGGCGGCGAAGGGCCCATGGGGGGCGGCGGCTGCGGTGGGCGTATGCCTGGGCCGCCCATGGGGCCGTGCGGCGGGGGGCGGGCCCATGGGGGAGGCGGGCCCCAGAACATCATGTGCCGCTGCGGTGGCGTGTTGCCCTGCGCACGTGCGGAAGGACGCGACAGAGGATGGAGTGTGATGTTGTGGGCCGCCAGCAGCAATGCGACCGACACGTTAGTGACTGCGTCACTAGACCGACCTGCGGTTATCCCATTTGTGCCTCCGCACGCTGCCGCACCCCACCCCGCCTCTGCCCAGCCCCACCGTGACCAGGATCTGCTGCTCCGCGTGCACCATGCGCGCCGCCGTGAGCGCAGCGCGGATGGCGTTCCATGCCACCGCGCTCGCTTGCTGCGCATAAAGCCGGTCCGGCGGAAGCGGCAGCGTGGGACAGCTGGGGACATTGGAGCTGGTGGAACCCGCGTGGGGGCTCCCTCGGTGCTTGGGCGGGGCTGGACGTATACGGGACCCATACAGACGTTCACCTGGCTCGCCGTGTGACCAATGTGATAGAAGTTCTGTAACAGGCCGAACTTTAACACGCACATACAAAGCTGCCTGGCCAGTATACAAAGCGGCCTAGTCGAGTGCTTCGTCGATCTCGTTGAGCGAAAGTAGCCCTAGGGCTAGTGGAGCTTGGGCCCAGTTGCTCTTGGTGCTATAGCAACCCAGTAGGTTTTCTGTCATCAGTTCAAGGGCTGTGCAAACGAGATCTTTTCCAGCAACTATGACAGCACAAGTGTTTGTGTGCATCGCAGCTGTCTTAGCGGCTGCCGCCTTGGCGCCACAGGAGGCAACGGCAGCAACGGATTACCCTCCCGTCAAGCCGCAAAGGTGGGCATATTGCGGCCTGGCGTAGATGCAAAGCTTCCTAATAGTGCATGATGCCGTCTGAATGGTCTGACGGGAGGTTTGTCTGTAACAGAAAAGCCGCATGGCATTCGCTACCTCGGAACATGCCGCCGTCGACCATCCTGGACATAAAAGTACATAAGGATGCACTGCGTTACGCTAGAAATATATGACTGAATACCGATGAAGATGCTGGCTGCGCCACTCACTCGTCTCCTTGCCTTGAGGGGGCATCATTAGGAGGGGGCGTCCGCCTGTTGCATCCACCCCTGCGAATGCCTGCAAAGCCTGCGTCCTTCCACCCAGAAGCCCTCTGGCGTCGCAGCAAGTCATGTACTACCACACCCCGCGTGTTCCCTCCCTCCCTTCCCTCCTCCAGTTTGACGTGGGGCCCATGCACGGACGCCGGCCTTGAACCCGACTCCACCTTCCTGTGCGCCACTGCTGAAGTCCCCCTGGACTACCGCCGGCCCACATGGCGCAACATCAGCCTGGCACTCATCAAGAGCCCAGCGACAGGGGAGACCTCCAAGCGCCTGGGCAGCGTGTTCTTCAACCCGGGGGGCCCAGGCGGCTCCGGCATCGAGGAGCTCCCAGACTTCGTTGACAGTCTGCCAGCAGCCGTGACGGAGGTTGGTGGCCGGCCCACGTGTGACCCACATCACCTTCACACCTTCATGCATGTGGTTGCATTGTTGAAGCCCTGTGGTTTTCAGCTCGCGGTTGGAAAGGTGAAGCACATCTATGGTGCTTGGGAGCGGTTCATGTCCTCCGCGGCGCCGGCAAGGGCATGTGTGGCGTAAATGCCTCAGCAGCACAACGCACGCCAGTGGGCCCTGCACAGAAGCTCGCTCTATGCTCCTGAGGGGCCATACGCCGACGGCCTAACCAGATCGTACGTGAGATTCTGCCGAAGCAGCCCTGGACTGCAAATCCCATTCTGCCCGCCACCAGGTGAATTGCACCTTATCCATTTCCCCTTGACTGCCGAACCCCCTTCGCCCCCCAGGTGTTCGACCTTGTGAGCTGGGACCCCCGCGGCGTCGGCCTCAGCACCTCCTTCAACTGCTTTGCAGATGCAAACGACATGAATAATTTCTTTGACAACAAGTCCTTAGACTACTACTACCCGACCACCAAGAAGGAGGCCGGCGCGTGGCTAATCAAGATGCAGGACCCGTCC
>VFQN01003435.1_pt1 | contig 22660 bp, 25 predicted proteins | sample 3512371 | NCBI WGS metagenome assembly VFQN01 (sample SAMN10412370, study PRJNA504923) | tailings metagenome | isolation source: Replicate 2 from Balatoc abandoned mine | place: Philippines: Itogon, Benguet | collected 2017-08-28
GCACCCTCACATCCCACCCCCTGCCTGCTGCGCCACATCCAGCTCCGCCTGTAGGGCAGCGGCTGCCTCCGCCAGCGCCGTGCGTGCTGCGGCGGGGAGGGGGCCCTCCTGTGTCCCTTCCGCCATGACCCGCTGCCACTGGTCCACATCGCCCCAAGCAAGCTGGCAGCACGAGAGCAGCAACTGTGCGCAAGCAACTGGGTGGAAACAAGGACTGCTCAAGGAGATGAGCCCTGGCTAGCTACGGTACTAGCTTTAACCGTGGGGTTCCTGGCTCACCAGAGCGTGCGTCCCCGAAGGTCCCTTCATGAAGCGCAGCGACACCAGGGCGAGCCATAGCCCCAGAACCTGCATGCCAGGAACGTTAGCTTTGACCTTGGGAGTTGACGCCTCTCCTAACATATTACACTTTCAAGTTCTGGAGCAAGGCCACAGGAGGTCGCGCGCAGAGTAGCATGGGCAAAGCGGCCTGGTTTCTGGCCCGCGGGTCGCCACAGGCAGCTGCCCACTTCATGCCCCTCACCAGCAGCACAGCGTCGCAACATGATACCGCCAAGTCCCATCGCCTGCGTATCCGCGCTGGACTTGTTCGCATGGTGGTGTCTGCAGGCAGTAGGCAGGACGTCAGCATTCAATTTGTCGACTATTCAAGACACCGGCTAGACTGTGGCGCTGACGCGACCATCATATCACTTACGTCCGTTGTTAAGTGATAGACGCGGCAGAGTGTTACCACTTTTCTCGGTAATAGCAGCTGCAAGGCCTGCTACTGACCTGCGCGGCATGGACTGAAACATGGTGCTTGCATGTGTGTCGGCAACATACGCGAAAACGTCCTCGCGTGAACTAGCAGCGCAGAGGTCGCACATCATTATGGCAGGCCGCAGAAGAGGTCCAAGGTCCGAGCCGGTATGACTAGAAGCTTGAAAAGAGCAGAAGACGGTAACTCAGTGCAAAACTATTGCTGATTATATGCGACCGTGTCCAGTAGTGGCCGAACTTATGCCCCTGATTGCCACTGACCCATGGGTCGCAACAAGGTCCTCGATGAGGCGTCTGAGCGGCTTTATGTCAAGTCAAAAAAGGATCCGGTACTTGTGACACAACGTAAATATCTAGTATAGCATCAAGTATTGCTAAATACAAGGTTTAACAGCAGCGCATTCTGCCTCTGAGGGCTCACCCTCAGCAGGGGTGCGTGTGCGACAGACGGCGGCGGCGGGCGATGGGGCCCTTTCTCGGAGGGGCACAACTCGACCAGCCCATACCAGCGAGCATGTCACCCACAGCACGCTAGACATGCGATTCACTTCATCTACGACAGGTGCACATTGATACGAACGAAACTACCTAGCGGTATGAACGTGCCAGACCCTGCTTGCCTGCAGGCATAGGTAAGTGCTCCCGCCTCTGCGGCGCAGGTACATCGGATGAGCGACACCAGTCATCTTCACATATGCACAGATGGCGGTATGCCGGCCGTTGTCCTATCAAACTATACACGACTTGTGGAGCTGCGACCATCACAAGCTGTTTCCGTATGGAGTACAGGCCACAAACAAGGCCCGAACAACAGAAGTCTGACAGCGGCGGAAGGGACAGCAACTTGATACCGTACCATGACAGCCATGTGCCATACAGCATCCAATATGCCGCTAATCTAGGGACGGCGTGTCTACACCTTCCGCTGCTGTTAACACGTAGATAAACACTACGACGCCTATCTGCCGTATCTGCCGGCGTTGACCCCAGCACTGCCCGACACATGAGGTTCAGACCGCCATTGATAATGTGGCTGTTATTGTTGCGATGCCAAGAGCGACTACCACGCTGCCGCCTGTTGCTTAAACCATCAGTCCCTCAACATAAACGTTCTCTCACAACGATGCTGCCACCCGACGCCGTAACCCCAAACATCGTCACCGGTGTATCCTCGACGGCGCCCACCAAAAGGTAATACCAATCTCCCAAAGTGGCTGGCATGCCCTTCCGCAGGGCCAACCTCTGCATGAGTGCCATGCTCACCGCGCCTGCTCTTGATACGCAGGACCCTATCCTAACCCACATCCATTAGATAGCGCGGCCCTGCTACTCCCGCTGCTACAGCAGCCGCTGAGCGAAGCTGCTATGCCTCGGCTGCTGCCTAATTGCTAATACACCGCTTCATGCAGCGCTCACGTCTGCGCTTGGCTGGCATCCACGGTGGACCCCGCCAGCTCAGCGTACAGCAGGCTGTCGCACGTGGTGGCGTCCAGCCGCGGCATCTCCACCCACCCGCTGCCCGTTCCGGCCGTGCCGTACAGCACACCGCCGGTGCTCCCCGTGGCGGCGGTGGCGGCGCCTAGGGACGTCGTCGCTATGCTGCTCAGCGCGCCCCCTGCTGCTGCAGCCGCACGCTGCCGTGCCGCCTGCGCCTGGGCCTGGGCCTGGGCCTGGGCCAGGGCGGCAGCGGTGCGCATGCGCTGCAGCTCCGCCACGATGGCCTCGAAGGTCGGCCTGCGCGCGAGGGATTACTTCCTCAGTACTGTATACGCCCCACGGGGATGCACTTATTGATTATCCACTGAATCCGGTTTCCCTTGCATAACAGCGTGCTTCTGGCTTTAGGTCGTAGGTAAGGAACCGTTCCTTCATTTCCTGCCCCGACTACGGTACGATGCTCATGCTGTTGCAGGCGGCACGTGCCCTGGGTGCAGCGGGTGGCGGGTGTGTTAGCATGCGCATGCGCGTACTGGCTACCGGCACACCTATGCATGCCCACACGCACACGCACGCACCTGGCGTGCGGTTCGGCGAGCCAGCAGCGCTCGGCCAGGGCGCGGTAGTCGGGCGGCGTGTGCAGCGGGAACACGGGGCGCAGGCCGCCCAGGGCAACCTGCGGAACATGACAGGAGTGCGAGTTAACATGGCGGTGCGCAATAGATGCCGCTTGGGAACAGGTTTTGAAATGCTTGGGCACACGTCAAGCAGGCGGTGCGAAGTAGGCTTTGGAAACGGCAAGGCCGACTGCATACAAGCAGTCCTGGAGCACAGCGGTGCGAGCCATCCGCACACCCAGCTCAGCTGCGCCCAGTGATGCAGAGGATCCGCGTCCAGCACCACGCCACGACCGCCGATACGGCAATGAGTTCCTGGTACCTTGGCGGCCAATGGCACGCGCCTGCCCTACCCTACTTCACCCCGCCGTGCCCCACGCGCCTTGTGCGGCAGCAGGGCCCTCAGCACGCCCTTGTGCGCCCTGTCGCCGGTGAACAGCTCCCACAGCATCACGCCGAACGCAAACACGTCCGCCTTCTTGCTGATGTGGCCGTGCAGCAGCAGCTCGGGGCTGCAAACAGCAGCAGCGGCAACAGCAGGGAGCCCGTTGGATAAGCGCGTCTCGAAGGCGGAAGGCGATCACGGCAAAAGCGACACTACTCGCAATGCGGAACGCAAGCTGCGGGGCTTCCAGCTGAGGCGTAGGCACATACGGTAGCTCAGGACACTAATTTCAGCGACTGGGCGCCGTACCGGCAGCCTCACCTCATGTGGCTCAGGGTGCCCTGCCCAGGCGCCAGCGCCAGCCCATGCATGCGGGAGGGGCGGAGAAGGGTAAGAAGGCATCGGAGCAATCACACCGACAGCGGCAGCTTGAGCAGGTGAACAGTAGCCCTTGGGAAACACCCAATGCACTGCATGTTGCTCCACGTGTAGTGGGAGGTGGCCGTACTGTCGTACGTCACCCAGCCCGCACTGTGTCTTGTAACGCATGCGCTCACAAGCCCGCCTCATATCCCACCCACCTGCGCCGTCAGCGCGCTGATGTGCGTCGCCATGCTCTCGTCCACGTGCGTGGACAGACCGAAGTCCGATACTGCGAAGTCCGACACATGCCAGCCGTTCGGTTCATACATGCACAAGTGCACAACAGAAATGGCCGAATGGGCAGTGTAGGCGTGTTCTTAGGGTTGCCCACCAGATGGCCCGCCGGGGACTGGCAGTACAGCACAGGTGCGCTTACATCCAAACATGCTATCCGCTCTCTTTGGTGGAGGGAGCTTGACACATGGTCGTACTAGTACACCCATGATGATACGCCAAAGCCCCCTGGTCGATCTGGCACGGCCCGCACCTTTCGCCACCACACCCATGCAGAGCAGGTCCAGGGAGCACCGCAGCCCCGCGCCTGGGGGCACACTGACGGCCGTGGACAGCACGCCCGCGGACGACGGCCCGAGCGGGGAGCCGGCCCGGGCGGGGGCCCCTGGGGCAGACGTGCCCCGTCGGCCGGGCGGTGAGGAGGGCCGCATCAGGCTAGACATGGCGGTAGGGGTGGCGGTGGTCGGCGGCTGGGGGCTGAGGGCGCTGGCGCTGCGGCCCAGGCCCCCGCCGGACTTGAGCAGCACGTTGCTGGCCTGCAGGTGGTGGCGGTGGCGCTGGTGGTTTAGGCATGGGGCTGTTGGCCATAGCCAGGCCACGGTAGGTGACGGCTAGTGATTGAGATAGCGTCAGGGGCCAGAGTTTTTGCCTGCTTCGATGCCAGAAAACGTACGCTACCAGAACGCAAAATCTCGATCGCAGCTCACCTTGACGTCCCCATGCACAATGTTGTGGTTGTGCAGGTGCAGCATGGCCTGCGCAAAGCACGGGCCACACGCGGTAAGGACGCGGTTACTGTCCTGAGGGAGCAAGGGCTGGTCAAACAGAGAGAACCAAAGCCCCTACACTTGATGCCGGTACAGGGTCCACCTGCAAGCCCTGCGACCTCAACTCACGCTGGCTACGTCGCAGGCGATGTCCAACATAAGGCTGTAGCGGTAGGCGGGGGCCTGCAGCAAGGGCAGAGGCGGGGGAGTCCCCGCCAGACCCGGCTGCTCCTGGTGATGGTGCTGCTGCGTTGGCGCGTCCCTCGCGGGGGCCGATGTAGACAGAGAGGGCGTGGATGGTTGATTTACCTGCTGGCTCAGTTTCACCAGGGGCGTGGCCTGGTGGCTGGTGCCACCAGTAGCCTCGGGATGCGGCCCTACAGGCAGCGAAGTACCACCATGCAGCTCCGCCGCCGCAGGTCCGCCCCTGGCAGCCGCCTCCGCCGCCGCCGCAGCTTCAGGTGCTTGCAAGACGCTTGGCCCCTGCCCTTTGTGCCGCTGCTCCGTCTCCCTCTCCTGCTCCTGGTGCTGCTGCTGCTGCTGCCCCTGCTTCTCCTTCCACCCCAGCAGCGTGGCCAGGGTGCCCGCCGCCCCCGCTGTCATGGTGAAGTTGCTCCAGATGCTGTCCCCCGCGGTGGGGGCGCCCTGCTGCTGGCCCTGCCGCTGGTCATGGTGGTGGTGGTGGTGGTGCTCCTGGTCGTGGTCTTGGTCGGGGATGGGCGGCAGCCGCGGCCCGGCGGCGCTGGCCACCCCCGCGCCCCTGGCGATGCCGTCACGGTGGAAGGCCCCCGCATCCAGAGCACCCCTGGTCCAGGGCAGAATGGTAGGAACAGGGAGTACCGGAAAAACCTTGGCCGACCAAAGTACGGCAACGGGGTTGGGGCGGTCCTTAGGTACCAGAGGGCACGTGCACACAGGAGGAGGCCGGCGACCACTTTGAGCCCCACAGGACCGCTATAACCCAGCTGCCTACTAACTGCAAGGGCGGACGGGTACGAAGATATCCCTACATAGAGCTATCACTTGGCGCGCACGCACCTGAGTGTGCCCAGGTCGCAGTACTCGAGCACCAGCTGCAGCTCGTAGCCGTGCGGCCGCAGCTCCACGCCCCCTGCCGCCAGCGCAATGCCGATGCCCGTGCCGCTGGGCAGCCGGCTGGCGGCCCCGGGCGCCGCCTCGCCCAGCCCCGTGGCCGAGCCGGCGCTGATGTATTGGATAACGTCGCTGCCGGCGCTCTGGGTGCTGTGAGGAGAAACGAAAGCGCATGGAGATGGGGTTAGGAGGGTCAGCAGAAAGCAAGCATGACTACACAGTAGTTACGGCGGGTAAGTCCGCCGACCCATCGTGCACGAGATTCGGGCTGTCGGCATATACGGCAAGACTGAGGCGAGTGTGGTAAGGGGCAAGAGGTAAGGGCACACCCTACGCAATGTGCTCCCGTCATCTTGGCGCCCCTATCACGGCAGGTGCATACGCTTAGCGCTCAGACGCCAAGGCACGCAACTCACCGGGTGCTGTCCAGGACAGGCCGGAAGCTGTAGCTGTAGGTCTGTGGTGGACCGGCGCGACAAGAGGAACGTAAATATTCAGATAGCAAATATTCTGCGGTACAAAGGAGGACAGATAGCCTACGAGGACCCAAACATACGGTACGTGCCAAGACGAAATGCGTCCCATTACTCCCGCACCCGCGACCAGCACCTGCAGCGCCAAAGTAGCACCTGCACTATGTGGGGGTGCGAGGCGCCCAATGAAGGCCACCCCGGACGGCCGTGCAACGCTGCCATCATCAGCGCTAACACACCACCCTCGCTGCACCCACCTGCACGATGTTGGGGTGGCTCATGGCGCTGCTGATGGCCGCCTCCATGACCGCCATGTGGTGCTGCTGCTCGCTGCGCGTCAGGCTGGCAGGCAGCAGCATCACCTTGACGGCAACCACCGTGCCCTGCCAGATGCCTGCGCAAGAAGCGCGTTCCGGGTGAGGGCCGAGACATGCTGCCAAATGCTCGGCGGGGACCCAAAGGCACACCCGTAAAGTAACTTATGTAGCGCGGCGTCTGCTGCAGCATCGTGCAGGTCACATTTGTCCTCCCGGAGGCGACAGCACACGCACCCTTGTAAACCCGAGCGAAGCTGCCCTGGCCGATGGGCTCCAGGATGTGTACGGCAGGCTGCTGGTGACGGGCGCGGCCCGCCAGCAGCGTACGGCGCAGCGCCTCCACTTGATCGGGCTCTGGCGGGCATGCGGGCGCGGCACGAGAAAGGTTGACAAGTTTGCTACCACGCTTCTAGGCTCGGATTGGACTTCCGGTCCGGCGTAACTGCATAGCGTGGCAACAGGCGCCGCTGTTTTCAGGGTTTGTAGGTAATGCAGCTTACTACCGCGCATACTACCAGTGGTATCCGCCTGCTCTCAGTCCTAGCGGCTGTGATGGGTACGCTGCAAGCCGCGCGCGTGTACAGCCGTGCCTTACGCATAACGTTCCCCATAGCCGATTGAGCCACTCAAAGCCACGCACCGCCGCTCCTGAACGCGTCACCAGAGAGCAGGGAGCCGCTGGGAAGGCTTGAAGGCCCCGCGTCCAGCAACTCCGCCCCGGCCGCCGTCACAGCCACCTGCACCCCGCTGACACGTGGCAGCGGCTGGGAGCGCACACGCGGGGCGTTGATGCCGTGCGGTGCGTCACCGGCCGCGGGGCTGGGGCGTCGCCTTCTGGGCTGCCGTGGGGCGGAGGAGGACTCCAGGGAGGGCGCCGCCGCTACGCCCACCACCGGCCGGGGTCCGTGTTCGTAATCCAAGGCGGGGTATGGGGGGTCGGCGCCAGCCGGCTCCAGGCCCGCAAGACCCTGGCCTTGAGACTCATCACGTTGCCGCCATCTGCGTGGCGCAGAAACGCAGCAGCTGTCAGCGCCTGCTTCTAGGCAGCAGTTAATGCAAGCAAGGCTATCGACCAAGCCGGCATATGGGCGATGGGGCTTTGTCCCGGCTAGCGATACCTGAAAGCAACTGGCCCTACCCGATAGGTGGGTTGCCCCTCTGGTCTTCGCCGTCACTGCCGCTGCCACCACCGCTGCTGGCTGTTCCCGCCGGCACCGTGCCGCTGCTCGCGGAGCTGTTGCGCACTCTCAGCTTGAGGCCGCTGCTGCCAGTGCTCTCACGGACCCCTTGATCCCCGGCCTCCCTCTGCTGCTGCCGCCGCAGGCGCTGGAGGGAGGCGGCGATGATGGCAGCTACAAACGCCAGCGCGCCTGCGCCATGGAGCAGAATTGAGGGCATGCAAGTAACGTTACTTGTCAACCAAGTAGATGCAGTGCCTGTAACATGCCATCGTCTACTGGACCATGCACGGCAAATGTCCAGCAACGTCGTAAAGGTGGTCGTCTAGCTGCGCGGGCAAGGTTCGTTAGCACCCAATACCCGGCCGTCCTAGGGTCACAGTTGCCAGCAGCACCAAGCCCCGCTCGCCTCTCCTCCTGCCGACACCTTCACCATCCAATCCGCTCACCTCCTAGGCCCAACCCCAGGCCGAGCCCTAGCGCCAGACCGGTTCTTCTGCGGCGCCCCCGGTCCGCCGGAACCCCGTAGCCTGCTTGGAGCTCATTGCTGCCGTCCGCCGCCGCCAGGTTGGCTGTGCGGAAGGCCGTCTCGTCCGCCACGCAGCGGTCGGTGCCGCGCGTCGCCACGCAGTCGTTGCTGACCGGCCAGTCGCACACCATGGCGGATCGCACGTATCTGCGCGACACGTGGCATGAACACACGAGCACCGTGCATGAGCTGACAAAGCTCGCTGCTCGCGCCTTAGTGTGTCATTGCCCAGCATACCTCAACGTCAAGGGGTACTTTTCAACAAGGACCTGCGAAGTGCGATAGGCCTTACCGCATGCTCCTGTGTGCCCCGCCGTTCAGCCAGCGGGCTACCGGCTGGTCCCACGTGCCCACATGCTACCGACATAGGAACACTGTGTACCAGGTGACCGGCAACTCACATGATGGTGTAGCCCCCATTGTCCGCCAGCTCCGAGTCCAGCACCTGGGTCGTATACGACACGCTGCGGATGTCAAGGAACGGCGCCTGGCACCGTACGGCTGGGTCCCCGCCCGGCGGCGCCGCCAGCCCCGGCGGCGGTCTGACCAGCGTGGGCACCGGCACCAGCGTCTGGTTGCTGCGGGACGCGGCCTGCTGCTCCCCGCGCTCCTCGTTCCACCCCTGGTCCCCGTCGCCCGCTGCCCCGCCGCCTGATGCCACCCCAGCGATGGACCAGCACAGCGGGTAGGCTGTCACCAGGGACACATCCTGCCGCGGATGTGACTGCTGCTGTGGCTGTTGGTCCGGGGGAGCGCCTTGGCCGGTGGCGTTTGGGGCCCCGGCCTGACCCGTGGGTCGCGGCAGGCTGCGGAAATTGGCCTCGGCCATAAGGAAGGGCGCGCAGGCCACGCGGTGCTGCACGCAGCCCTCCAGCCGCACCGTGGCGCCGTCGCTGCGGGCCATGAAGTCCAGGTGCGCCGAGATGCGGGTCAGCGCACGTGTCAGCTCCAGACCCTCCTGCGTGGCGGCGCGGGTTAGGGGACAGGAGGGAAGTGGGGGAGTGAGCGTTGGGGCGGTGAACCAGTTGGCATACCGTGCGTGCCATGCAGCCGGCTGACCGGCATGAACCGCATGAACCGCATGAACCGCATGTAATGCTGTTGCACCCGTGGGAGTACTTGTGGTATGTGGGCCCTCGTCCGGCTGTACACCGGCACGCGGTGGCGTACGTGTCCCCGGGTTTTGGTGTTACCCGCATGCTGAGGGCCATGCTGAGCAGGGCGCGTCGCTGACCTACCAACGACAAGACGACGCCTGGCGCCAGCCGAACGCGTGCGTGGATGAAGGCGAAGTCCAGTTGGGTGACCGGCAGGGCGATTCCCGGGGGGCCCGGCTGCAGCGAGGCATTCTCCTGGCCTGCGGTTGGGGCCGGCGGTGCGCTCGAGGCGGCGGGGTCCGCGCCTCGGCCGCGAATGGTCACATCCCTCTGGAGTTGAACGGCTGTTTCCGGAACGTCCGCGCTCGTAAGCAGTATATCTCCGGCTAGCTGGATGACGACGGGCGCGGCATTTGCAGACGCATTGGCTGCGCCGGCCTCGGCAAGGGCGTGGAAAAGCTCCCGGGCGTTTCGGACTGTGACCTGGCCGCTGGACGCAGGCTGGGAGGCAACAAGGTACAAAACCGGTAGCAAGAGCGCGATAAGCGCGAGGGCATTGTGGGTCGCGAAGCAGTTGCGGGAGCACTTAGCCATCGAGTTGGGCCGCGACTTCGCCGGGGCCCTTGCTAAGGTAGGTCAGCACCATAAAACGACATAGCCAAAGGTGCACTTATTGCTGCTGAGGTTGTTTGGTGTACTCAGACAGGGCTTTAGCTTGTCATCTCAGGTCACCCGGCCCATGGGTCGTCGCGACGATGAAACGGGCCTAGACAGTACGAAGGATTACGTGCAGTTAGTAGCACGAGGCACCATACTACATTAGTGCCATGACAGTTATCTTCGTGGCGTAATGCGTTCATAGTCGTTGACCTCAACCAGAACGTTCACCCCTTGGACGGGCACGCGGGAACCCACCTGGCCTGCACGGAAACCTCAGCCGGCGTGCATGGTTGACTGTAGACGCGAATGCTGCGAGCGTTATGCAAAGGCAAGAGCTGATCGTGCCCCTTGCCCACGCTTCCTGCGTCCAGCACAGCCATGCAATGCGCTCGGGCGTGTGCACTACTATTACGTGCTTTGAAGGTGCTGGATGTTTATGACGCCCAGCAGATTGCCGTTGTAAAGTCGAACGGGTTTCAGCCCGCCCCGTGCAAGACACACCCGCTTTATTGCACGCGGCAGTGGGATACCCTGCCCATCCATGCTGCCTTGAGGTGCTGAACGTGTGCCGCTGTGTACGGGGTTGTAGCCAGGTTGGCAGGTTCCATGCAGTATCTCACCTGGCATGTCGTTGTTGGTGCGAATTTTGCTGCTTGCAGGCCAGCGCAAGGTTTGCGCACCGGCTGACGGAAGCGGCCTGATGTGCTGACATGCTGCATCCATGATGAGGGCTTGGCGGTGCGTGCCTGCTAGCCACAAATAGTACCATGACAGGAAAAGCAGTGTTAAATATGGAAAAGAAGCCGTCAATGCTTTCTTTAGGGTCGTCCAGGCCATGCAAGTTTGTGGCTTGACGCACAGACGGGACCAATACGACTGCACAGCAGGACAACAGACATCATACTAGCAAATATAAAAGAACTTCTTATCCATCAGCATAGCTTGGTGTTCAAATTGAGTTTCTGCTGTCGGCTGTTGCGGTTGTCGCTCGCTCAAACAGGATTCTTCCTCACCGGACCACGGCGATCACTTCTCCAATTCCGCACAATTACACATTGGACACCCCTGGCTCTTACTACGACTGGCCGCGGCTACCAGCTTCAACGACAACTGAGCTTCACCGCGTTGGCTTTTGCGTAGTTGTGAGTTATGCATTTTGTCATAAAGTTGCCGATAACTGCAAAGTTGCCTATGCAGCATTACGGCCGACATTTTGTCTTAGGATGACCCATGGGCCTGTGACGCACGAGCTTCCGTGGTCAGCCAACCACCTGGCACTATCCGAAAGCGTCCGCAGAAGCACCATACAGGTGAGAGCTTACATACATTAACAGAGCAGCTCACAATGTTTACAACATGGTCGGCATGACTCTGCGCATCAAGACTAGAGGCCGCGGTTGGGCCCCGTCAGCTGGCCCGGCTCTGCTTCTCGTCCTAATCCTAGCAACAACCAACTCTGTTTACATCTCCATTACACCTGCAACAGCCTCCAAGGCCGACACCCGGCATTCCGGCAGCTCCGCTCCGGGCAACCAGCAGCACCCGACTCCGGGCGCGGGCGCTCAGCAGCCCGCCCCAGACCACGCCGAGCACCACAGCAGCAGCTCCGAGGGCAATGGCAACCTCGCTGAAGCTGCCTTCAATCTCCTGGACCCGCGCGCGTGGGACATCGCCGCGCCCTACGTCATCGCCTCGCCCGGCGACACCCCCGCCTCGCAGCACCCCCATCATGACCCAGATGGCCAGCAGTCGAAGGAAGGTCCCTTGGGCCTCCTGCGCGGCGCCGCGGCCAGCCTGGCGGCCCGGCTGCGTGCGCTGGCGTCCGCAGCGCGCCGTGCTGAGGGCGCGGTAGGGGACCGGATGGGCCAGATGGCGCAGGACATGCGGGACCCTGAGAACTGGCTGGAGAACCCCTGGGTGCGGCACGAGGTAGAGGAGCTGCTCAAGGAGCGGGAGGAGGGCAGGCTGGGCGCAGCTGCTGCCGGGGAGCAAGGGGGCGGGGAGGGGGAGGCGTGGGCGGAGCAGCAGGCGGAGCGCCTCAAGGGCGTGCTGGAGAAGGAGAAGCATGGGGCGCACGCACCTGACCAGTCGAGCGTGCCACAGGCGGGCCAGCAGCAGCACACTGGCGGAGTGGCTGGTAACAGTAAGCACGACCAGGGCAGCCGAAATACCGCGGCTCAGGAGGTCCGTGGGCCCCGTGTTGCGGGCGGCCCCAGGGGCCCCGGCGGCGTAAGCCTGGCTGCGGTGGCGGGCGTGCTGCGGCCAACGCGGGCCCTGGTGCGCGAGCTGGGTGGCCTCGTAAGGTGGGCGGGGGCGTGGATGGTAGGTGTGTGTTACCTGGGCGCCTGACTGAGTGCTCTGGACGTGACGGCAGGTCCAATCTACACTTTGTTCAACACAGCTGGCTTGCAGTTCAACCGTTTGCAACAACCGGCGTGTCGATGCCCACGAAGATGCAATTGGCTGTAGAAGACAGACGTGCCCCTACCTTGCTGAAGCTGAGCAGCTGAAGCACCGACAGCCTCATCCTCTTGTGTGCACATTGTGTGGGCATTGTGTGGCCTGCAGGACCCTGGAGCGCCTCGCCCGCCCTCACGCCTCCCGCTCCGCGCCCACCACCGGCGACGTCGTGGACGGCGTTCCGGCCGCCGCCGCCATCGCCGCCATCTCTCTGTCGGACCCCGCCGCACTGCAGCCCCTGGCCGAGGGCCTGGCAGCTGCGCAGGGGCACTGCAGGGAGCTGTGGGCGGCGCTGCGGGCGGCGGAGGACGGTGCGGTGTTGGAGGGGGCGCAGGGGGCCCAGGCGGAGGGTGGAGCAGGGGCGGTGGCGGCGGCGGTGGCTCCGTGGCTGGAGGCGGTGGCGGAGCGGGTGCAGCAGGAGCTGGGCAAGGCGGAGGTGGGTGGTCACTGGAATGCCCGGACAAGCTGCGCCACTTGAGAATTACCGGTTGTTGCGCTGCTCGGATGCAAGGAATAGCAGGAAGTGTGTCGTGTGTCGAAAATGGTCATGTGGGAATCTGCAGTGGCCTCCTGGTTATGTGCCATGGTGTTGAACCTTGCTTCCTTACGGCCCCAAAGCCTGCGCCAAGCAATCGGTAGTGTGGTTTTGGCACGCCTTACGTGTCGCCTTATTCATCGCTTTGCTGCCCATAGGACCTGGTGGCTCAGAGCCTCGGGTACGGTGAGCACGGTGCAACCGCAACCGCAACCGCCATCGTGGAGGGCGCCGCCCTGCACGTGCACGACGCACTGCTGCTGCTGCGGGACATATCTGAGCCACCCTCGTCCTTCATCCGTACAACCGCTGTACTCCGCGCACCCGTGGAAACCGACCCCAACCAGCAGTTCCTCGCCAACCACCTACCGGGGAACATCCGTGCCGACCCTGCATCGCTCAAAGTCCCGACCGCCGGCATGCCTCCGCATCCCCACTTCCCGGCATTGAACGACTTGCCGTACGATACGGCCGAGGCACGCGCCGTACTGGCGCAGCTTCCCGTAGCTTCGCTGGTGCCGCTGCTGCATGGGGCGCTGGAGGAGCTGGCGGGCGGTGCTGGTGGCGGCCGTGTGGCTCGTCTGCGGAACCTGGAGGTGGCTGGGCAGGACGCTGCCAGCAGGACCCACGCGGAAACCAGGTGGGAGACCGTTGCATGTTGGGAGACCGTTGTAGACCGTTGCTGACCGTGCGGTTGGGAGACTGTTGCAAGTTGTCTTTGCTTGATGGCGCGTAAGGTGCGTGAGCCCGGGTAGTGAGGTCAGCTGAGCGACCTTCACAGACGGGAGCCATACTTGTGAAGGTGCAATCCTCGCTATGCAATCTGTGACTGTATGCCTTGATGGTTTTCTGCTTGCGAGTACGTCTTCTTACCACAAGCAGCCGTGAGTAATCCTCTTGATGTCCCGTGCTCCGCCTTGCACGCAACGCAGGGCCACCGCCGCCTCCGCCCTCGCCGCCGCCGCTGCCGAGGCCCTACAGCAGCTGCGAGAGCTCATCGACGCCAACGCGCCTTCCGTACGCATTGCCGTTCAGTCTGTCGTACTGGAGACACAGCCGCAGCAGGGCGAGCAGCTCGCACAGCAGATACTCGAGGAGGTCGCAGCCTCCTCCGGCAGCGACGAGGCCCAAACGCCGCCGCGCCACCCAACGCACCTTGACCCACACACCTTCACGCCGACGCCATCAGCTGCAGCTGGTGGCTCGGCGCTGCCGCTGCACCAGCACCGCAACACAGACGAGCAGTGGCGGCGCCAGCTGTCTGAGATGCATGGCCAGGCAGTGGCAACCTTCCTGGAGCTGCGGTCCCATGTTGCCGGATGGGAGGCGGACATGGCCAAGAGGGAGCACGCCGCACGCGAGGCAGCTGCGCGGGGCAAGCGCTGGTGGGGCTCGGCTGGCTGGCGTTGGGGCTGGGGCCAGGTGGAAAAGGCGGTTGGGGCCCTCAGCCGTGGCGTGTCGGACATGGCGAAGGCTGCCTGGTCGGGGGCAACGCACCGCCTGGGTAGGAAGAAGGACGGAAAGGCAGCCTCCCACGTCAAGGACAGCAAGCACGGCGGCGGCGGCGGAGCAGCTAGCAGTGGACCGGACGACAACTCGGTGTGGCAGGCGCATGCCACGTACCAGCAGCACCCTGGGGCAGCGGGCGGCGCCGGCGGGGGCGTAGGCAACGCGATGGGGCACGACATGGAGCAGCAGGGCCAGGGTAAGGAGAAGCGTCGGAAGGGCTCCAGCTGGCTGGGCAAGAGCGCGGCGGAGGCGGCCCCACTGCTCCGGTCCACTGCTCCTCCAGACCACGCCCACTGGGACCATGCCGCACACGGCGAGGCGGACGGCACCGCTGACGCCCCTGTTGACGGCCGCCCCGCGGACCAACAGCCCAGACCCCAGCCCCCACACCTAGTCCCTGCGCCTCCTCACCAGCGCCCTGGCCTCTTCACGGCTGTCGGGGAGGCACTCGCCGGCGCCGCCAGCCGCCTGACAGGTACCCGCCACCCCGCTTCATACGAACGAGCCACCACACCCCCGCCGCCTCCTCTGGAGCAAGCCCCTTCACCGCTGTTGACGCCGCACCCTCCCGCTGAGCCTCCCCCGGCCCACCTTCTGAACGCCGCCAAGGCCGCTAGACGCTCGTCCGGCACCCGCGCACGCGTGCTGCGCAGCCCGCTGCTGCAGCCTGTTGTGGGCCTGGCCAAGCGCCTGGGGCTGCTGGGGCCTGAGCCGGACGGGGAGCTGGGGGCCGCAGAGGAGCAGCAGGCGGACGCCGACGCAGCGGCGGAGAGGTCCAGGGAGCGGGCGGTGCTGCTGGGCGTGGCCTCGGAGCTGGACGTGCAGCTGGGGGCGGTGTGGAGCGGAGCGGTGGAGTCGCTGCGGGCGGCAGAGGAGAGGTGCGTTTGCTGCTGGGGTCGCGTGCTGGCAGCCGTGCTAACAAGGTGATTAGGACTGGTTGAGCGTTTCCGCTTGCTTCAAGGGGCCTCATAAGATGCTGGGTCGCAATCGCTGAACATCCTTGTGCTCTGCCGTCTTGTACGCATACACCAAACTCTAGCCTGAGTCATTGCATCTTCTACCCTTACGTCGCTGAATTACGCCGTCCGGTGCCTGTGCCTCGCTACCCCCTGGTGCGCAGGTTCGAGGCAGCCCAGCAGCTGCTGCTGTCCCGCCACACGCCTGGCCCCTCCGGGCAGCTGCCCACCCCACACCTGGCCGCCGCCGTCGCGGCCTCCGTCCCAGGCCCAGCCGCACACGCCCCGCAGCCCGACGCCAACGCGACGGCCACCACCTCTGACCCGCACCACCAGCACCCCGGCCACCAGCACACAGGCAGGCCCCACGCCAAGGGCCCGCCCGTAACGCTGTCTGTCCGGTCGCTCCTGCACCTCCCACACCTGCCCCACCTGCCTCATTGGGCTTCCCACAGCCCAGAAAACAACACAGTCAGCGCTGCAGACACCACCCACGGTGGCTCAGCAACAGCAGGTCCACCAGGCGCAACCACCACCGCCAACGACGCCGCCGCCGCCGCCGTGCTGGTGGGTCTGGACCAGGTGGACGCTGCATGGGCTGCCGTACACGAGTACCTGTCAGCCATGGGGGCACACCTGCAGGCACACCAGCCGCCCGCGATAGCTGGTCCACTACCTGCAGCCGCAGCAGCAACACCCGGCGGCCAGGCGGACCCAGACTTGGCCAGGGCGCAGGACGCAGAGCGGCGTCTCCAGGAGGCGGTGCGGGCCCTGGAGGAGGCCTATGCCGCGGCGAAGCAGCAGCAGGAGCAGGCGCTCGGAGAGGCCGCGAATGCCACGGGGGAGCACCATGCCCACGGACCCATCGCGGCCGCGGCAGCTGCGGCGGAGGCGGTTGCGCAGCGCGCCCGGGAGGCCCTGCAGCAAAGCGCCAAGGCGGTGCAGCACGCTGCCGTACACGGGGTGACGAGCATGGGGAGCGCGGCGGTGGGCGCGGCGGACATGCTGCTGGCGGCGCGCCAGGGTGCGGCGCAGAGGGTGGCGGACGCGGCTGAGGGCGTGGCGGCGGCGGCGAAGCACACGGGTCAGGCCGTGGGGGAGGTGGTGACCGGGGCCGCGCATGCGGTGGGCGGGGCTGTTGGGTCTGCGGTGGGTGCCGTGGCGCATGCCGGTGAGGCGGTGACGCACACGGTGGCAGGCGCTGGCCGGGCGGTGGTGGGCGGAGTTGTGGGGGTGTGCGAGGGGATTGCGGATGCGGCCGAGGCGGCAGCGTGCCGGGCGGCTGAGGCGGCGAGGGCGGCCGGCGGCGCGGTGGCGGGCGCGGGGCATGCTGCCAAGGACGCGGTCGTGGGCGTGTGCGAGGGCATCGCGGATGCGGCGGAGGCGGCTGCGTGCCGTGCCGCAGAAGCAGCCAAGGCGGTTGGAGGGGTTGTGGCGGGTACCGTCGGCAAGGCCAAGGAAGCTGCTGTGGACGTGTGTGCGGGCATTGCGGATGCAGGCAAGGCGGCGGCGTGCCGAGCTGCAGAGGCGGCCAAGAGGGTCGGGGGAGCTGTGGCGGGCGCAGGCAGATCTGCCAAGGAGGCAGTTGTGGATGTGTGTGAGGGGATTGTGGATGGGGTGGAGGCTGCGGCGTGCAGGGCAGCAGAGGCAGCCAAGGCAGCTAGCAAGGCCGCTGCAGGGGTGGTGCACAAGGGTCAGGAGGCGGTGGGGAAGTCGGCTGAGCAGGCTGCAGCTGCAGTGGGTGGTGTGGGACATGCGGCGGTGTGCGCGGGCCTGGCGGCGGCTGAGCGCGCTAGGTGTGTGGCGGCGGAGGCACGTCGAGCTGCGGCACGTGCCGTGGGCAAGGGCGGGGACACGCTGGGCGCCGTGGGCGGGGCGGTGAGAGATCAGGTGGAGGCAGCGGCGGGGGCAGTGCAATCGGCTCCTGGGCTGGTTCTGGATGGGGCACGTAAGGTGGCGGGCTCGGCTGCGGAGGCGGTGGGTGCGGCTGGTGGCGCTGCGGTGGATGGCGCCGTGCATGTGAAGGAGGGGCTGAAGGGTGTTCCCAAGGCGGTTGAGCGGGCGGGGGAGGCGACGGCGGGGCGGGTCGGGGATGCCGCGCGGGCAGTGGCGTCTGGCGTAGGGGCAGCGACTGGGGCCGTTGGGGAGGCGGCAGGGGAGGTGTACGACATGGGAAAGGCGGCGGCGGGCGCTGCCGGTCACGTGGCTCAGGAGGTGGGCGGAGCTGCAGCGACGGCGGCCGAGCATGTTGGTGGGGCTGTGGGCCACAAGGCCGTCGAGGCTGCCAGCAAGACTGCCAAGAAGACACTGCTGCACTGGTTTCTGGGCCCTGTCTATTGGCCCTGGAAGGTCCTGAAGACCATCTGGTGGATGGGCAAGAACTTGGTGCTACGCCCCCTGCGCATGGCGCTGCCTGCCAGGGGCAGCGGCCGCGGCGAGCAGGAGCAGGACCACACCTTGGCAGGAGGGGTTCGCAACGGGGCACAATTGATGATTAGGAGCATCCGTGAGGGGGCCTCCTTTGCGGGTAACGTCACCGGAGCTGCGCGGAACGTAACAGCAGCTGCAGCGGGCGTCGTGGAGGACGCTGCACACGCCGCGCGCAGCGCCGCCGAGGCCGCTGGCAACCGTACGGCAACTGCCGTACAGGCCACAACTGGCGTCGTACGGCGGACGGAGTACCGCGTTGTCGGGGCTCTGCGGTCTGCTGCGCACGGAGTTGCGGAGGCGGAGCGCAGCGGGGCGGAGTCAGCGGGGCGGGTGCTGCAGCAGACGGCGGCGGCGGCGCAGATCCTGGTTGGCAGGGGCCGGCGGACGCGCAGCAGCGACGCGCAGGGCGCAACACCCGGTGGCGAAAGTAATGGTAAGCGGAGAGAGCGCCAGCAGCTGCAGGACCACCCCGAGCGCGCAGCATCCCCTCTGGGCAGTGCTGGCGGCAGCGGCGGCGCGGGTGTCTTGAGCTCCGCTGACGGCGCCGCCGCAGCGGCGCAGCATGCGGCGGCGGCGGTGGCTGAGGAGGCGAGGGAACTGTGGCAGTGGGCCAGCGGTGGCGACAAGGACAGCAAGGACAGCGGCGGTGCTGCCCAAGCAGTCGCTGATGGCGCGGCGGGTGCCTTCAGTACCGTTCAGGACGCTGCAACCGACGCCGCCCAGCGCGCCGCTGCGGCCGCCAAGGAGATTGCGGACAAGGCAGCAGCTGCGGTGGCGACGGTGAGCAAGGGTGCTGCTGACGCAACGACCGGCACAGGTGTGGATCTGGGCGCAGGTGCGGGCAGCGGCTGGGGCCTTGCTTCGCACCTGCCGCCCAGCATGCACGCAGTTGGGCATGCGGCGGTGTGCACTGTCGAGGACGCACGTCTGGCTGCAGAGTGCGTGGCTTACGCGGCGGCGGATGCGGCCGCCTGCTGGGCCGCCGCCGCCCGCCAGGCGGGCCGGGATGTACGGCACTGCGTGGAGGCTGCCGTACAGGGAGTCGGCCAGGTGGTGAGCAGTACAGCGGGTGCTGTACGGCACGGTACGGAAGCCCTGGCGGACAGCGTCGCGCGGAGGGCCGCGGCAGCGGCGCAGGCTGCGAAGGAGGCAGCGGCGGCAGCCAGGGACAACGCCATGAGGCTGGCAGAAGGGGCGGAGAAGGTGGCGGGCACGGTGGGCCAAGCAGCAGGAGATGCCGCGCAGGCGGTGGGTAGCGGGCTGCACGAGGCGGGGGTGGCGGCGGGGCGGCTGGTGGGGACGGCGGTGGGGACAACGGTGGGGGCGGCGGAGCTGGCAGCGGCCGCAACCGCTGCAACAGCAATTGAGGCGGGACTGGCCGTCAAGCGTGCAGCTGAGCAGCTGGCGGGGGCGATGGTGCATGGGGCGGAGATGACCGCTGACGGTATGAGGGGCGCGGCACACACGACGGCGGAGGGTGTCAGAGGTGCGGTTCATGGGGCGGTGGGGGTGGCCTGCAAGGCAGGGGAGGTGTGCGCTCACGGGGTGGAGGGCGTGGCAGGGGCAGCGGCGGAGGCGGGCCGTACCGCGGCGAGGGTTGCAGGTGACGCTGCGCACGCCGCCGCGTGTGTGGGCGGTTACATCAAGGATGGGGTGTGTTACATGGGAGAGGGCGTCGTACACGCGGCGCAGGCAGCAGCGCACGCGGTGGGCAGCGGGGTGCAGGGCGCAGGGGAGGTTGTGGGCCGGGGTATTGACGCGGTGGCAGGGGCTGCGAGGGGTGCGGGGCATGCGGTAGCCGGCACAGCGGGCAGGGTGGAGCATGCGGCAGAGGACGCCGCGCACGTAGTGGGCAGCGGCCTGCATGACGCGGGGGTGGCGGCGGGGCGGGCGTTTGGTACGACGGCAGGGACTACCGTTGGGGCGGTTGAGAATGTCGCTCATTGGGCGGCTGAGGAGGCGACGGAAGCAGCGTGGGCGGCGAAGGAGGCGGCAGCGAGGGCAACCGAGCAGGTAGGTTGCCTTCGCAGGCATCCATGCCACTCCAGAAGGCAGTGGTACCATATGTCAGGAAACCGTGGCCACTGTCTTGCACCGTATGCCGTCGGGCTTATGTACATGCATTTCTGTCTGTCCACTGCATACTGGTGTGCGCTCATCTGTTCCCTACCGTATGTTTGCGCCCATGTGCAGGTCCATGGCGCCTCCTCCCGCGCTGCCCATGCGGCCTCCCATGCCCTGCACCAGGGGGCGGACGTGGCCAAGGGTGCCGCAGCCTCAGCAGCGCATGCAGTCGGCGACATGGCCCATGCTTCCAGGGCAGCCGGCCAGTCCGCTGCTGCTTGGGCGGAGCACGCGGCCCACGAGGCGAAGCATGGCATGGGCTCGGCGGTGCATGCGGCGCAGGGCGCGGCGAGCGAAGGTGCGAGGGCAGCTGCCGGCGCTGTGTCCGCTGGGCAGGACGCAGTAGGCAAGGCAGTGGGAGGCCTGGGCGAGACCGTGTCTTCGCGAGTGGCTGGCCTGTGGAACAAGTTCATGGCTCCTAGGCGTGGCCAGCAGCAGGAGCAGCCAACAGCTGCTGCCACAGCCGCCGTACCTGCGGCTGCTGTTGGCGGTGCGGCGGAGCCGGAAATGCCTGCGCAGGGAGGCGGAGGCGACGTGCCAGCGGCACGGGCCGCAGGCACCACGACTCAGCGTGCTGAGGACCGCTTCCGCATCGTGGACGACCTGGTGCGCCGCATCTACACCACCGCCACTGGCAGCACTGTGGGTTCCGGAGCTGCCGCAGCACCGCCCGCCCCTGCTCCTGCTCCTGCGCGCTCGTCCGCTACTCAGCGCGAAATGGGCTTGCTAGATGGTGGTTCGGGCCATCAAGGTGGCATTGTGGGGGAGGGACCCATGGGCCAGCCTGGCACCGGTCAAGTGGGTCAGGGTGAACATGAGGGTGTGGTGGGGCGGCTGCGGGAGGCGGCGGCGGAGAAGCTGCACGACGCGGCGGTGTACCTCAAGACAGGGGCGGCGTGAGGCAGCGACGCTGGTGGACGTGTGGGGCAGTGATGCATGGTGTGGAGGTGCATATCAGGTCATTTTGGGTTGGCATTATGAGGACCGTAGTAAACGTCCACATTTGCGCAAGGATGCTTCGTCTGACCAGGTCTGACCGTCTCCTGGTCTGGTTCACAGGGCCGTAGATAAGCTGGGTGCTGGACTGCCCACGGAGTCAAACATCAGGTGGTATTGCGTTACTGATTGGCCGTTGATGAGAGGTTGGCTGGCTTTCATGCACTAGCACCTGCTGTGCCGAGTTGTGTCTCGTGTCCATACGGCACACTCACTCCGCCGCTGAGAACGTTAGACACGTTCGTGTGCCTTGCCGGTATGCTCCTTAGTCGTTACATGAGCATACATTGGTACACGCGGTTACATGAGCACACATTGGTACACAGTCGTGGCTTGCGTAACCATGCTTAATTAGTGCTGGATGTCGCAACAACGGGTCCAGCTCAATTTTGGACCCGGGGCCTGCACAGCTAAAATCATGTGCGTGTAAAACACATAAGGGCTCTAAAACGTTCTGGAAGGGGACCAATTCACCAATACTGTACAACATACGGTAGCGCAACACAAGTTCCGGTCTTCCGGATGGCGCCCACCTGTCGACATGCAGCAACCTCAAAATAGCGCAACCCTGATCACAACTTGGGAGCTCCTGACACAAGCAGACAATCAGACATGCCACATGTGTGCCCATCCACTGCCTACCCCAGCCAACCCGTGCGCCAGGCGCACGCTCTACCCAACCACTTTATACCGTTAGGCCAGCAGTAAAATAATGCCAAAATGATAACGTGCGTTCACACAGTGGGCACAGCGTATACCCTGGGCTTTCAGCGCCTCGCCCGGCAAGCCGCTGCCAGGTTGACACGAGGCCTCGGTGTGGTAGCTGGCAGCAGACGTCAGTGTGAACCGGTCACGCGCCTGTTACCTTCAGCCCCTAGCCTGCTTCCAAGCCCCCCGCAACATCGAACCGCAAAACATCCACCCCCAGCGCACCCGTTAACCCATCATGCCTCCACCCATAATAAACCGTAAGTTTCCAGCCACCAAACAGCAACGTAGCGGTCTTCTGCACCCGCAATCCATGGCAGCTCACAGGTCTGTCCCATCTCATACATATGTAGGGTTGGCACACCCCCATATGTATATGCCATATATAGTTTTGACCTATATAGTTTTCCTATATAGCTCACAGGGGCCTACCATATGGCAAAAGTATAGTACGGCAGCGGTGGAAGGCCATTTGGCGCCAAAGGCGCGGCCAAACATGTTTAAACTGCGCTTTCTGAGGCAGGAGTGTGATAACAGCTATTGAATACATGTTGTATCACTGTTTGGTAAAGGAAGGGCACCTCCGCGCTGCTCCCTGCCTGCTTGAGCCCGACAATGATGGCACGGCATCTGTTGCACCCCACGGGTGATATGGCATCTGAGTAGGTTGGGATTGTTAGGACACCCAACAGACAACAAAACGCTGTGATTTGGGGTAGTTTAGGGGCGCAGAGCCTTGGGTATGTAGGGGCATTTTCCAAGTTCTGGGTCACCCACAGCGCCCCTCCGCATACCAACATTATAAAAGACCTGGATACAGGATTGGCATCATGTACCAAAAGTTGCACCAGAAAAAACGGACGGGAACATCATTTTTTACGTTTCACCATATGCCAAAAATATACAATATATATAATATATATAGAACATATATAGGGCAAAGAGTCGACCTATACTTTTGGCCAACCCTA
>VFQN01003436.1_pt1 | contig 22660 bp, 33 predicted proteins | sample 3512371 | NCBI WGS metagenome assembly VFQN01 (sample SAMN10412370, study PRJNA504923) | tailings metagenome | isolation source: Replicate 2 from Balatoc abandoned mine | place: Philippines: Itogon, Benguet | collected 2017-08-28
GGCGCAACAGTGCCGTTGCAGGGAGCGAGGCATGCGGCAGAGCAATAAAGTTCCTGAGGATCTCCGTCGTCCCCGCTGTGTCCCTTTTGCACCAGGTCACCAGCAAGGAGCGGGGCCACAGCAGCTGGGTGTAGGTACAGAGCTGAGGGGCCAAGACTCAGCAACACGCCACCACACCAGCACCACCAACCCTGGGTGGAACGGTTTGCTCGGCAGTATGTGGAACCTCTGATTTGAAAAGGCAAGCGGGAGGTCCCTTGGCCCGCCCTCCGACCGAAACAACCCACCAGGTGTGGCCCCAGTCCCACAACAGCTCAGTCCTGGTCCGGGTGCGCTGGAAGGCGTCATCCGGTTTAGGCGTGACGAACGCTGTCGATGGTCTTATATTGTTCACTATCAGTAGTGCGGCAACTGCGTGGACTGCCACGAGCGAAAGGAAGGATATGTCATGGCGCCGGGAGGGTACGTTGCGACGCCACCGCGGACTGCCTGCTTCTCCAGGACACGCCATTCAACTTCAACTAACAAATAAATCTGTAAGGATGCTAGCTGGTACTGATCCTAGCAGTGGTAGCATTCTGGTCTTGGGCGGGCGATTTGGGGTAGTTCACAGTTGTTAACAAGGGCTCCAATGCCGCCGGGGGCTGTATCAAAGGCTTTGTCGGTCGTGCACGGTACTCAAGGGCAATGGGGCCATGCACAAGCAATGCGGCCTGAGAATACATGCTGGGCACGTGCTGGGCACGGCCCGCTGAGCAGATGGGCCACGAGCCCAGGCCGAAGACTGACAGGGGCTGCCTGCGGCTGCGTGACGGGGGTTAACTGGGGTCTGGGGTTCTGGAAGGATAACACAGCCGGAAAGGGCCCAACACTGAGCGGCATGCAACCTAGGCGATACAGAGTCAGCGGTACGGCTAAGAGCGCCTGCAGCTATCTCTTGCATTCAAAGCGACCATTGGGGGACACAGGGCTGCCAAGCTGTAGGCGCAAGAGCCACGGTGACCGGTGGATATAGGGGAGCACGTATCGGTTGGAACTGGTTGGAAAGACGGGAATGGGCCGCATGAACAGTTAGAGCACGCATGGCCCATAAGGGTGCATGCAGCCAGGGGAGAGTGGGTTGGCCTCTACATGGGGCTGGCACTTATTTGGCACTTGTGGCTTTCTCGTCCTGTCCCGCCTGGCCCCAGGCAGGCCCCAGGTCACCCTGCACTTTCTCGCCTCTGGTTGCCCTGTAATGCCCTCCCACCCATGGTAACGGAAGAAACCAAGAGCACATCTTCGCCTGTTGCTGTAGGACGAGGTTCGGACCCAGGTCCGCGTTGCATGCCCCTCCATGCAGACCCTCATGTACCCGCACGCATTCAACCCCAAAAGCACGGGGGGCCGTGTCAATACTGGCACGATGAGTTTGCAAAAGTTTGCTGACCATAATCATATTTACAGCACAGGGCGATGGGCATGTGGCAGTACGGCCATTGCTAAAGAGGTCAGATCATGGGAGGTGAAGGCCATGCGTTGTTGTACGCCAGCTCCAACCTTGTTCCACACAATTCCAGACCCGGACCCCTTAGCAAACCGGCAATACCCATAAGCACTACCGTATATGCACATAGGACAATCTTGACATACCTGTAAACGCCACCGCGACAAGTGCCTTGAGCACACGTGCTTTCCTCCATGCTCGGCCTTGCGGGAGCCTCGCGTCGATCCATTTGTCAAGCTCCAATCCTAGGCGCTATGTCATATGCATCAATCAGGACCTTTAGCCATAGTGCATCCTCAGACCGGCGCTCGGCTACAACCATTGCGAGCCATCGTCACTTTCCGGCAGTATCGGGGCCCCTGCGGAAGTCAACGCGGGCGCAGGGGCGAGCTTACCTGTCAATACGTGCACGTCGCGACAAACCGGATGCAGAGAAGTCGTGGGGCGAGATCGCAGCGGATGCAGCTGACGTGGCAAAGTAGGTCGGTTAGGGCTGTCAGCATTTGACTCAGGGAGCCTGCACGCTGTATACATACAGCTTCCCCACGGTCTGCACCAAGACAAGGGGGCCTCGAGAGGGACTATGTGCCGCTGTGGGCAGACAACGCCTAGCCGGGCCCCACTGGTGCCCCTTTACAGGTGCATAGGAGAGCACTGAACTCTAGCTCTCTAGGCATGTCTTTGATGGCACTTACGCACCGTGCTGTGCCGATACACCCAAAATGAATCCATTCCGTGGCTCCGCTCATGACAAGGCGTATGGACAGCATACAGAGTTACCCCACACACCCTGGCTGGCTCCCCTATGCCCTTCCTGTTGCTCCTCCCCCTCCCCTCCCCTGCCAGGAATGTCCTCTCCAAGATCAAGGACACGGCCAGCAGTATCCTGACCCCAACCCCAACTACGAAACCGCCCGAGGAGGGCTCAGCTTCCTCCGCGTCCCGCAAGCCCGCGCCCCGCCAGGCCCCGGACGACCCCCTGGGCCTCAGCACCGGCGGAGGTACGGCACGTGGTAGCTGGTACGGCACCCATACCACCCGTCCACCACCTCACCCACAGCATGTAGCATCGTATCCACCGACCCACATCGTATAACCTTCATGCATGTCCAGTTGGGGCCCACCCCAACTCACTAGGGTGCCCGCCGTTGTGTCGGTACTCCAGGCGGTCTGTTGCCCAACCTCGTGGGTCGCGCCATGGGCGGGCTCATCTCCGGCGCGCTATCATCCCTCACAAAGCAGCTGCAGGAAGCTGCCAAGGAGCAGCAGGGCGTGTACGAGGAGGCGGCGGAGCGCATCAGGGTGAGGGGGTGCGGGACAGGGACAGGCACAGGGCGCGAAGGAATGCGTGTTCCACGCAAGGAGACCGTGGGCGCGGGGAAGGAGGAGTGGAAGGCAAAGCACGATAGCACAAGCGTATGGGACAAGGGGAGAAAAGTAGGTGGGAGGAAAGGTGGTGCCCGGCGGGGGCTGGATAGGCCTGTGCTCGGCAAAGTGGCGGGATAGAGCGGATGCGGGAGGGGCGGCGGCTGGGCACACATGGTGGGGCTGGGTGAGGGCATTGTGGAGCCGGGGCCGGGAAGGCAGCGGCGCACAGTCTAAGGCTGTGTGTTGGAGGCACGGAGGGAACGAGGGGCGTAGACTTGCGCGGGTTTGGGTAAGGTAGAACAGTTAGTCCTGGATGCGGTGGCAAGCTGCGCGCCCTAGCCGTTCTTTGTGCAACGGCCCTCCCATCGCCCGCAGGCAAGCGCCAAGCTCAGGAGCAGGTGGGTGCTTTTTCGTGGTGGTAGCACAGGCAGCTGTTACCGGCGCCGCCCGATTGCAGCATTAGATGTGCGGAACCAGTCCAGCACTGGTGGCGGTACTGCATGGGACTGGCACGCGCCATGACGTCCTTTACCGTGCCTGCCGCCGTTCTGAAGTCGGTTGCTGTCAGACCGATCAGTTTCGTACCTTAAAGACGTTGCCTCTTTCACTGCAGGCTGGGCAACGTGACGGTTGGGCCGCTCATGTCTCAGTCGTCCAGCAGCAGCAGCATCAACGGGCGGGTGACTAAGCAGATCGTACTGCTGATGCCGGTGTACGGCAGCGCCGGCGACGGGGGCACGGCGCAGGTGGCGGTGACGGAGGGGCAGCAGGGCCGCAGCATGCAGATATCGGTGAGCGGGGGGGAGATGCGGTTGAGGGGCTAGGGGGCTGGGCGGTGCCCGGTAGCTGTGGGTGGGTGGGGGGAACCGCAGAGCAGCAATGTAACAGAGACATGGACAAGGGTTGGGTAGCACCTGGAGGCCGTGGCTTGCTGAAGCAACTGTAAAATGGCGCGAGTGAGACATTCGGGAGAGGGAGGCGCGACTGAGGGGCTGCGCATGGCATGGTGCTTGCGGGTGGGGGCGCGCAGCGAGCGGAGGCAGTGCCTGTTTTGAGGAGTGGGACTCTGTGCGACCAAGGCACACGTGGCTTGCGTACCGTGTCACCTGACGGCAATGTTCCTGTCGTGCACTATGCTGCGCTTCCAGCAAACTGACAAGCGACGTGCATGCTGCCCGAGTGGTGCTGTCACACCTGCTTGACATATGGTGATATGGACCCGCAGCTTGTTGCACACCTGTTCCGTGCCCACCGCTTTCTTGCTCACAGGTGCGCACCAGCGACGGGGCGGTTGTGGTGGTGGACGATGGCGGCAGCGGCGGGGGCGGCCCGGGCGGCCGTGGCAGCGTCATCGACGTCGAGTACCGGGAGGTCAAGAAGGGGTAGGGGAGGAAAGCCGAGGTGTGGGTTTAAGGAAATGGGTACTAGAGGCCGCTGTGCCTGCGGAGGGCGAGGTGACGGGTTGGGGGCGGGCTACGGGTACTGGGCTGCAGCAGGCTAGCCGCCTAGGGTAAGGCCCTCCCGCTGTGCCCGTGTCGTGAAGCGGAGTGTTGGAGCTATACTGTACGGTAGAAATGCTGCATATGTGTGCACGCATAAGATGCTCGCAGGATGCTGTGTTGTTTGCTGGTTATGTTGGCAGGTTGGCATTTGGTTGGATACAATTAGGTTTTAGTAAGTTATGTTGCGAGGCGGAGTACGTAGGCGCATAGGAGCGATTGCAGCATGGAGCCTGCATGTGCTGCGCTGTCGCGTGGGAAAACGGATTCGGTCCCCACGATGACGGCCATCTTCGTACGGTGTACGGCAGTACGAGTGCTGCCATGATTCGTATAGCACACGTGTGGGCGCAACTTGGACCTGAGAGTGGTGCAATCACGCAGCTCTGAGCAGGAATGCCTGCACGCAATCAGCATTCCCGGCTCGGGCACACGTTGCGTTGTTCACTGGCATACGCGAGATGGTCAACGGCACGGACGTCCATCATCACAGAAGCTTCACTGACATCTCAGGCTTACAGGGATGTTGACGTTCACAATTGTCGCTACGGTACTCGCTCGCATTGGCAGCAGACTCTGTGACGATGATCACTTCCGGTCCTTCCCTGCGGCAGGAGTCGGCCCTGGGGCCGCAACCTGTGTGTCACGCGTGGCGTAGCCTAGTGCAGTAGTTACGATACACGACGTACATGCGTACCGTGACATCCGTTCACGGCAGGAGACGGCGTCAAAAGCTCAAAAATGAGGTACAGCAATCAGCATACATGCCTGGTTCAGGCCCTGCTGCCAAAGAACCCACGTAGTGCTACCATGGCCGAGATCCTTGCGACACGCTCTGTTGCGTACCCACCCTCGTTGCACACAAGACTCGTGCCTACAAACCTCCTATCATCTCATTCAGAACCACTCAGCATCGGTGTTTGCAATTGCCCATCCTGTTTCCTGGCAGTTGCAGGAGTGACTAGGCACAGCGAGCAACCCAGCTATTGCACACCAACATAGCATTCCCGCACTGGCGGGCGTCACAGACTCACAGTACTCGCCAGCCCCCGCGGCGCAATACACCGACCAGTAAGCATCCCGACGAGAACTCTTAATACGCCTCCACCCCGCGCTCCCCTTCGATGTTTGCACGGTCAACTACCAACCATTCTTGGGACCAGCACTGACAAACTCCTCGCGGGTTCCTCTCCCTCTCTTGCGCCCACAGTCTACAGCTTTGTCAACCCACTTCCCCTTCGCGTGCAGGCACCAGCGCTTTCGTGAACCCTTGACGCCTTACACGCTTTCTTCGCGGTCCTTGTTCACTCCCACAGCTCGCCCCTGTCGTCCACTGCTACCGTCATTAAGCTCGGCGCCTGCCTTACACGGCATCCCTTCCGCAACAAATCGTTGATCACTCAAAAAAGCTCCACCCTGCCTGCCTGCCTCACCCTTGTCCCCGCCCATTCTGGGCACCACCTGAGCTTGTGGCTGCCCCACCATGCCCGTTCGCGGTTGGTCCCTGCTGCCCCCCGTGCTCCACCCCCTCCGCGCCCACCGCCGCACACCACTCCATGGCTCCTGCTGCGGCCGCCGGCGCAGACGCAGCGCCCGCGGGTGCAACCGCGAGCGCTGCGCCTATCGCCTCCGCGTCCAGAATGTACGACACGTGCTGCCCGTTGCCATGCCCGTTCGCGTGCCCGTTGCCGAGTCCGTTTGCGTGCCCGTTTGCAAGCAGGCGGCTCCGTTCCTCCCGGGAGCCCTCATGGGAGGGCTTCAGGCGGCCGCCAGCGTCCCCCGGCTCGCGCCCCGCGCCGTACTGTGTCGCGGCCTCGCGCTGTGCCTGCTGCGCCATGAGGCGTGCTGCGCGCCGCGCCTCCTGCTGCCAGTCGAAGCGCGACACGGCCACGCTGAGGATGACGGCCTGCGGGCGGCGCAGCGAGGGGCCATGAGAAATCTGGATGTACTGTAGATGTACGGTAGCACCAGTGGGCCGTGATGGATTCAGGAGGGGCGTCCAGCTGGAGCTTCAGTAAACCAAGGGCTGGCAAGGGCCCTGTCGCTTTGCTCCATTGAACATACAGTACCTCAAGCCCAACATCCACTGTGCCCAGCACACCTCCACCCGCTCCTGCCCCAGCCCCACGCGCCACGCCCCAGGCCCCACACCCCGCACCTGCAGCGTGGTGGCGGTCGCCAGGCCGCACCAGAATCCCACCACGTCCCACCGCAGCTTGAATCCCAGCAGCATGGCCAGCGGGCAGCCCACCAGCCAGTAGCCGCACAGGTTGAGCAGCGCGCCCATGGACTGGTGGCCGCTGCCGCGCAGCACGCCGCCCAGCACCGCCACCATGCCGTCGCCCAGCACCGACCAAGCCAGCACGGGGATGATGCGGCCAACGTGGTGGATCACCTGGGAGGGTGTAGCAGGGCCGGAGAGGGCTGCTTGTGTTCTGGTCCCCGACAGCTGTGCCTGCTATGCGTGACCCCGACATGCCCACGGCGCTTCGCAGCCGCAACGCGTCGTTTGCACGGGAGCATACGCCCCTTTCCCCCCACAAAACGGCTATGGCACTCCCGCACCCGGTCTCCTTCGACCTGCCAGCACGCTCTACCATGCAAATCAAGGCCCGCAGCAGCCCCCAGCAGCCCCCATGCAACCGACACCCTTCACCCTTGCCCTCCTGCCCTCACCTGCTCCTCCTGCGTGAACACACGCGCTATGGAGTGCCTCCCCAGGAACAGCGTGGCGGAGATGGCCAGCTGCGTGGCCACGGCGGTCAGCAGCGCCACGATCGCGGAGCGGCGCGCGGAAGCGGGCGACCCCGCACCCAGCGCGTTGGCCACACGTGTGTTAGCAGCGGTGCCCAGGGACATAGGGATCATGTAGGTCCACGAGGTGATGTGGAAGGACAGACCTGGGGCGAGAGAGGGGAGCAGTAGCGGTGAAAGGATGGTGAGAGTGGGGCGGGGTGTAGGCATTACAGGTGCAAACGGCGTGGACAGAGTCTCAGGTAGTGGGGGGTAACCAAGACGGCTGCACACCACGCTGAGCCCTCGTGGTACAGTCAGTCCAATCGCGGCACTCACCCATGACGGCAACCGCGACATCCGCGAACTCGCCAAGGGAGCCTGCAGATGCGGGGAGGTGGGCGAGTGAGGCGGCAGAGTCAACATCAACATGGCCATATGCCTCCCGTGTGCATACATGTACTCCAGGGTCAAAAGGATTGGAGGCTGCCGCCTTCTACCCCCTTGGCAGCCAGCCTGTGCCCATTTGCTTGCCGAGCCACCGGCCCCACCTGCCATGAAGATGACGCACTCAAAGATCCACCACTCCATGCATATCATCGCTGCGGCAGGAACCGCGTAGTGCAGGTAGGAGCCCCAGCCCTCCAGCGCGCGCCAGCTGAAGCCCGGCCACGTGTACTGCGGGTGCCGCCGCGCCGCCCGCCGCGCGTCGCGCACGCACGTGTACACCAGCAGCAGCAGCGAGTAGGTGCCGGTGGACAGCACGAACGCCCACGCGCCGCCGTCCAGGCCCATCTTGTACCTGGGAGCAGGCGGGCAGGACAGATGCGGGTCAGGGTCGGGGTCAAGGCGGAAACTTGTGTACTACGGTACTCCCCGCTGGCTATATGTTGGCTGTCACAGGCTTCAACAAGGAAACGAATGCAAGCAACCATACACCCAAAAATGCCTGGATTCCGCAGCATGGTTGCTGGATAGCAGGATAGGTGTGATGGACATGGATAGGTGCACGGGTGCCAGCATAGCCTATGACTCACTTGTATATGAGCAGCCAGTTGTAGAAGGGGCACAGCGCCGCGGTGATGATGGTGCACACGGTGGAGGGGCGCACCTCCTGCTGCGTGACCAGGTAGCGGTACAGGCAGGAGGACACGCACGACAGGTACAGCGCGGGGGTGGCGATGCGGAGGTACCTGCACAGGAAGGGGCGGAGTGGGGAGCGGCCGGGAGGGGGCGAGGAGGATTGGGAAGGCGCAAGGGCCGTGCAGCAGGTGCGTGTGTGCGAGGGGACAGGGTTGACCTGGTGCAGGGGGAGCCGGGGGCTAGAGACAGAAAACGCGACCGTAAAGGAGGCATCGGCCAAGCACGAGGATGCGTTGCCCGAGGAAGGTCACGCGACCGTCACGTGTGCATGCGGAGCCAAGGCCTTGACTGGCCTCGCTTGAGCCGTATTCCTTGCCGCCCCCCTCGCTGCCATCCCGCACGGTTCAGACCTCATCCCACCAGATCTCTCCAATCGTACACGAGCCCAAACAGGCCTACGCCATGAGTAAACAGGAGGTCCAGGACTCGCTGTCCGCTGTCTGCTACTCGCACCTGCTGGCGCCCTCCACGATCTCGGGCGCCTGCCCCAGCGCCGACAGCAGCCTGTGCGCCTGGCTCCACACCACGCTGATGGGCACGCACGCCACCCAGCAGATGAGCAGCGCGCGCTGCAGCACCAGCCCCAGCATGGGGTAGTTCTCAGCGCCAAACGCCTGGCGGTGGGTGAGGGGGCATGGGCAAAGGAGGCCAAGTAAATAATGTAGTGGGCGGATGCAAAGCCCGCCGGGCATGGGCATGTTCGCCAGGGCTATGCAAGGGCTGGTAGCCACCTGGGTGTGGATCCCTGCACGCAGCGCTCGCCGCGGCAGCCCGGCAGCAGCACGTGTCATTCACGCGCGGCTGGGGGTAAAGGTTGCATCTGCCCCCACCTGCCCGCACAGCGTCTCCATGCCCGCGCTGAGGCCTATGACCAGCGAGTAGCCGCTGATGTTGTAAAAGGAGCCCGCCAGCACGGCAGCCGACAGCGACACGGGGTCGTTGAGGTGGCCGATGAAGGCCGCCGCCACCACGGACAGGGTGTAGCCGGCGATGTTCTGCAGCACCAGCGGCAGGGCCAGATGGAGGAGCCTGTGGAAGGAAAAGTATGAGGAAAGAAGGGGGCGCTGGTGTGTGGTGGTGGTGCGGGTGGTAGTGCATGGGGTGGTGTGGTGCGTGGGAGAATCATGCATTGATGCGCGCAAGTTTTTTCAAAGGGGGGTGGGTTATCAGGTGTCAAGGACATGGCAGTAACGGGGATGAGAGTGGGCGGGCTGGCGTGCTGATGCCATGCACGTGTGGTGCTTGGAGGCCGCATGGTTCGACGGTTGTGCCCGATGGTTGTGCTCGGTGGCTACGGGGCGCCCTCCATCCATGCGTGCCGTGGTTCTGCAAACCGCAGGTGTCGAGTAGCAAATGAATGACCCTTTCATTGGAGTTTATATCGCGTCGCATGTGCATGCTGACCACCACTTGTTTTGGGGTGGGCCAGTCTTGTCCGTGTCACACTTTCGCACCTACCCCCCCAGCTCGGCCAGCAGTTCGCCACCCTTCCTGGGTGGCTGCAGAGCTCTCCGCTCATCGTCGCCCGCCTCAAGAGTCGGCAAGAGTGGGGCCCTTAACGTATCATCCTGTTGCGAAAAGGGCTGCCCTTCACCGCTTGACGAATTTCGCGGGGAGAGCACCATTCGGCGCAGCCCAAGAAAACCTCCCCCTCTTATGACACAGCCGGCGGCGCTCTATAGGCAGCTAGTACAGATAATCCGTGCAATAGTCGCACGTGGTGGGCCTACAAGTACAAGAGCGCATGGCGACTCTGCTGGGGGCTACAAGGGCAGGGTTGCAAGGTTTTAGGCTTGAAGCTGCTGCGCGCACACTCTAATTTCTTTATGTAGCCGATTCAGACATAATCAGCATTCCCCGTCGGCGTGATAGGCAAGCCAGAAGCCACCCGCATGAAATTGCTCTGGCAACCACCAACCGCTCGCGCCAAACTTCCGGGCAGGCTTTCGGCCAATCCATTAGTGACCTAGCCGGCTTCATTAGGATCGCATAAGCACTGACTGGCCGTGTTTTGGGTGTGGGCTTGTGCCCCGACGTCTAGAGCAGTGGACAAAGGAGGGACAAAATGGCTGCCTACGCCTATTTGAGCAATGATGTCTCCTTTCCTGATAACAATGCGACATGGAGTGAGATTCTAGCACGCGACATTCAGTGGGAAACGTACTCCACCGCGCGACTCATCACAGACAAAGACCTCCAGCTCATCCGCCGCTATGATAAGCGTTCACCGGAGCTGCAGGCGGCTATGCTTGATGAGGTAGGTTCTGCAAGAGCTGGCAGAAAGGTTTGGCCTGGCACCCTGCTGGTCGGCGACCGCGATCCCTTGTGGACCCACAGTCTGGACCAGCATACGTGGAGGCCTTCATGACGGTCCTCAAGAATGTTACGAAGCCGGAAACAGTGCAATATGTACTGGCTTTGCTAATCCAGTTGCTCCGAGGTGGGGTTGCAGCTTCTCCGAGGTGGGGTTGCAGCTATTGGCCTGTGGAGAGGTTGCGAGCCGGGTTGCAATCGATTGACGGTCCTGCGGCCCTGGAACGCGCAGAGAACCCTTCGCGGGCCCGCCTCTTCCACCAGCAGAGCGACCAGCACCTCTCGGCGCAGCCGGACCCCTACACGGTCTTCGAGCGGTGGGTCTAGGTTGCCACCGCAACAGGGGTGTGCGGCGTGCTGCGCGCCTGCAGCCCTTTGCAGGCCCTGCTCACGAAACGGTCCTCTGTTCGGCCACCCTTGCAGGCTGCTGCAGCGCCAGGATGACTGGTGGTCCCAGGACAAGGCCTGCAAGCTGCTCACGATTGTGATTGAGAGCAGGCCCAAGCGGGGCGTGGTGGGCAGCGGGCCCGGCACCTCGGACGGCTCCAGCTACAGCGCGCCATCGGACCCAGCAGAGATGGTACGTGCCGGCCGTTAAAATGCTTCCACAAACAGACAGCGTTTGAGAACATCCACATCTGGCGTGAGGGTCCCCTCTACCGTGCAGTGCACCTGCAGGCCCTTTGTACTAAAGCTAATCCATGGCCTGTGCTGCAGCATACCTTGCACTTATCATCTGTCCTCTGTATGGCCTACTTGGTTGTTTCCCCGTCTCCCACGGCGCCCGGTTCGGACCCGCAGCACATGAGCCTGTTCCTGGACTGGCTGGTCAGCCTGCTGAACGGCACCTCCAGCAGCAGCAAGCCGCTGACGCCGCTCAGCAGCAGCGCGGTCAGCTGCCTGGGGGCGCTGCTCAAGGAGCGCAGCACGCGGCAACTCTTCCTGCGGGCGGGCGGCCTGCAGGTGGGTCGGGGGCGAGGGTAAGGGGCATGGGAGGAGGATGGGGACTTGGGATTTTGCGGTAGAACGACGCAGCAGCCGGTCGCACTTAGGTGAAGGGCCGGCGGGCGAGGGGTAGCAGCGAGGGGCCAGGGAGAGGAAGGGAGCGAGCGGAAGGGAAGGAAGGGTGTGCTGTTGACGGGATGGTGCTGGCCGCCCGGGGGGCGCATGGAGGCGGTGGAAGCGGGGACGTACTGAAGGGGTGGCGGTGTCTCTCTGTCAAGTGCGTAACAGTGGAGGGCGAGCAACTATGAAGGCGCGTGTGTGCGCTTGTGCAGCTTGGGGGAGGTACCTACAACTTATGCTGCGGCTGGTTGGCAGTGTCAGTGCCTGTAGGCAGCACGTGTTGTTGGCGTTCACCTAAGGCGTGTTCTTTGGAGCCCATGCGCTGATGGGCCGCATACTTGTTTGGCTAAGGCTGCAGGGTGCCTTCGGCATGTCTGTATTGCTTTGTCATTTGTATTATCACTCAAATTTCGAATTTCGTGTACTGCCTTGGCCCCATGTCCCTGAACACCTGCCTGCTCGCCTGAGGTTTCCCGCGCCATCCCGCCTTGTCCTACCCCCACGGTCTCCCTCCATGCCAACCTCACACCACCTGCATCCTCGTCACTCGTCACTCGTAACTCCCGCTCGACCTCCCAACGCCCGCACCCCTCCTCACCCGCCTCCAGGTCCTGCCGGGCGTGCTGCAGCGCGTCAAGGACTCGCCCACCTCCGCGCAGCTGCTGTACGAGACGTGCATGTGCATCTGGCAGATGACGTACCTGCCCGCCGCCGCCGAGGTGATGGGCCAGATCGGGCTGGTGAAGCAGCTGGTGGACGTGGCGCGCACGGCGCAGAAGGAGAAGGTGTTCCGCGTGTCGCTGGCGGCGCTGCGCAACCTGCTGGGCTACGAGGAGCTCGGCCTGGCGGGGGACATGGTGGAGGCGGGGCTGAATAAGGTGGTCATCACGCGCCAGGCGCAGATGTGGGGCGACCCCGACATCGGCGAGATGCTGACGTACATGGACGAGAAGCTGCGCGAGGGCATCGTGATCCTGTCCAACTTTGAGAAGTACAAGAAGGAGCTGGGCAGCGGCATGCTGGACTGGAGCCCCATGCACACCAGCGAGCTGTTCTGGCGCGACAACGTGGACAAGTTCGAGGACCGGGACTTCATGGTGCTGCGCATGCTGCTCAAGCTCATCGAGACCAGCCGCGACGTGAGGCTTTCGGGGGTTGGGGGAGAAGAGGCTGGAGCTGAAGGGGCTGTGACTGTGGGAAAGGGAAGCAATGCTGCCCTGTGCATGAAGCCTGGTTGCTGTGACCCGACATGCTCCGGATATGAGAAGTTCACGACTGGTAACGTTGTAATACCAAGACTGACACTGTCCTGCATTGCTCCCTGCAGATCAAGACGCTGTCGGTGGCGTGCCACGACCTGGGCCAGTTCATCGTGCACCACCCCTCGGGCCGCTACCTGGTCACGGACCTGCGCGGCAAGGAGCTGGTCATGCGCCTCATGTCGCACGCCGAGCCGGAGGTGCAGCGCCAGGCGCTGCTGTGCGTGCAGAAGCTCATGCTCAGCAAGGACAAGCTGGACTTCCTCAAGGGCTAAGCCAGCGGAGACCGTTGTTAAGGGCTAGGGGGCAGGTCCAAGCCGCTGGGCCCTGAGCTGCGTTTGCTTACCACGTGGCAGCTGTGCTGGAGGGCTGCCAGTGTCTGACATTGTTCGGCCGCACTCAACCTGAGTCAGAAGCTATCTGTGTTTGTGTTCTGACGTCGGGTCGCCTTGGGACTGCACCGGGATTTACATGGAGGCGAGAAAGGGGCGCGCGGCTAGGGAGTCTTGGTGAAGGCGGCGGCGGGGGGTGGGCTGCATGACGACGAGTGGGTGCCTGAACTTGGAACTGAGTGACGAGAGAAGTGTGCGGTGGGTACATAGGGCTGTGAGCTGGTGACGGGTTGAACCTGTTATAACGAATCGCAGATTGGCAGTTGGGGGCGCCTAGCTGGTGACTGCCGGCGTGGCTGTCCTTGCGTGTTCGGGCTGCCGACGAAGTAGACGCGCAGTGCCGCCAAAATCAGTCTCGACGGACACGTATGCGCGCGCATTACTTACATTACGCCTGGGCAGTCCAGCGGCCCTAGATCCTGGCCACTGTAACAACTGCTGCATGCGCTTCCCCCACTCGCCATGGCACCCGCGCCTTCACACATACCCCCTGATCCACTTGAGGCCCAACCGGAAGCTCCCGTTGCGGAAGTTGCTGATCACTCCGCCGTCCGCAGTGAATTTGGACACCATGAGCCCCAGCTGCCGCACCTGGGCGCCCTGCAGCGGCGGCCGGCTGACGAGCCGCCCCCGGAACGTGGGCTTGAAGCCGCTGAACGGCAGGTCCACAGGGCCCCAGCTGGTGGGCGCGGTGAAGTCGTGCTGGTACATCACGCTGCAAGTGGGAACGCACACAACATGGGCGTGAGTAGTTTGCGGCAGTATCGCGTTGTATGTGGTCGCAGGTGAAGCCCGGCATGCTTTTGGCGAACAGTAAGTTGTGAGGCAAGCATTGCGCAAGCAGGCTGTAAGGTGTGCAAGTTCGTTTGGGCACATGGGCGCTAGCTGATTCCTGCTGCTTCCTAGCCTGGCCCTGCTCCCAAGCGACGCAGGCTGAACGACACCCCCCGCACCCGTCGTAGTCAGCGTCGGTCTGCAGAGCAAATGGGGCAAAGGGATCGGGGTTGGAGAAGACCACCGAAACAGAAGTCAGCTTCTTTCTAGGTTCCCGGCCTGCACGAGTGCCCCTGGACTTGCGACCGCACGGCCTCCCTGCTCCGGGCCGATGGCCCAAGAGTGGACAAGAGACAGCAGCATCCTCGTGACAGCTACCTGCAGTGCCAAGCCAAAGCCTTGCTACGTGCTATTATAATCTCTCACGAGCCCCACCCTGGCGTTGATCTTGTACTGCCTGCCGTCTCCCTTGACCATGACCCGCACGCCTTTGGCCGCCCCCAAGGCCAGGTAGCCGTCCCACGGGTCGGAACGCAGGCTGGCGAAGCCCCCGCCGCCATCCGTGGTCACCCGCCCGCTGAACACCGCCGCGCCCTCCGCCGAGTCAAACTGCAGCCCGTCGCTCTGCGTGGGGCAACGCGGTTGAGGCGCCACCGCAAGGGTCGCCAGTAGCCCAGCACCAGGGAGCAAGGCACTCCCTGCTTAACGCACTCGGCGGCAAGCACGTCCAGCGGGGTACAGTGGCTCCGGTGTGTATACGGTAAGCATGCAGACAGGTCTATGGAGGCAGGATTATGGAACAGTAGCAGCATACGCCACTGTGCAGGCAACGTGTCGGTGCTGACGGCACGACCGCAGAAGGGTACAGACGAGCCCCTCCTAACGTCCGAAAAAGGGTTTCGCAACGCCCTCAGGAGGCACCCTACCTGTGACATGCCTCCCATGATCTGCAGCCAGCGGGCAGCACGTGCAGCAAGGGTTGACATGGTCAGCGGGTCACCCAGTCACGTAGGTAAACCACTGTCCAACCCCAAACCGATACCGGTATCCCAGACGCTGACAGCGTGACAGTCATGAACCTATCCCCGCGCTGCCTTGTCGAGTGCAATAGCCTCGGGGCTTGGGCCCCTTACCAGAACACTCTTTGCACGTATAATTGCACTTTTTTACTTGCGTCCACTCGCACAGTCAAGGCAAGGAGAAGCCCTGGCTGAGCCTCTCCCATGCAATCCCAAGCAAGTTACTGGGAACACTGCATCCCATGTCCCATGCGCTTTGAGCCTGCTGCTTACCACGTCGTCCAGTATCCGCCACCTGGGTGCAATGGGCAGTCCGTTTTCAAAGCTGATGACGTCGAACGCTTCCCCTGGCTGCAGGCTGCCCGCCTGCGCGACCAGGGCGGCGGCACGCTCCTGGGCCGCCACAGCACCGCTGAGGATCGCGTCAAAGGCACGCCGCATGGCCCAGGCACCTTCATCCATGCTGCTAGCGGCCGTTGCTCTCTCCACCGCAGCCCTGCAGCAGGTCCCCAGGTTAAAGCCTACGGTACAGACGTACTGGTGATGGGGAAAGCAGGCCCCAGGGTTTGGACGGACGGGGTGGTGGGCAGTACAACGACACACAATACCCACTGACTTTAGCAGCTTCTTCTCGCCGTCAGAGGCTATGCTGCCGTCCAAGAGCTCAAGAGCTGCGTTGACGTATGTCCGCATGCAGTCCCCTGCAGCGAGCGGACAGCCACACGGCTGGGTAGTTGGCGCTGTGTCGACCGCTCCACGGCAACCCGTGGCCATGGGTGAGTATGGCGCTTACCCGGGCTGCCAGCATTGTATTGAGGTGCTCCTACCGCTATAGCGCGGCGGAGCCGCTCAGCGACCGCTTGTGCGTTGGTTGTGTCTACTTGCATGATGCTTTGTGGTCGCGGAAGGCGCTGTGCTGTCTGAACACTACACTCGTATGTACACTCAAAGGTCCCTAAAGATGATCATTTGTGTAATAAGGAACCGCCGCTGCATGTGCACTAGGTAGAGTCTTTGCCTCTTTCCCGTGGGGAGGCATCGGGGTGCAACACCCATGAGCGCGCGAAGGCTAAGTGCGGACGGCAGTCTTTATTCATCGATTCTTTCAAACACACATATACGGAACTTTTGTAGCCTTATAAGCATCGGCAGTTAGGCAGCGGTACTCTTATTTTGGCCCGAGACATAGTCACATCGACAGAGGCGTCGGAAGGCAGTGCCGCTAGGCAAGATGATACTTTCGGCCCCAATCTGCCGAGTCCTCCTGTGGGTCACGTTCTGCTCAGCGCGGCTGTAAACGTGTTTGTGAGCTCCTTGCCGGTCGCCTGACTCATACCTTCACGGCGCAGGGTGGCCTTTGGGTGCGCCGTCCCAGCGTACCTGACCCATAAGGCTGTAAGCTCGGACAACGCCGTGCAACTGCGCCACTGGTGCATCTACTGGTGAGCTGCCCGCACACCGGTAGGGGAGACGGGGAGGGACAGACCTAGCTGCGGTGATGCCGGGGGTGCCTGTGCTATCCGCCGTGCTTGGACCCAGGTGCTTGGTTCAGGACCCTTTCGCTTTGTAGGTCTGGGGCTTGTGGTAAAGGACATTGAAAACTGTACCGCGGCGTGCGTACAAGGTTGTGCTGTTCGGGGCACCCAGGCACCAGGGCGGCAGGATGGTGCTCCCCAGTCCCCACCACGCCATGCGCACACAGCCACCGTACCGGTGGCTCCCTTTGCAAGCTGTTGATGCCAGCTATATCATCAACGCACTCTCCCAACGCCCATGCCTGTTCAGGCTTCTCATGGGTTTCTTCCTCTGCTTGGAGTGGGCAGCGGACCTGACTATCTTCTGGTAAGGACCTTTCCAGCGCGCGGCACCGTACCGCAAGCAGCTCAACATTGAGCTGCAGGGCGTCAGGCTATGCCACAATTAAGTCGCTGTAGGGTGTCTTCACGCCAGGCGCATGCACAGGCCAAGCAAGGGAAGCTGCCGCAGCTAACCCACCCACTGTGCTGTGGTCCCCACCTGCAGGCTTCCCCTGTACTACGAGGCCAAACTGGCGTTCGTGATTGCGCTGTGGCACCCGCGCACGCACGCCGCGGTGACGCTGTACGACAGCTACATGCTGCCGCTGCTGCGCAAACACGAGGCCGGCATCGACCGCTTCTTCGAGGAGTGCCGGGGCCGTGTGGCCGACACGGTCAGCAGCAACGTACACGCGTGAGTTGGGGGTGCCAAGGTTCGTTGGGCACTAGCGCAGACAGCCACAGCGATGCGCTCGCACAGCTGTGCATGGCGTTAGGCAGGGTTGCAGCAAGCCGTTCCCGGCATATGATGGGACCAACAGATGCTTGCCACCGGCATCACGCGTGACGCATCGCAGCAGCACATGCGCGCGGCACATGGTGCTTTCATCTGACGGTGTGCTGCCCTCTTGCTCCGCCGTAGGGCTCAGGGGTACCTACAAAACCACGCTGGCACCATCATGCAGGGCCTCAAATCCTTCTCAGAGCAGGTACGTGGCTGTCGCTGTGGGCGCACTGTGTAAGCACGCGAGCCCTATGAAGCGGTGGTTAGTACCGGTAGGGCGCACGTCCACTCCACGCCTGGCCCTTCCCCAACCCCACCTTACACCAACCCTTGTGGCTCCCGTGCCCCAACAGAAACCAGCTGGAGGAAGCGCAGCTGGTGGATCCGGAGGCCACCACAAGGCCCAGTAGGCCTCACCGGTGCCACTGTTGGCGCCATGGCGCATGGAGCGCATGTAACACCAGTCCCGATTTTGCGTACTGCGCGATACACTGTATCCCCAGATCAGCACGCAATGCAGTTTATGAAAGTATATTTAGTACATTATGCGCCGATGCTAGGCTATCGACAGAGCTACCGCTGAGCTTCGAAGGCAATCGCATTGACCTGCTATTTTGCTAGGAGGCCTTACAGCAACGTAAAAAGCCGCGGTTGCCCGGACAATGGATCGTCCTAGCAGCCGCGGCGCACTAGCGCTTGGTTCTTCGGGACTGGGAAAGGCCCCCACCGGGAATGCAATGCCTCAGCCCGACCGGCCTTCGACGCAGTCCAGAGGGGTTCCACCGGGCCCTGGAATGCGGATGCCAGCTGGAGGCTCGATTATTGGGGCAGTTCCTGGGACAGCCATGAAGGGCGGACCCGCGGGCGGGCCGCCCGGCACAGCCTACAAGCGGTTAGGAACAGCATCTCAGCGTCCTGGGACAGGGCAAGCTGCCGCAGCTGCCGCGGCAGCTGCACGTGCTGGGCAAGCCCTCCAGGTGGAGAACAGGCCTATCACAAACCATGGTGTTTCGGGCATGAAGACAGCCGCGGCTGGGCTCGGGCGGCAGGTGCTCGACAAGAACTACTTCATGAACGAGCTGCGACAGAAGCGGATGGAGATAGCACAGGTCATCACGCAGATGAAGGTATGGTCCGCACCAGCGCAGCAGGGCCTGGCACATGCGTGTCAAGCCCCCTAGCGCCAGACCAGTATGGGGCCCCTGGGCACTTTCCTACATTCGGGAGCTCCACGATTGCGCTGGATCACGTGCGTGTGCAGGGTGAGCTGGAGGCGTTGGAGCGGAGGCAGGCCCAGTATAACAGCATGGACAAGCGGGCCACCGACCTGTCAAAGGAGGTTAAGATCCTGCAGGAGGCGTTGGCGGACTTCAACACCGTCCTGGATAAGGTGGGAAGGGGTACGCGTGGAAGGCGTAAGGCGGCAGGGGTCTCCGCTGGGAGGGGAACGAACGTGGGGTGTGCGTACGAGAGGCTCGTTAGGCTTACCCACGAGGGGCGGACATGGAGGCCCAGGCCGACCGTGCTACATTACCTGACCCAACATTCAGTCACAGTCAGCCCCAACATGCTGTGGCGTCGTCGGAGGGGAGTGTGCTAGCGGACTGGTTCTACCGTGCGGGACGCTTGCAAACTGTGCCGGTATCCCTACTCTAACGCGCGGCTCGTCGCCCTCCGCTGGTGCCTTGCAGGTCGGGTCCCAGACCCCCATCTACATGATCCAGCAGGAGCACACGGGCCTGCGGGAGCGGAACGACCAGCAGCGCAAGCGCGTGGACGAGGTGCTGACGGAGCGCCTCAACCTAGAGGCCAAGGCCAAACACGTGAGCATCACACGGAGGGGCAGAGAGGGAAGCGCTCGGATGGCTGCGTGGGGGCGTCGGGGTGACCTGAGACGTGTACTGGCATGCTCCAAGTGGCTCGCGGGTTCCACATGCCAGAGCACATGCCCGCTGGGAAAGGGGCACCACAGAACCTGCGGAAACGGGGCTGAGGGGCAATGCTGTACACCGGAAGGTGGACGAGACATGGTCGCCTTGTTTCGCACACCACCGGCGTGGTCGTCCGTTGGGTGCGGTGCACCTGGCGCCACCACAGCTGTGCCCAACGCCTCTACGCCCTCCCCTCTCCGTCATTCAGGCGGAGACCAAGATGGCGGAGATCCAGGCGTCCATGGACCAGCGGCTCAACAGCATGCCCCCCTCGCAGCGCCAGCAGTACGCGGAGCTCATCAGCGAGCAGCAGACCCTGCAGGTGGGCAGTGCTGGAACGTGGGCGCAGCGTGGCGTTCCATAGATAGGGACTGGCACGTCAGCCGGTGCGTGCTCGTCTCCCTGGCAAACCGCTGTACCGGTATCGCTGCACGGACACGGGCAGTGCGCTGCAGTGCGCATGAGGCTGCGCGGGAAGGAGGGGCTGTACACACAGCAAAGTCCGAGCCTAAACCTTAGCCTGCACCAGCAAATGCCAACGCGCAGGAATGCGGTTGACGCTGCCCCTTGCTTCTTTTTACCCTGCAGGCCGACAGCAAGCGCTTCGAGGAGGTGCTGGACGACCTGGACAAGCAGCTGGGCGCCAGCGAGGGCGAGCTGGCCCGCAACCCCTTCAAGCAGCGCAGCCTGCAGCTGCAGGAGCAGATCCGCGCGCTGACGGAGAAGAAGTACGAGCTGCAGAGCGAGGAAGAGCGCAGCAAGCGCTCGCCGGAGGAGCTGCGCGCGGACCTCATGGCCAAGATCAAGCGCGACAACGTGGAGGTGGAGAACATGACGCAGCAGGTGCGGGTTTGGGGCTGCACCGGTGAGGGGCAACATGCGGTGTGTCAGAACTGCGGTTGGCAGCATCACCGGCGTGCACTCACCCGTACGGCGCCCTGTGCTGCAGTACTGCCTTCCCGCCTCACTGCACTCATCCTACAAAGTATATCGTGCGCTGTGTGGTAACGGAACGTTAAAAACGACCTGTTTCGACCCGACCCAGATCCGCGAGCTGCAAGACCAAATCAAGAAGATGGAGGAGCGCGTCAAGAACCTGGGCGGCGCCACGGCAGGCGCGGCGGCGGCCGAGGAGAAGGCCAACCGCGAGAAGTTCGAGGAGCTGCTGGCCAAGGAGCGCGACCTGAACAACTTCATGGACGGCTTCCCCTCGCGCAAGGCGGCCAAGATGCAGGAGAAGCAGCAGCGCGAGGACGGCATCGTGGCGGCGCTGGACAAGATCGTCAAGATGCAGGACATCATCGGCTCCTCGCTTCCCAGCCAGAAGAAGTTCAAGGAGATGCAGGACGAGCTGGAGTACAAGAAGATGCAGCTGGAGAACACGCAGACGACGCAGGAGCGGCTAAAGGAGGTGGGGAGCAGGGGCCGGGGCGAAGAGGGGGGCGAGAGAGGCATACAGAGGCGCGAAGCGCCCTTCAGCTTCCTTCACCTTGGCCCTGCAGTCGCCAGCATTAGCGCTTCGCTGCCTGGGCAGCCTCGTTGGGAGCTCACAAACGGTGTGTCTTATTCCAGTTACAAGTCTGTAGCCCCATGCCTAAGCATGGGCTGCTGCCTGCACCGGCATGCGGCGCTGCCTGACCGCATGTGGGATGTGGCCTGTGTGCCCCCGCAGGAGCTGACCATGCGGCGCACGGAGCTGGACAAGATCGACACGCTGGAGGACAAGATCAAGCTGGAGCTGCAGCAGCTGGCGGAGCGGCAGACCACCATGGACAAGGAGATGAACGAGTTCGGCAGCGTGAGTGGGGCCAGCGGGGGCACCTGCTGCGGGGCGCATGTGTATATGTACCAGTCGAAGACCATTGCCGCATTGCGTAGCACTTGCAGCATCTGTATGCTACAAGAGCGGTGATGAGATGGGTGGTGACTAGGTGCGGTGTCTGGGCGTTGCTTGCTCTGCGTGCAGGTGGAGGACATCCAGCGCAAGGCGCAGCTGGCTCGTGAGCGCATGGAGCTGCTGCGCTCGGTGCTGCTCAAGCGCAAGGACCTGCTGCGCTCCATCGTGGCGGAGAAGGGACTCAAGTTCCAGGCCAAGCGGGCGCAGCTGCAGGTGGGCCGGGGCGGGGCGGGGGCATAGCCATGTCAGCACGAGCAGGCAGAGAAGGATGGAGTGCCGTTACGCGTTCAGGCGGTGTCTCCTTGCTGAGGTTGGTTGCGCAGGGCCCCCACTGGCATATAGTAGGTGGGCGGCGATTGAAAGGCGTGAACGACACCTGCTCTAGCTTGCGTAGTCAGAGCACCTGACGCTTGCGCTGCCGTCGCCCTGGTGTGTTACCCTGCAGGACCACAACTTGCAAGTGCAGCTGGAGAAGATGGAGGCCAAGCTCAAGCAGCTGTCGGCCGGCGTCTTCGAGATGGACGAGTTCATCAAGGCCAAGGAGAGCGAGACCAACTACCGGCAGCTGGCCTCCAACATCTCGACGCTGGTGGACGAGCTCAACCAGCACGTGCGCAAGTCCGTCGCGCTCTGAGCGCTATCTCCTATTTCGGTGTAGCTGTGGCAGGAAGTTTCAGATGCGCTTGGGAGGCATGGCAACTGTGGCTAGCGTGTTGCGGCCTATCCAGGTGGACTAGACATGCCAGCAACCGGGACATGTCGGGCTTGTGTCGGGACTTCGAGGTGGTGATGACGCGTGCGTGATAATTGTACATAGTGTTGTTCATTTATTCGCTAGAGGCTGTGCCTGTGAGTGAGGCAGTAGCGGACCGGCATGGAAGGCGATACGAGGTTAGTAACCGCAGTGCGGGCGGTCCTACGCGACACCGGCAAGGCGAGGCCAGGTTGTGAGTACTCATATTGGATACTTCCACTGAAAGATGTGGTCTCCGGTGCCCGCAAATCCCGTTTCGTTCATTGGTTACAAACCTGACTCTGCTCTAACAGCCGCACTTGCGGGAAGCCAAGTGGCTCTCCATGAACATCGTTTAGCATATGAGAATCTTCTCGCAGCGTTTACCAAGGACCGGGGCGGATGGGAGCAGCAAAAGGGGTCGCTGGTGCGTAGCATGTGCAGCACAATGTTTTCGCACTCAGGACACCACACTCACGCACTTTCCATACATGGGTCTTATGCACTACTAGGAGGATCAAGTCCGTCAGCTATCAATACGGAATGAAGAGGCTGAACGTCGTATGAAGGAACACGTGGAGCAGCTGCACACAAAGCTTCAGGGCGTGGAGGATGCATACGCCGAGCTTGACGCAGAGCACACAACGCTACGTGACCACTCGGGCAACATCATCGAGGAGTTAACAGAGCGCCTGGAGGGGATGCAACAGGCGTGCGAGGACCTCGAGGTGAGGGCACACCCGTACA
>VFQN01003437.1_pt1 | contig 22650 bp, 21 predicted proteins | sample 3512371 | NCBI WGS metagenome assembly VFQN01 (sample SAMN10412370, study PRJNA504923) | tailings metagenome | isolation source: Replicate 2 from Balatoc abandoned mine | place: Philippines: Itogon, Benguet | collected 2017-08-28
GGTCGACCTCGCGGAACTCGGCGTCGCTCAGGCCCGAGTAGGCCTTGGCGAAGGTGACCAGCTGCAGCGCGCCGGGCTGCGCCGGCTCGCGGCGGTCGATGGCGTCGAGCACCGCCTGCGCTTCGGCGGCGTCGCGCGGCGCACGGCTCCACACCGCGAAGGTGTAGTCGGTGTAGACGCTGGCGCGGCGGCCATGGCCGGCCTGCGCATAGACCAGCACCGCATCCACCGACAGCGGCTCGATCTTCCACTTCCACCAGGTGCCATCGACCTTCGTGCGGCCGCTGCCGTAGCGGGCCTCGCGGTGCTTGAGCATAAAGCCCTCGACGCGGCGCTTGCGCGACTGCTCGCGCACGGCGGCCAGCTCGTCCCAGCGCGCGCCCGCCACCCGCGGCGAGAGCTGCAGCGGCGTGCCCTTCAGCACCGCCTCGAGCAGCGCACGGCGCTCGTGCTGCGGCCGCTCGCGGACGTCTTCACCCTGCGTTTCCAGCAGGTCGTAGGCAATGAAGGCCACCGGCGCGTCGGCGAGGATCTTCTTCGTCAGCGACTTGCGGCCGATGCGCTGCTGCAGCCGCTGGAACGGCGCCAGCGCGCCGTCCTTCCAGGCCACGATCTCGCCGTCGAGCACGCTGCCGTCGGGGAGGGACTGCGCCGCCGCGACGATCTCGGGGAAACGCTCGGTCACCAGTTCCTCGCCTCGCGACCAGATCCAGCAGCCGCCCTCGCGCCGCACGAGCTGCGCGCGGATGCCGTCGTACTTCCATTCGACCAGCCAGTCGGCGGGCGCCCCGAGCCGGACGTCGAAGTCTTCGCGCGGCACGTCGAGCGCATGGGCCAGGAAGAAAGGATAGGGCTGGCCCGGCGCCATGCGGCCCTCGCCGGCCGGCGCGATCAGCGCCGCGAAGGCCGCTTCGTCGGGCCGCGCGCGCGCATCGGTGTAGCCCATCATGCGCTGCGCGACCAGCTTGGCGTCCAGCCCCGCATGCGCCGCCAGCGCGCGCTGCACCAGCAGCTTGCTGACGCCGACGCGAAAGCCGCCGCCGATCAGCTTGACGAGCAGGAAGCGCTCCGGCGCGTCGAGCTCGTCCCACCAGGCGAGCAGCTGCGCCGACTGTTCGGCGGGATCCGCCCCGCGCAGCGGCAGCAGCCGTTCCTGCACCCAGTGCGCGAGGCCCAGGTCGCTGCGCCGCACCGGCGCGGGCAGCACGTGGGCGATGGTCTCGGCCAGGTCGCCCACCGCCTGGTAGCACTCCTCGAACAGCCAGTCGGAGATGCCGGCGCGTTGGGCCGCCAGTGTGCGCAGCGTCGCGGTGGGTACCGTCTGGCGCGGCTTGCCGCCGGCGAGGAAGTAGGTGGCCCAGGCGGCATCGTCGGCCGGGGCCTCGGCGTAGTAGCGCTGCAGCGCGGCGAGCTTGGCGTGGGTGGCCGTGCTCGCGTCGAGCTCGGCGAACAGGCGCGCGAAACGCTTCATGCCTGATCCTCGTCGCCGTACTCGGTGGCGAACGAGCCGGCCTGCAGGCCCTGCTCGGCGAGCCAGCGCACCATCACCGCCTCGTAGCCGTGCGTCACGATCACGCGGCTCGCGCCGCTGGCGGCGATGGCGCGCTGCAGCCCGGGCCAGTCGGCATGGTCGGACAGCACGAAGCCGCGGTCCACACCCTGGCGGCGGCGCGCGCCGCGCAGCTGCATCCAGCCGCTGGCGAAGGCGTCGGCATACTCCCCGAAGCGCTTCAGCCAGGCCGAGCCGGCCACCGCCGGCGGCGCGACCACCAGCGCGCGCGACAGCACGGCCTTGTCCTTCACCTCGGTGGCCAGCTGCGTGGCCGGCAGCGCCACGCCGGCGGCGCGGTAGGCCTCGTTGAGCGGCTCGACGGCGCCGTGCACCAGGATCGGCCCGATCGAGGCGTCGACACCGGCGAGGATCCGCTGCGCCTTGCCAAAGCTGTAGCCCATCAGCACGCTGGCGCGGCCGGCCGCGGCGTTGGCGCGCCACCAGGCATCGATGTCGGCGAACACCGAGCGCTGCGGCCGCCAGCGGTAGATCGGCAGGCCGAAGGTGGATTCGGTGATGAAGCACTCGCAGCGCACCGGCTCGAAGGGCGCGCAGGTGCGGTTGTCGTCGCCTGCACCGCTGACGAAGTAGTCGCCCGAGGCCACCCACACCTGCCCGCCGTGTTCCAGCCGCACCTGCGCCGAGCCGAGCACGTGACCGGCGGGGTGCAGGCTGATGCGCACGCCGCGGTGCTCGATCGCCTCGCCGTAGGCCAGCGGCTGCAGCGTGATCTCGCCCAGCCGCGCGCGCAGCACGCCTTCGGCCGGCGCAGCGGCGAGGTAGTGGCCGTGGCCGCGGCGCGCGTGGTCGGCGTGCGCATGGGTGATCACCGCGCGATCGACCGGCCGCCAGGGGTCGATCCAGAAGTCACCCGGCGGGCAGTACAGGCCTTCGCGGCGCTGCACGACCAGATCGTTGTCCATCGGCGCATCGTAGCGGCGCCAACGGCTGCGCCGCCCGCGCCCGGTTGCTACGGACGCAGCACGCGAATGGCCTCGAGCAGGCGGCCCGCACGGTCGCGGTCGAACGGTGGAGCGTCCAGCGGCGGCTCGATCGGGAAGGGCTTGAAGGCGATGAGATGGTGTCCACCGTCGCGCTGGTCGAGCACGGCGACGGCCTGGCCCTCGCTGCCTGCGCTGCCGTCGACTGCCCAGCCCACCGCCCCGAGCTCGGCATAGGCCAGGCGCAGCGCGGGGCGCAGGGGCGGCCAGTCGTCGCCCGCGCGGTCGAGGAAGACGACGGACTGCGAGGTGATGGCCACCACGCCGGCAATCCAGCGATCGCCGTCGCGCCGCAGCGCGCCGTCGAAGCGTTCCATCACCCTCTCGCCATCGGCGAGCACCGGCCTGAGCAGGAGATCCGTGCGCACCCGCTCCAGCGTCAGCGGCAGCGACGGCTCGAGGCACGGCGCGGGCGGCTTGCAGCTGCCGGTGTCGACGACGCTGGCGCGGAAGCGGCCCTCGCGGTCGAAGAAGACGTAGTGCTTGCGATAGTGCAGCACGTCCTTGGTCTCGAAACCGCCCATCACGTAAGGGCCGCCGGTGAGCACCCACAGATGGCCGGTGCCGCGAAAGTGCTCCCAGGCCAGCCAACTGCCGTCGCTGGCGGTGTCGTCGGGGTCGCCGAGCGCGAGCAGCACGTCCTCGCGCCGCGTCACGCCGGCCTGCCAGCCCGGCACGGCAGCCTCGCCAAGGTGATCGCGCACCCGGCTGCGATCACCGGGGATGGGCAGCACGATGCAGCCGGCCAGCCATGTCGCCAGCAGCGCAACGGGCCAGTTCGACCAGGCTGGCCGCGGCATCTCAACCACCCGCCGCACGCACGAGGGCCTGGCGCATCAGGCGGCCTTCCGCGTCGAACACCAGCACCAGACTGGCGCGCCGGTCGTAGTCGAACCAGGCGCCGGGCGCCGGCAGCGGGTGCAGTCCCTGGCCATCCTCGCCGAGTCGCCAGACCAGCACGCGGCCGCCCTCGCCGGCCGGAAGCTCGCGGCTCGGTGGCCCGAGCCGCGCGATGCACTGCTCGGGCGTCGTGCGTGCCTCGACGAGGAAGTCCAGCGGGACCGCCGCCAGGACCGGCGCCTTCGGCACGCCCGTGCAGCCGCCAAGCAACAGCACGCAGAGCCAGCCGACGATCCAGTAACGCATGCGCCGCATTCGAACAGGCCCGTGGCACCCGGCGCCTGACCATCCTCAAGCCGGCGACAGGCCGTCAGTACCGCTTCCCGGCGATCATGATCATCAGCCGCATGCCCGCATAGGCCAGCCAGTTCGCCAGCCGCGTCGGCAGCGAGCGCTTCAGGTGCGCGTCGGGCGCCACGCGCCGCCCCTGGTGGGCGATGGCGTGGCGCAGGTGACCCATCACCTCGGCGGCAAAGGCGTCGTCGCGCACGAAGACGTTGGCCTCGCGTGCCAGAAGCAGGCTGAACGGATCGAGGTTCGACGAGCCCACCGTCGACAGCGCGCCGTGCGGCGTGTCCATCACCGCCACCTTGGCGTGCAGGAAGCTGGCCTCGTACTCGATGATCTCGACGCCGGCCTCCAGCATGGGGCCGTACACCGCGCGACTGGCGTGGTACTGCATGAAGTACTCGTAGCGCCCCTGCAGCAGCAGCGTGATCTTCACGCCGCGCTGCGCCGCGCGGATCAGCGCCCGCTGCAGCTGCACGCCGGGGACGAAGTAGGCGTTGGCGATGACGATCTCGCGCCGCGCCTGCGAGATGGCCAGCCGGTAGGTGCTCTCGATGCGGCGGCGGAAGCGGAAGTTGTCGCGCAGCACCAGCGAGGCGCGCATGCCGGGGCGGATGCGCCGGCTGTGCGTGGCCTCCTCGACGCCGGCATGGGCCGCGGCGCGCACCGCCGCCAGCGTGCCTTCCGGGTCGGCCTGGCGCAGCTTGCGCGCGGTCTGCAGCCGCCACCACAGCCGCGTCATGGTGTCGTGCACGTCGCCGACCAGCGGGCCGCGCACGCGCACCGCGAAATCCAGCCGCGGCTGTGCCAGCGGCCCGTGGTTGGGGTCGTGGTGGTCGTCGAGCAGGTTGATGCCGCCGCAGAAGGCCACGTCGCCGTCGACGACACACAGCTTGCGGTGCAGCCGCCGCCAGCCGCGCGGCACCAGCAGCCGCCAGCCACGCGCGGGGTTGAAGATGCGCCAGCGCACGCCGGCCGCCGCCCAGCGGGCATGCCATTCGTGGGGGACCTCGCCGGTGCCCACGCCGTCGATCACCACCCGCACCGTCACGCCGCGGGTGGCGGCGCGCTCGAGCGCCTCGGCCACCGTCAGCGCAGAGTGGGCGAAGTCGAAGATGTAGGTCTCGAGCATCACCTGGCTGCGCGCCGCGTCGATGGCCTGCACCATCGCCGGAAACAGCTCGACGCCGCCCTTGAGCAGGGTCAGCTCGTGTTCGGCGCGCGGCGCATCGCCCTTCATGCGAGCACGAGCTCGGCCACCAGCGGCAGGTGGTCGGACATGCGCGCCCAGGCCGTGCCGCGCGGCACCGTGCTCGACACGCAGCGCAGGCCGCGGGTGTAGATGCGATCCAGCGAGAACACCGGCACGCGCGAAGGGAAGGTGGTCAGCCGAGCGCCGGACTCGGCGCGGGCGAGGCCGCACGCGCGCATGGGCGCGTCGAGCTTCTCGCCCCAGTCGTTGAAGTCGCCGGCCACCACCAGCAGCTCGCCGGCCGGCACGTGGGCCTCGATGAAGGCGGCCAGCCGCTCCACCTGGCGCACGCGGCTGGCGTGCATCAGCCCGAGGTGCGCGACGACGGCGTGCACCAGGGTGCCGTTCCAGCTCACCGGCACGTGCAGCAATCCGCGCTGCTCGAAGCGGTGGTCGCTGACGTCGTGGTGGCCGACGTCGCCGATCGGCCAGCGTGACAGCAGCGCGTTGCCGTGCTCACCGTGCTTCGTCACGGCGTTGGTGCGGTAGGCGACCTCGTAGCCCTCGGGGGCGAGGAAGTCGGCCTGGCCTTCCTTCGGCCAGCCGAACCAGGTGCGTTCGAAGCGCCGCGCCTCGCGGTGGTGGAAGCTGCGCACCTCCTGCAGGAACACCAGGTCGGCGTCCAGCGCCTCGATGCCCAGTCCGAGGTTGTGGATCTCCAGTCGCTTGCGCGGGCCGACGCCGCGCACACCCTTGTGGATGTTGTAGGTCGCCACGCGCAGCGTGTCGCCGTGGCCGTAGGTGGAATGCGGGTGCGGTCTCATCGGGCGAAGCGCGGCAGTTGCAGGATGGCCTCGGCGTTGCTGAACGAGAAGCAGGCGTCGGCCGCCTCCCGCCACGGCAGCCAGCGCCAGGCGAGGTGCTCGCGCGGCGCCAGCACGATGGGCGTGTCGCGCGGCACCGTCAGGCCGAAGACATGCTCGGTGTTTCGGATCACCCCCGGTGCATAACGATGCCGCCAGGCGGGGTAGATCTCGTAGACATTGCGCAAATTCCAGTCGACCAGCGCCTCGCGCGGCACATGCGCCGAGCCGACGACGATGCCGGTCTCCTCGGCCACCTCGCGCATGGCGGTCTCGTCGAAGGGCTCGTCGTCGCGGTCCTTCGAGCCGGTCACGCTCTGCCAGGTACCGGGGGCGTCGGCTCGCTCGATCAGCAGCACCTCGCGCTCGGGCGTGTGGATGACGACGAGCACCGATTCCGGGATCTTGTAGGGGCGGGCCATGCGCGCAAGAAGAAGGGGCGCCCGAAGGCGCCCCGTCGATTCTGCACGAGCAGCAATGCCCGCTCAGGCCGCGGGCGTCGGGTTGCGCAGCCGGATGTGCAGCTCGCGCAGCTGCTTCTCGTCGACCGGGCTGGGCGCGTTGGTCAGCAGGCACTGCGCACGCTGGGTCTTCGGGAACGCGATGACGTCGCGCAGGCTCTCGGCGCCGGTCATCAGCATCACGAAGCGGTCCAGGCCGATCGCGATGCCGCCGTGCGGCGGCGCGCCGTACTTGAGCGCGTCGAGCAGGAAGCCGAACTTCAGCTGCGCCTCCTCGGCGTCGATCTTCAGCGCGCGGAACACCTTGCTCTGCACCTCCTCGCGGTGGATACGCACCGAGCCGCCGCCGAGCTCGATGCCGTTGAGCACCACGTCGTAGGCCTTGGCGAGGCAGGCACCGGGGTTCGTCTCGAGCCAGTCCTCGTGGCCGTCCTTCGGGCTGGTGAACGGGTGGTGCACCGCGTTCCAGCGCTGCGCCTCGTCGTCGTACTCGAACATCGGGAAGTCGACCACCCACAGCGGCTCCCACTGGCCCTGCAGCAGGCCGCGGGCCTTGCCGAACTCGCTGTGGCCGACCTTGATGCGCAGCGCGCCGATGGCGTCGTTGACGATCTTGGCCTTGTCGGCGCCGAAGAAGAGCAGGTCGCCGTTGGCGGCGCCGGTGCGCGCCAGGATGTCGGCGATCGCCCTGTCGTGCAGGTTTTTGACGATCGGCGACTGCAGGCCCTCGCGGCCCTTGGCGGTGTCGTTGACCTTCACCCAGGCCAGACCCTTGGCCCCGTAGATCTTCACGAACTCGGTGTAGGCGTCGATCTCGCCGCGGCTCATCTCGCCGCCGCCGGGCACGCGCAGCGCCACCACGCGGCCGTCGGCGGCGTTGGCCGGGCCGGAGAACACCTTGAAGTCGACGTCCTTCATCACGTCGGTGAGTTCGGTGAACTCGAGCTTGACACGAAGGTCGGGCTTGTCCGAGCCGTACAGGCGCATCGCGTCGGCGTACTTCATCACCGGGAAGGCCGGCAGCTCCACGCCGATGGCGTGCTTGAAGGTGCTGCGGATCATGCCTTCGAACATCGTGCGGATCTCCTCCTCGGTGAGGAAGGAGGTCTCGATGTCGATCTGCGTGAACTCGGGCTGGCGGTCGGCGCGCAGGTCCTCGTCGCGGAAGCACTTGACGATCTGGTAGTAGCGGTCGAAGCCGGCCACCATCAGCAGCTGCTTGAACAGCTGCGGCGACTGCGGCAGCGCGAAGAACATGCCGTCGTGCACGCGGCTGGGCACGAGGTAGTCACGGGCGCCTTCCGGCGTGCTCTTGGTGAGCATCGGCGTCTCGATGTCGATGAAGCCGTTGGCATCGAGGAACTTGCGCACCTCCATTGCCACGCGGTAGCGCAGCATCAGGTTGCGCTGCATCGGCGGGCGACGCAGGTCGAGCACGCGGTGCGTCAGCCGCGTGGTCTCCGACAGGTTGTCCTCGTCGAGCTGGAACGGCGGCGTCACCGAGGCGTTGAGCACCTCGATCTCGTGGCACAGCACCTCGACCTTGCCGCTGGTGATGTTGGCGTTGATGGTGCCGGCCGGGCGCTCGCGCACCTTGCCGGTGATCTTCAGGCAGTACTCGTTACGGATGTCCTCGGCCACCTTGAACATCTCGGGACGGTCGGGGTCGCAGACCACCTGCACGAGTCCTTCGCGGTCGCGCAGGTCGACGAAGATCACGCCGCCATGGTCGCGGCGGCGGTGCGCCCAGCCCATCAGCGTGACGGTCTGGCCGAGCAGGGCCTCGCTGACGAGGCCGCAGTACGTGGTTCTCATGGTTCTTCTCCGGAATTCGGTTCGGGGCGTTGCGGCGTGGGGGCGGTGGGGCGCTGCGGCCGGCGCGAGGCCGGGCAGCACCCCCTCAATTTCGGGCCGGTTCGGCGGCGAGCGCGGCAGCCGCCGGCAGGGGAGGCGCCACCACGCCCATCGAGATGACGTACTTCAGCGCCTCGTCGACGCTCATGGCGAGCTCGATCACGTCGCGCCGCGGCACCATCAGGAAGAAGCCCGAGGTGGGGTTGGGCGTGGTCGGCACGTAGACGCTGAGGTAGTCGCCGGGCAGGTGGTGTGCCGCCTCGCCGCCAGGCTTGCCGGTGACGAAGGCGATGGTCCACGCGCCCTCGCGCGGGTACTGCACCAGCACGGCCTCGCGGAAGGCGTTGCCGCTGCTGGAGAACAGGGTGTCGGAGACCTGCTTGATCGAGTTGTAGATCGACTTGACGATCGGGATGCGGTTGAGCAACTTGCTACCCTGGCGCAGCCACCACTGGCCGACCATGTTGGTGGCGAAGATGCCCGTGAGCAGCAGCGCCACCAGCGTGACCACCAGGCCCAGCCCAGGGATGCGGCGCAGCATCTCCAGCGGCGCCGTGGCCGAGGCCGGCAGCACCGCCTGCGTGGCGGTGAGGAACCACCCGAACATGCCGTCGAGCAGGCCCAGCACCGACGTCAGCACCCAGATGGTGAGCGTCAGCGGCAGCCAGACCAGCAATCCGGCGATGAGGTATTTCTTCAAGGGTGGCCTTCGGCGCGCCGCCTCAATGGCAGGCGCAGGAGCCGCCGCAGGCGCCCGCGGCGGCGGCGGTGGTGCCGCCGGACGAGCCGCTGTCGGTGGACGACGGCGCGGTCGGCGACGCCGTGTCGGTCTTCGCGTCGGCCGGCTTGGCAGCGGCGCCGCCGCCCTTGAAGTCGGTGGCGTACCAGCCCGAGCCCTTGAGCTGGAAGCCGGCGGCGGTGAGCTGCTTGGTGAAGCTGTCGGCGCCGCAGGCCGGGCAGGTGGTCAGCACCGGGTCGGAGATCTTCTGCAGCACGTCTTTCGCGTGGCCGCAGGCAGTGCAGCGATAGGCGTAGATCGGCATGGACTAAATCCTTGATGCAGAAAGGAAAACCGCAAATTATAAGGGCGCGGTGCCGGCCATGCCGGCGCCGCGCCCGTTCGGGCGGTGCCCGCGGCTCAGTGGCCGGCGGCGTGGCGGCGCTCGTGGTGCGCGTGGCTGGCGGCCTGCTGCAGGGTGTGCTCGATCGAATGGCCGTGGTTCTTGATGATCGACGGTGCCAGCGAGCCGATGACCATGAACAGTGCCGAGGCGAACAGGCCGACCAGGTTCGCCGGGATCATCGCCTCGGGCGCGAGGATGGTGGCACCGAGCCAGAAGCCGATGCCGAAGACGATGGCGAACAAGGCGCCCTGCGTGTTGGCCTTCTTCCAGTAGGCGCCGGCCAGCAGCGGCACGAAGGCGCCGACCAGGGTCACGTTGTAGGCGTTCTGCACCATCTCGTACATCGTGCTCTTGCTGTTCACCGCGAACAGCAGCGCGGCGGCGCAGAAGGTCACGAGGATGATGCGCAGGGTGAGCAGGAACTGGCGGTCGCCCATGTTCGGCACGAAGGGACGCAGCACGTTCTCGGTGAAGATCGCCGTGGGCGCCAGCAGCGCGCCGCTGGCGGTGGACAGGATGGCCGACAGCAGCGCGCCGAAGAACATCACCTGCGCCCACACCGGCATCTTGCCCAGCACCAAGTCGGGCAGGATGCGCTGGATCTGCCGCGCGTCGTCGGAGGCGAACAGTTCCTTCAGCCCGGGGTCGGCCACCAGCGCGGCATAGCCGATGAAGATGGGCACGAAGGCGAAGCAGAAGTAGACGAGCGCGCCGATGACGGTGCCGCGCACGGCGGTCTTCTCGTTCTTCGCGCTGGTCATGCGCTGGAACACGTCCTGCTGCGGGATGGAGCCGAAGGCGAAGGCGAAGAAGGCGCCGGCCATCGCCCAGTAGGCCGCGGCGTCCATCTCGGCCGGGAACATCACCAGCTTGCCGTCGGCCGCCGCCTGCGAGATCACCTTGGCCGGGCCGCCGGCCATGTCGCTGACGACGTAGGCCACCAGCGACAGGCCGATGATGATGATCACCGTCTGGAACAGGTCGGTGAAGGCCACCGACCACATGCCGCCGAAGATCGTGTAGATCAGCACGACGCCGGCGCCGATCAGGATGGCGTTGTTCAGGTCGACCGCGCCGCCGGACAGCACGTGGATCACCAGACCCAGCGCGGTCATCTGAGCGGAGGTCCAGCCCAGGTAGCTGGCGGTGATGGCCAGGCTGGTCAGCACTTCCACACCCTTGCCGTAGCGGTGCTTGTAGAAGTCGCCGATCGTCAGCAGGTTCATCTTGTAGAACAGCTTGGCGAACAGCAGCGCCGCCAGCACCAGGCAGACCGAGGCGCCGAAGGGGTCGCCCGGGATGCCGTTGAGGCCGTCCTTGGCGAAGGTGGCCGAGACCGCCAGGACCGTCTCGGCGCCGAACCAGGTGGCGAACACCGTCGCCACGTTCATGTACAGCGGCAGGCTGCGGCCGGCGACGAGGTAGTCCTTGGAGTTGTGCACCCGGCGTGCGGCGATCAGACCGATGCCGATGGTGACGGCCATGTAGACGACGACGAAGGTGATCAGCACGGCTCTTTCCTCGCGGGCTGGGGAGGTGGGCTAAAAAAACTGGCGCGCAGTGTACCCGCGCGTCAGCCGGCCCGTAGCCAGGACAGGGCGGCCAGCGCGGCGGCGGCCACCACCGCGCCGGCCAGCCACAGCAGCCGCGACAGCGTGCGGTTGAGCCGGCGCTGCTCCTCGACGAGCAGCTCCAGCGCGCGGGCGTCGGGCGCCGGCTCGCGCTGCAGGGCCTGGTGGATCAGCCGCGGCAGTTCGGGCAGCAGCTGCACGTAGCGCGGCGCCTCGTTCTTCAGCCGCTCGGCCAGCCCCCGCCAGCCGATCTGCTCGTTCATCCAGCGCTCCAGGAAGGGCTTGGCGGTGTTCCACAGGTCGAGGTCGGGGTCGAGCTCGCGGCCCAGGCCCTCGACGTTGAGCAGTGTCTTCTGCAGCAGCACCAGCTGCGGCTGGATCTCGACGTTGAAGCGCCGCGAGGTCTGGAACAGCCGCAGCAGCACCTGGCCGAGCGAGATGTCCTTCAGCGGCCGGTCGAAGTGCGGCTCGCAGACGGCGCGGATGGCGCCTTCGAGCGCGTCGACGCGCGTCTCCCGCGGCACCCAGCCGCTTTCCACGTGCAGCTCGGCCACGCGCTTGTAGTCGCGGCGGAAGAAGGCGATGAAGTTCTGCGCCAGGTATTCCTTGTCGAACTCGGTCAGCGTGCCGACGATGCCGAAGTCCAATGCGATGTAACGGCCGAAGGTCTCGGGCGCGATGCTCACCTGGATGTTGCCCGGGTGCATGTCGGCGTGGAAGAAACCGTCGCGGAACACCTGGGTGAAGAAGATCGTCACGCCATCTCGAGCCAGCTTCTTGATGTCCACCCCGGCGTCGCGCAGCCGGTCGATCTGGCTGATGGGCACGCCCTTCATGCGCTCCATCACGATCACGCCCTGGGTGCACAGGTCCCAGATCATCTCCGGCACCATGACCAGGCGCAGGCCTTCCATGTTGCGCCGCAGCTGCGCGGCATTGGAGGCCTCGCGCACCAGGTCGAGCTCGTCGTGCAGGTAGTTGTCGAACTCGGCCACCACCTCGCGCGGCTTCAGGCGCTTGCCATCCACCGACAGCCGCTCGACCCACGCGGCCAGGGTGCGCATCAGCGTCAGGTCGTCGTCGATCACCTCCAGCATGCCCGGGCGCAGCACCTTGACGGCAACCTCCCGGCCATCCTTCAGCGTGGCGAAGTGCACCTGCGCGATCGAGGCGCTGGCCACCGGCTCGGCGTCGAAGCTGGCGAAGATCTCGTCGATTGGCCGGCCGAAGGCCTTCTCGACCAGCGCGCGCGACTGCGCCGCCGGGAACGGGGGCACGCGGTCCTGCAGCTTGGCGAGCTCCTCGGCGTAGTCGGGCGGCAGCAGGTCGCGCCGCGTCGACAGCACCTGGCCGAACTTGACGAAGATCGGCCCGAGCCGCTCCAGCCCCTTGCGCAGGCGCACGCCGCGCGGCTCGTCGAGGCTCCGGCCGAGGGTCAGCACGCGCACCAGCGCCCGCACCCAGCCCTGGCGGAAGCTGGACAGCGCCAGCTCGTCCAGCCCGTAGCGCAGAACCGTGACGCAGATGAAGACGAGGCGTCCGACGTGCCTCATCGCGGCGCGGGCCCGCCGGCGCCGTTGCTGCCGCCGCTGCGCAGCCGCGAGGCCAGGCTGCCGATGCCGCGCACCGCCTCGCGCAGCGCAGCCGCCACGCTGCTGCCGAACTTCGACAGCTCGCGCGCCGGGGCATCGCCGACCAGCTTCGCCAGATCGTCCTCGAGATCCCAGCGCAGGTTGTCGAACAGCCAGTGGACGTCGCTGGCGAACTGCGCGTCGCCGGCGACCTCGATGCGCGGCTTCTCGCCGCCGAGGGCACGCACCAGGGCGAGCGCGGGGTTGGAGGCGTCGACGGTGACGCGCAACTCGGGCGCGTCGGCTAGGTCGTCCGCGCACCGCTCGAGCAAGCCGGCCGGGGTGATCCGGACAGCCAGGGGCGGCAAGGGCGGCAGCAGCGTGGGCCAGCCCTCGAGCTCCAGGTGCAGGCTCCTCCCGGCATGCGCGGCAAGGCGCTGCGCAGCGACGGGCTCGCCGGCGATGACGTGGTTGGCCAGGAGGATGGCGCGCTCGATCACCGCCACGGAGGCGAGCGCTTGCAGGCTGTGCAGCATTCACGGATTGTAGGCAAGGCGCCGCAAACCCCCCCAAGCTCGTGGCCCGGCGCAGGCCCGGACGGGGGCCAGAATCGGGCGGTTCAGAGTGCCCTCCATGTCCCGCCGTCCGACCATCCTGCTCACCGGTGCCACCGGATACATCGCCTCGCACACGTGGCTGGTGCTGCAATCCGCAGGCTTCCGCGTGGTCGGACTGGACAACTTCTCCAACAGTTCACCCGCGGTGCTCGCGAGGCTGGAGAGGCTCAGCGGCCAGCGGCCCGAGTTCGAACGCGCCGACATCGGCGACGAAGCGGCGCTCGAGTCGATCCTGAATCGGGAGCGCTTCGACGCCGCGGTGCACTTCGCGGCACTGAAGGCGGTCGGCGACAGCGCCAGGTGGCCCCTGGAGTACTATCGGAACAACGTCGCTGGCCTCGTCACGCTCGCCCGCGCGCTTCAACGGCACGGCTGCCGCCGCCTGGTGTTCAGCTCCAGCGCCACGGTCTACGGCGCCCCCACGCGACTTCCTGTCCCCGAGGACGCCCCCCTGACTCCCGCCAACCCCTACGGCGAATCCAAGGTGATGGGTGAGGCGATTCTTCGCGACCTCGGGCGCTCGGAGCCGGGCTGGTCGACCGCGACGCTGCGCTACTTCAACCCGGTGGGCGCCCACGAAAGCGGCCTGATCGGCGAATCGCCTCAGGGCACGCCGAACAACCTGATGCCCTATCTCGCACAGGTCGCCGTCGGCGTCCGTGAGCGGCTGCGCATCTTCGGCAATGACTACGACACACCGGATGGAACCGGCGTGCGCGACTACATTCACGTCGTCGACTTGGCCGAGGGGCATGTCGCCGCACTGCGGGAACTCCTGGATCGCGGCCGCTCGCTGACCGTCAACCTCGGCACCGGCCGCGGGCACAGCGTGCTTGAGGTGGTGCGCGCTTTCGAGCGCGCCAGCGGTCGCGAGATTCCGTACGAATTCGCGCCGCGCCGGCCGGGCGACGTGGCCGCCTACTATGCCGATGCGTCGCTCGCCCGTGCACTGCTGGGCTGGACGGCGCAACGCGATCTCGACACCATGTGTGCAGACAGCTGGCGCTGGCAATCGATGAACCCGAACGGCTTCGAGACCTCGAGTCCATGACAAAGATCGACCTTCAACCCGTCATCATGGCAGGAGGCAGCGGCACGCGGCTGTGGCCGCTGTCGCGCGCGCAGTATCCCAAGCAGTTCCTCGTGCTCACCGACAACTGCAGCCTGTTCCAGCAGGCTGCCCGGCGGCTCGCCGGCCTCGATGCGCCGGACATCGCGGTGGCCCCCCTGTGCGTGGTCGGCAACGAAGAGCACCGCTTCCTGGTGCTGGAGCAATTGCGGGAACTCGGCGCCTCGGACGCGACCCTGCTGCTCGAGCCGATGGGCCGCAATACAGCGCCTGCCATGACGCTCGCCGCCCTGCATGCGACGCAGTCGGGGCGCGACCCGGTGCTGGTGGTCACGCCAGCGGATCAGACCGTGGTCGACGAGGGCGCGTTCACCGCCGCGCTGCAGCGCGCCGCCCGACTGGCAGAGGGTGGCGCGATCGTGATCCTGGGCGTGAAGCCGGACCGTCCCGAGACCGGCTACGGCTACATCAAGTCCGGCGGGGTCGAGCATGGCAGCCTTCGCGTCGATCGCTTCGTCGAGAAGCCGGATCTCGTCACCGCGCAGCGCTATCTGGCCGACGGCGAGCACTTCTGGAACAGCGGCATGTTCGTGGTGCGCGCCTCCATCTGGCTGGCGGCGATCGAGCGCTATCGACCCGACATCGCCGAAGCCACTCGAAGCGCGTGGGAAGGTCGGCAGACCGACGCCTCTTTCGTGCGCCCCGCACGCGCGTTGTTCGCGGCGATCGCCTCCGAGTCGATCGACTACGCGGTCATGGAGCCGGTGTCCACGGACGCTGGCGGCTTCGACCTGCGCATGGTCCTGCTCGATGCCGGCTGGAACGACCTTGGCGCCTGGGAAGCCGTCTGGCAGGTCAGCCCCAAGGACGAGGCCGGCAATGCCGCGCGCGGCGACACGCTTGTGCGCGACAGCCGCAACTCGCTGGTGCACGCCACCAGCCGGCTCGTCGGCGTCGTCGGGCTGGACAACGTGGTGGTGGTGGAGACTCCTGACGCCGTGCTGGTGGCCGACAGGAGCCGAAGCCAGGAGGTCAAGCAGATCGTCAGCCAGCTCGCGCGCGACGGGCGCCAGGAGCAGAACCTGCATCGCCTGGTCCACCGGCCATGGGGCTGGTACGACAGCATCGATTCCGGAAGCCGCTTCCAGGTCAAGCGCATCATGGTCAAGCCAGGGGCATCGCTGAGCCTGCAGATGCACCACCACCGCGCCGAACACTGGATCGTGGTCAGCGGCACGGCCGAGGTCACCTGCGGTGACCGCAAGCTGCTGCTGACGGAGAACCAGAGCACCTACATCCCGCTGGGCGAAACACACCGCCTGGCCAACCCGGGCAAGGTGCCGCTGGAGATCATCGAGGTGCAGTCGGGCAGTTACCTCGGCGAGGACGACATCGTCCGATTCGAGGACACCTACGGACGCGCGATGTGACCTCCGGCAACTCAGTACGCCCCCGAACGGGAGGATACGTCGGGGTCTCGCCGTCGACGACAATCCGAAATCGTTCCCATCTGGTGCCGGCCCGCCCGGAAGCCACGACCCGAGCCACATGAAAGTCCTCGTCACCGGCGCCGCCGGCTTCATCGGCATGCACGTCTCGCAGATCCTGCTGACGCGCGGCGACGAGGTGGTCGGCCTGGACAATCTCAACGACTACTACGATCCGCAGCTCAAGCTCGATCGCCTGGCGCGGCTCACCGCGAGGCCCGGATTCCGCTTCGTCAAGATGGACGTGGCCGACCGCGAAGGCATCGCCGGTCTGTTCGCGCAGGAGAAGTTCGACCGCGTGGTCCATCTCGCCGCACAGGCCGGGGTGCGCTACTCACTGGTCAATCCGCACGCCTACATCGACAGCAACATCGTCGGCTTCACCAACGTCCTCGAAGGCTGCCGTCACAGCGGCGTGCAGCACCTGGCCTATGCGTCGAGCTCGAGCGTCTACGGTGGCAACACCGCCATGCCGTTCTCGGAGCACGACAACATCGACCACCCGGTGAGCCTGTACGCGGCCACCAAGAAGGCCAACGAGCTGATGGCGCACACCTACAGCCATCTGTTCGGGCTGCCGACCACCGGCCTGCGCTTCTTCACGGTCTACGGGCCATGGGGCCGGCCGGACATGGCCCTGTTCCTGTTCACCCAGGCCATCCTCGCCGGCGAGCCGATCAAGGTCTTCAACCACGGCAGGATGGTGCGTGACTTCACCTACATCGACGACATCGCCAGCGGCGTGGTGCGCGTGCTCGACCGGCCGGCCACCGCCGATCCCGCCTTCGACGCGGCCTCTCCGGACCCGGCACGCAGCAACGCGCCGTACCGAGTCTTCAACATCGGCAACAGCGACCCGGTGCCGCTGATGGCCTTCATCGAGGCCATCGAGGCCTCGCTGGGTAGGGCCGCCATCAAGGAGTTCCTGCCAATGCAGGATGGCGACGTTCCGGCCACCTCGGCCGACGTTTCCGAGCTCGAGGCCTGGACCGGTTTCCGGCCGGACACGCCGGTGCGCGAGGGCGTCGGCCGCTTCGTGCAGTGGTACCGCGACTATTTCAAGGTTTGAGAGAAGCAGAGGGATCCAACAACATGACCACCATCGCAGTCATCGGCCTGGGCTATGTCGGCCTGCCGCTCGCCGTCGAGTTCGGCAAGAAGTACCGCACGCTGGGTTTCGACCTGTCGGCCGAGAAGGTGGCAGCCTATGCCCGCCACGTCGACCCGACCGGCGAAGTCAGCAGCGCGGACCTGAAGGCCGCGACGATGCTGACCTGCAGTACCGACCCGAAGGTGATCGCCGAGGCCGACTTCATCGTCGTGGCCGTGCCGACGCCGGTGGACGATGCGCACCAGCCGGATTTCACGCCCCTGATCAAGTCCTCGGAGAGCGTCGGCAAGCACATCAGGAAGGGCGCCATCGTCGTCTACGAGTCGACTGTGTATCCCGGCGCCACCGAAGAGGTCTGCATCCCGGTCATCGAGAAGCACTCCGGCCTGAAGTGGAAGGACGGCTTCTTCGTCGGCTACAGCCCGGAGCGCATCAACCCCGGCGATAAGGAGCGCACCGTCACCAAGATCACCAAGGTGGTCTCCGGCGATACGCCCGAAACGCTGAAGAAGGTGGCCGAGGTCTACGGCTCGGTGATCACGGCCGGGGTCTATCCCGCCAGCTCCATCAAGGTGGCCGAGGCCGCCAAGGTGATCGAGAACACCCAGCGCGACCTGAACATCGCGCTGATGAACGAACTGGCCGTGATCTTCCAGCGCATCGGCATCGACACGCTCGAGGTGCTGAAGGCTGCCGGCACGAAGTGGAACTTCCTGCCCTTCCGCCCCGGCCTGGTGGGCGGCCACTGCATCGGCGTCGACCCCTACTACCTGACGCACAAGGCCGAGAAGCTGGGCTACAACCCGCAGGTGATCCTGGCCGGCCGGCGCATCAACGACAGCATGGGCAAGTTCGTCGCCGAGCAGACCGTCAAGCACATGATCGCCGCCGACCTGCCGGTCAAGGGCGCCGACGTCATCGTGCTGGGCATGACCTTCAAGGAGAACTGCCCCGACCTGCGCAACAGCAAGGTGATCGACGTCATCAACGAGCTGAAGAGCTTCGGCGCCCGGGTGCACGTGCACGATCCGATCGCCGAGTCGGCCGAGTGCGAGCACGAATACGGCATCCGGCTGACACCCTGGGAGCAGCTGCCGCGTGCCTGCGCAATCGTCGCCGCCGTCTCGCACAAGGAGTACGCGGAGATGGGCCTGAAGAAGATCGCCGAGAAGGCGGTCGACAAGGCGGTGTTCGCCGACGTGAAGTCGAACTACGATCCGTCCGAACTCGGCGCGCTCGGCTTCCGCACCTGGCGCCTGTAAGAAGCCTCTGCCTCGCGACTACAGCAGGGCCTGCTGGCGCGCCAGCCGCCACGCTTCGCCAGGCTGGCTGCGCGTCAGCATCCACACCTCGCGCAGCGGCTGCGCGCCGCCGCGCGCCGACTCGCGCACCACGCCGCTGAACTCGATGCTCGCGAGCTCGATCGAGCCGACGGTATCGCGCGCGATCAGGTGCGCTTCCAGGGCCAGAACGTCGGTGCGGTTCACCGGGCCGCCGCGTTCGGGCAGCAGGGCCGCGAGCTCCTCGAACATGCCGTCGGTGGTGAGCCGGCGCAGGGCGTCCAGATCGGCGGCGTCCCAGGCGGCCTGGAGCTCGAGGAACTGCCGGCGCGCGCTGCGCAGCAGGGCGCGCTCGTCGTGGGTGGGTGCCGCCGCACGCGCCAGGATCGGCTGCGGCAGGTGCCGGCGGGCGAACACCGGCCGGAAGCGTCCACCCTGCGCGCGCACACGCATCACGGTCACCGCCACCAGCAGCATCAGCGCGGCGAGGGCCAGCACGGCAGCGGCACTGGCCGGCGAACCGCGCTGCGAGGCCAGCAGGGCCAGCAGCGCCCCGGCCAGGCCCACCGAGGTGGACAGTCCGGTCATCGCCGCCGCCGAGGCGCTCGCCGGCAACACGGCCAGCAGCCCCAGCAGAAGCGCCGGACGGGGCCAACTCAGCACTTGATCCCCACATGCAGCGCCACGACGCCGGCGCTCAGGTTGTGAACGTCGACGTGACCGAAGCCGGCGCTCTTCATCATCGCCTTCAGCTCGGCCTGGCCGGGATGCATGCGGATCGACTCGGCGAGATAGCGGTAGCTGTCCGCGTCGCCCGCCACCCACTGGCCGATGCGCGGCAGCACGTTGAACGAGTACCAGTCGTAGGCCTTGGCCAGCGGCGGCGCCACCTTGGAGAACTCCAGCACGAGCAGCCGCCCGCCGGGTCGCAGCACGCGGTTCATCTCGGCCAGCGCGCGGTCCTTGTGCGTCATGTTACGCAGGCCGAAGGCTACGCTGACGAGGTCGAAGCTGCCGGTCGGGAAGGGCAGCACCTCGGCGTCGCAGATGACCGTCGGCAGCACCAGGCCCTCGTCGAGCAGGCGGTCGCGGCCGCGGCGCAGCATCGCCTCGTTGATGTCGGTGTGCACCACCGTGCCGCGCTCGCCGACCTTGCGCGCGAAGGCGCGCGCCAGGTCGCCCGTGCCGCCGGCGAGGTCGAGCACGCGGTCGCCCTCGCGCAGGTTGGCCACCGCCACGGTGTAGGCCTTCCAGGCGCGGTGCAGGCCCATCGACATGAGGTCGTTCATCACGTCGTACTTGGCGGCCACCGAATCGAACACGCCGCGCACGCGCGCCGCCTTCTGCGCCTCGTCGACGGTCTCGAATCCGAAATGGGTTTCGCTCATGGCGCGGCTCAGTGGTGGTGCCCGCAGGACGACGCGGCCGGGGCCGCCATCGGCGCATCGCGGTCGACGCCGGCCTCGCGCAGCCGGGCTTCGTAGCGCTGCCAGAGTTCGTCCTGCTGCGCGCCGAGGAAGTAGAGGTAGTCCCAGGAGAAGATGCCGGAGTCGTGGCCGTCGCTGAAGGTCGGCTGCACGGCGTAGTTGCCCACCGGCTCCAGCGCGGTCAGCTCGACCTCGCGCTTGCCGGTCTGCAGCACTTCCTGGCCCGGGCCGTGGCCCTGGACCTCGGCCGAGGGCGAATAGACGCGCATCAGCTCGAAGGGGATGCGGAAGCTGCGGCCATCGGAGAAACCGATCTCGAGCACGCGCGACTGCTGGTGCACGGTGATGTCGGTGGGCTGGGGCGTTTCGGGGCTGAGGCCGGCCATGGGCAAGGGTCGTGGTGACGAAGCGGACGCAGTGTAGCCAAGCGACCTGCGCGATGCGATCAGGGACTTTGATACCGGTCAGTCGCGCCGGACGAGCGCGTCCACCACGCAGGCATCGAGGTCTTGCAGCGGCATGCCGAGCCGGGCCAGCGCGCCACCGTCGACCTCGCGCTGGCGCGGCCCCCACACCGCCTGCGGAAAGTGGCTGTCCCAGTCGAAGCGGGCGATCACGTGCCAGTGCAGGTGCGGCACCATGTTGCCGAGCGCGGCCAGGTTGATCTTGGTCGGCTGCAGTTGTTCGATCAGCACGCGCTCGATGGCGCAGACGATGTCCATGCAGCGCGCGCGCTCCGGCGCCAGCAGGGCCGAGAACTCGGCCAAGTGGTGTTGCGCAACGACGCGGTAGAAGGCTGGGAAGTCGGCCTCTTCGGCACGGATCACACGCCAGGCATCGTCCTGCCAGATCAGGATGCCCCCGGCCTGTGCGCACAAGGCGCAGCCGGGCACGGCATCGGGTCGCGGGACGAAGTCGTGCGCCATCAAACCGGCCCGCTACGCGGACACCGCCTGACTCGACGCCCGTCGATCTACCTCCGTCGCGGCGGCAGCTCTGCCATCGGCGCGGCCGGGGCGCGCGCAGCGCACGCAGGCGCGGCCCTCGGCCTTGGCGCGATGGAGCTGTCGATCGGCCTCCGCCATCAGCGACTCCAGCGAATCGAAGCTCTCACCGAGCGACGCGGCGCCCATCGACAGCGTGATGCCATGCGGCTGGGGCAGCCCGTGGATGGACTGCGCCGCCATGACCGTGGCCAGGCGCTCGAACAGCGCCGGCATCTCGTCGATCGCCGTGCCGGGCATCACCAGCAGCCACTGGTCGCCGTCGAAGCGGCCCAGGCGTTCCTGGCCGTGAAGCACCTGGCCGGCGGCCTGCGCGAACGCGCGCAGCACGCGGTCGCCGATCGCCTGGCCGTGGCGGTCGATCAGGGCCTTGAAGTGATCGAGGTTCACCAGCGCGACGCTCAGCTCGATGCCCAGCCGGCGGCACAGGTCGAACTGCTCATGGGCAAAGGCCATCACCGCGCGGTGATCGGGCATGCCGGTCAGCGGGTCGCGCAGTTCGAGATCGGCGAGCTGCCGGCGGCGGCGCAGCGCACGCAGCGCCATCCAACCGCCGGCGAGGCCCAGCCCGGCCAGCGCCGCCAGGGCCGCCCACAGCGCGCGCTGCTGCGCCTCGCGCGCCTGCAAGGCGAGGCGATCGGCTTCGCTGCGGTGGCGCAGGTCGGCCAGCTCGGCCTCGCGCCGCGCGATCTCGTAGCGGGCCTGCAGGCGCAGCAGCTGCACATCGCGCATCGACTGCTGGCCGAGCGCCAGAGCCTCGTTGGCGCGGCGCAGCTCGGCATAGGCCTGGGCAAACTGCCCCTGCGAGGCGTGGCCCTCGGCCACCCGCTGCAGCAGCCGCGCGCGATCGGGCGCGGGAAGCACGGCGCGCTCGAGCGCCTTCGCCTTGTCGATCTCCTGCAGCACCTCGGGGCGCTTGAGCCGCGCCAGCGCCTCGATGAGCAGCCCCCGGGCCAGCGCCAGCCGCGCCGGGGCCTCGGTCTGCCCGAGTGCCGGCAGCACGCCGCGCACCAGCTCGATCACCCGCTGCGGCTCGCCCTGCGACAGCCGCAGCGCCGCCAGGTCGAGCGTCACGATGGCCTCGCCGGTGGCATCGCCGATCTCCCGGCTGCGCGACAGCGAGGCCTCGAAGCTGCGTGCCGCCCGCTCGGTCTGGCCAAGCCGGGCCAGCGTGTTGCCCATCTCCCACTCGATCCAGCCGCGCTGGAAGCGCGCCGGCTGCACGCCCAGCACCTCCAGCGCACGCTCGAAGTAGCTCTCCGCCGGCGCCTTGCCCGACAGCGAGCTGGCCATGCTGCCCATCGCGATCAGCGCCGAGGTCTCCAGGTGCAGCTGGCCCAGCTTGCGGCCGCAGCGCTCGGTTTCCTCGGCCACGCGCCAGGCTTCGTCGAGCGCATAGGTCTCGCGCAGCAGGAACAGGTCGCCGGCCGAGATCTCGCACAGCAGGTACTCGTCTCCGAGCGGGGCCGCGGCCCGCCGCAGCTCCACGCTGCGCGCGATCAGGCTGGCAGACTCCTCGCGCCGGAACAGCGAGCCGATCGCGTAGGCCTCGAGCCACAGATGGTGGCGCGGCGTGGCCGTCGGCACGCGGCCGAGCCGCGCGCGCGCCTCGTCGACGCTGCGCTGGGCATCGCTCGGGCGGTCGAGCAGCGTGTAGGCGGCTGCCTTGCCGAGCAGCCGCCAGAAGCGCGATTCGGAATCCAGCGAATCCAGCGTGGCGTCGGCCAGCGCCAGCGCCTCGCGCGGGTTGTCGAGCGAGCGCTCGAGCACCGGCCGCAGCGGCTCCGGCAAGCCCGGCCCGGCCGTCGCCGCCGCCGGACCGGCCAGGACCGCCGCCAGGGCGAAGGCACGGCCGATGCGGCGCAAGGCACCGGGGGTCGGGTAGCGGCTGGCGCGGGCAATCATGGTGGGAAGGCCTCCATTGTCGCCGCTAAGATCGCCGCTCCGTCACGGCCCCGCATCGACGCCATGAGCCTCCTTTTCACCCGCCGCGCCCTGGGCGCGATCGCCCTCGCCACCCTCGCCCCCCAGGCCGCCCAGGCGCAGACCTGGCCGTCCAAGCCGATCCGCTGGGTGGTGGCCTATCCGGCCGGCGGCGGCTCGGACTTCCTCGCCCGTCAGCTGGCGCCACAACTCGGCAAGCAGCTCGGCCAGAACATCGTGATCGACAACCGCCCCGGCGCGGCCGGCATCATCGGCACCGACAACGCCGCCAAGTCGGCCCCCGACGGCTACACCATCGTCACCGGCGACAACGGCGCGATGGTGTTCCACGAGG
>VFQN01003438.1_pt1 | contig 22644 bp, 37 predicted proteins | sample 3512371 | NCBI WGS metagenome assembly VFQN01 (sample SAMN10412370, study PRJNA504923) | tailings metagenome | isolation source: Replicate 2 from Balatoc abandoned mine | place: Philippines: Itogon, Benguet | collected 2017-08-28
CTTGGGCAGGGCAGGGCGCACTGGTGGGTGAGGAGACGCAGGTGGTGTTCTCGTTGCCTGGACTGCATGGCGTGCGATCGAATCGAGCTTTTGACGTTTCTTCCGACCGGCCCACCCGCAGGCGTGCGCTGCGCCAGCCTGGTTGGCGGCAACCTCGAGGCGCGTCAGGCTGCGCTGCACTCCTTCCTGCACGACCCCGACTGCAGGGTGCTGCTGCTGCTCAAGAGCACCACAGGGGGCGCGGCAGGTGGGCGGCCGTGGGCCTATTGGTTCGACCTTAAGGGGCGGGGAACATGCCAGCCGACGGTACTTCAGGATGCTAGGGCAGCGGCCAGACGTGGGGAGCCCGCACAGCCTCAGGTTGAGTCCAGCGGGCGGGGACAGTACGGTACGCTGTTTGGGACGTGCCGTTGCACCTCGAGCTGCGAGCGCCGGTTTCTCTGGTACTCGCGAAAGCCTCGTGCTTACCGTTGCACTGGTTCCTTGGCCAGCGAGGTTTCATGCCCTTGACCGCACCATATGGCCGGCATTGGGCTCGATCTACACCCCGTTCACTGCCCTCCCCCTCCCCCCCCCCAAAGGCCTGACGCTGACGGTGGCCCACACGGCCTTCGTGTTGGAGCCCGCGGTCAACCCCGGCCTGGAGGTGGGTCGGTTCAGGTTGGCTCCTTGGGCGGAGGGCCCTGAGGTCGCAGTGCGGTACCTAAGTAACGAGACTAGACTAACCGCCCCGCTGTTGCCCCTATCGCTCGCCCACTGGTAGCCGCTCTCCACGTTTGGCTGCGTGCCTTGCGGCCATTGGCACCTACCGGTGCGTCTTGCCGCTGCTGCACTTCTTGCCATCGTCCACATCCTCCCCCCACATCCGACCATCACGTGCTGACGCCACGTGGCATCCAATAAGAGTTGTACCCACCCCTGTCAACCACGTGCTCCCCCCCACACGCCTGCAGGCCCAGGCGGCTGCCCGCATCTGCCGGCTGGGGCAGGACCGCCCCACGCGCGTCATCCGCCTCATCGCAGAGAACACCGTGGAGGAGAGGTGCGTGCGACTGCAGGCTCAACAACACATTTACGCCGCCGCTGATTCCACCTTTCAAGCGTCGCCGCATGGTAGGGGCGACTTGTGCTGTTCCCATTGTTACGTTGTGTGTTATTGAAGTGGGCACGGGTGTGCACGCGCAGGGTGCTGGCGCTGCAGCGGCACAAGCTGCAGCACGGCAGCGCGCCCGCGCCAGTGGCGGCGGCGGCGGGCGCAGGCGGCGGCGGCGGCGGCGGCGGGGCCGCGGAGGAGGGCGTCGCGACGGAGGCTGTGGACCGGCGGGTGCTGCTCGCCTTCTTCGACAACCTGTGACACGTGGACCGACCCGTGGGCCACGTGCCGCCGTACGGTTGTACCTGGTGCCGTTCGTTTGTTGTACGGATGTCGTACAGCGCGTTTGCGCATGGCCGGTCAGGGAGCCGGCGGGCGATGGAGTGAGGGGCCTGGGCACTTGGAGAGCGGATGGGAGACCAGTGGAGGTGCAGGAGGGTAAAGGCGGCGGGAGGGGCTTGCACAGTGCTTGCTACACACATGCTCACGGTGGTGCGTTGCAGGTGCGGGCGGACTGATGCGGGAGAGCTGTGCAATGTGCGTAGAGCTGACGGGTTCAGGTAACAGCTGGCTTGAATAGTGTATTGTCGTGTATGTAGTAAACGAATATTTCGCACAGCTGTGGTTCACAGGTGTGGTGACGGGGGCCATTGCATGTGTCGGCCGCAGTCATAGGTTTGGCATCATGGGGATGTGGACTGAGCGACATCAGGGTAAAGGAGGTCGGCTAGGCTTTGGACTCCCACGCGGTTAGGCAGTGCTGGCAGGCAGCAAGGATTACATCGGTAGTAGGCACGTGATGTGTGGGTTGTCTGGGCTAGTCTTGCGCTGGCGCCGATGTCCTGAGCACCGGTACTTGATGTGAATAGGATTGGGTCATACACCAGGAGGGGAGGTGCTGGTTGTGACTAGTGTGACTAACTGCCTGTAGGATGACCTGACTCTTCTAGCAATCGTACATGCCGGGTCTTGTGCTCTACTCCTTATGTTTCCGCTTGTCTGGTAGCACAATCCAGCCAAAGTGAGCACGATGCAGGATTCGGAGCAAAATGGTGTAACAGAACGGACGCGAGATACCGGTGTTATACGGTGGCCATCACCAGCTTCTTGGCAGTCCTGAGCACCTTATCAACCAAGGGATTTCCCCTGTTATCAATGGCGTTCTAGGCCAAGAACTGATCCACGAACTACGCGATTGTCATGTACTAAGCCAGGCGTTAGCTCACCCGCGTGCTGTGGCGTGTGGGCAAGAGGGTTCCATTACATGCGTGCTCCCATTCAAGTTTCTCGAGCAATGCGCCCAGGCAAGCCCTTCTAGTCCTCTGTACGAAGTCCTCTTTACGGATTGAGCACGGAAGCCTGACACAGCTTCCTACAACCACGGCGGTGGTGTCTGTCTTCTATGCGGCAACTTCACACGCCAACCGTGTGCAACCCCTCTGCGCCAACCACCACCACCCAAGACTTAAGAGCGCAGGTACATCGAAGAGCCACGTGCTCTCTGATGCGCAACTGCTCAGCAGATATTAATACAACATATAGGTACAGGGTACAACAAACGCCTCATCCACTCACAACATGCGCCATGACATACTGGTGCGCCCGTGCCGTCCTGTGTTTCTTCGTTTGCCGTGCCGGCGAGCTTTCACACCCCGACGGACATGGACAGACGATGGTCCCGAGAGGCCCACACAGCAATATGTACGACAAACTACGACCAGTACGGCAATAGTCCTGCTATTGTAATCATGTAACTGTTTTGGACTTTGCTCTCTGTCATCCCGCACCGCATCCTACTACACGAGTGAGGGAGAGGTCTTTACACCTGCCATGCAGCGCTGGCACTTTGCACAGCCGCAACTGTTGTTCGAGGAAGGCTCTCCTCTTCCAACCGTGTCCCGTGCGCACTCAAAACGGATATGCGCTATTGCGAAGGAAAGGGCTTTGCCGCAAAGAGACTGTCACAGAAAACGACGTCAGGTACTGTGATGACTAACGGCACTGTACCACACAACATGCCAACCGCCAGGTTGGTTTGCCTAACAACTGCCCACCACAGCCAGGCCCGCCCCTCCCTGGAGGCCTTTGGTACCTCCACCGCCTTTGACACAGCATCCTTGCCAGCAGCTTAAAATGAATACTTAACAACACGAGGCCAGCCCCAGCGGAAAACACCACGTGCCGTGCCTGCCGGCACACATCAGCAGTTTCGGTGCTTGCTCATCTGGTGACGTTCACACACCTGCTGCACGGCTGGCGGCGAAGCCTTCCGCGCCGCACAGCCACCAGAGTCTTTCGCAACAAGCCAGCAGCAGCCATGCCCAATGCGCTGCACGCGCGTATGGGGCATCGCACACGTGGTCCAGGCACAACGCATGCCGCGCCGCTTCTCCGTATCGCCAAACCAACTCAGTCCGTCGGTCCGGGCTTTCGAACTGCCGTACTCGGCACGCCCATGCTCCTGCCCTACCGCCCGCATCACACCAGCGTGCCGGTGTACTGCACTGAAGCTGTCCTTGTAGAAAACAATACGCGGAACCGCATGGCGACTGATGCCCTGATTGGTATGAACAAATGGCAACGCAGATCGCTCCTGCACAAGTCCAAGCAGGTAGCCCTCGGGACTTGAGCGCCTGTAGAGCCCCGCCTCCAGCCCGCAGGGCTGATAAGACACACCAGGTCGCTCACCCCTCGTGCCAGGGTGCTGGCAGGCACGCTCGCTGGATTCTGCTCAACCTCCCCCCTCAAGCCTACTATTGCCACCACTGCGCTCAGACACCCCTACCGCCTCCGCTTCGACGACCGCCTCCGCCCCGCCCTCCTCCGCCCCCCGCCCCGACCCTCCACACACAGCCCCACAGCCGAAATGTGCATCATCAGGTCCGTGCTGTCCCGCTTGGTCCCATCCAACGTAACCCGCAGCCCCGGCACGGTGCTGGCGTTATACACAGCCGCGGTCAGGCCCGCCGGCAACGGCAGGGACCCCAACCTCGGCACGCCGAAGCGGCTCATGCCTGGGCACCCCAGCTTGAAGGAGGACGCCAGCGAGCTGAGACTCTCCCCCACCCCCACCCCCAGGCTCTCCCCCACCCCCAGCACACGCGCACGTTATCAAACCAAAACGACCTCCATGCGCTCATCAGCATCCAGTACCAAACCTCAGGCACGCGCTCGTTGGGAAGCCACCCGCCACAGCCGCCACAGCACGTCGCCGTACGTCCAGCACCATGGCGGCAACTGGACACGCAGTCCACCGAGCGCCGACATGCAGTGCCTCCACGTCCTATGTGGCGCGCCGCCGCGACCGTCACCCGACGCGCAGCAGCAGCGTGCAAAATTGCCGCAGCAAACCTCAGCCCGCCATGCGGCCCAGCCAGCCGGGCGGGCAGCGCCGCCAGCCCAGGGTGCGGCGCAGTGTGGCGCCCGGCAGCCGCAGCAGCGGTGCGCGCGATGCGCCAGGGCTGGGACCGCATGGCGGCCTGCTGCCGCGGAAGGCCCGCACCACTGCGCGGGGCATCTTGTTGTTGTTCCCGTTGATGATGGTCACGGCAGAGGCTTGCAGCAGCTGCACGTCGTGCCTGCGGTACGGCGGCAGAAAAGGCAGCAGGTGGAGGTTTGCCAACAGCTAAACTGGGCGCCCAGAGCTAGCATGTTTTGGACCGCATAAATACACACCCTCCTCGCCCTCTCACACCCTGTCCTTTCCTTTCCTGACACATACCGTCCCATGCTGTTTGGCCGTACGACGCATCGACTATGCATCAGAAATTGCCGCATACATGCGCTCTCTTATTCCTCAAAGCCGTCACCCCCTGCGCTCGTACGTAAGGTTGCTAGGCTATCGTCTGGCGCGCTGCCGTTTTCTCGCCTTGACCTGCTCTTCGCATTTACGGAATTTGGCTGACCCGCGGTTATCCGTTCCTTCCTGCCCGCCTCTCCCGTTCAAGGTGGGCAATGGAAAGCAGTTCAACATGCGCACGCGAGTGAAAACGCCTGTAACCTGGCGCGCAGGCATCGTATTGGGTGCTCGTAGGATCGACGGCTGAAGAGTGGGGACAGCTAACAAGGTTCCGTCTCATGTGAGGTAAGGAGCGAGCGTGATGGGTTGGTCGACTACCCTCAAACCGCACAGGGGATCCGCCAGGGCTCGCGAATTTCGGCTACGACCAGGACCAACAACACACCCTGTCTTTTTCATTCAAAGGCCTGACCCACACGCGACTCAGCCCGCACCCACACACATCTCTCACCCTCGCACAACCCTGCCTGACTGCCTCCCAGCCACATCCACCCTTACTCACTCGGGGAGCAGCGGCTTGAGGTAGTCCACGCCGCCCGGCCACGGAATTTGGTTGTTGAGAAAGCCGGGGTACGTCGCCTTGCCGGCACGACCGCTCCTGGCGGATGGATGCGGGCCGATTCGCGGGTGGAGATCAACGTGGAGCAAGGCCAGCTTCTATCTAACGCTACGGTACCAGACTGCGCGTGCGCCACCACAAACGGGGGGTGCAGCTGCGCGGCTGTGCCGCAGCCAGCGTTTGCGGGAGCCAGGCAGGCCGCGCCAGTCTGCACCCGTGCCAATCACCGCACACCGTTCATACACTCCACAAGCCCCGCGCCCTTCGCTATGAAGTGCACCTGCTGCCCTGATACCGCAGCCCACGCAGCTCACCATTCAAAATCCACGAAGCGGACGTCCCACCCGCCTTCCTTGCTCCGCCGCACCAGGCAGTTGGGCGGCCGGGCGTCACCGTGCACCAGCGCAGCGCCGTGCTGATCCGCCGTCTTGCGGTGCACGTACTCCAGGCGCTCCACGGCAGCGCTCAGCGCCTGCTCGCGGTCGACGGCCGGTACGTGCTCCAGCGGGATCCACTCCTCCTTGGGCAGGTACTCCATCTCCACGAGGTGCCACTGGCCTGGCAGCTCTTCCACATGCAGCACCTCGGGCGCCAACTGAGCATCCGCCCACGCCTGCTGCACCTCCGTCCCATAGCCGTCGGGGCACAACTTGACCACCACCATTGATGGACTGCCGACGCCTGCCGCCGCCCCACCGCCCGCTGCTGCCGCCCCAACGCCTGCTGCTGCTGCCTTGCCGCCGGGCCGCCCGCCGCCGCCCCGCCGCCCGCGCCGCCCGCCGCCGCCCGCCAGCCCGCCGCCGCTCTGCCCCTTGCTGCCGCTCTGCTGCCCGCCGCCCACCGCTGCAATGCCGCCCTCCGCCGCCGCACCGTCGCCCGCCGCCGCACCACCACTCTCTGCTGCCGCACCGCCGCCCTCCGCCGCCACACCGCCACTGTCGGCCCTCTCCACGAGGAACGTGTTGCCGGCCAGGTGCTTGGCGGTCAGGGGCTTGTACCGCGGGCTGAGGGCAATGGGCCACGGCAGCGGCAGATCTGTAGCCTTGGCGTTGAGGGACAGCGGCGGTACTTGCACCGCATTGGGGTCCGCCAGCTCCATCACACCCGCCCGCAGCGCCATCAGCAAGCGCGCCACCTGAAACCACAGTGGCAAGCACACCAAGGGCGTCAGTATCAGAAGGTGGCCGTGGTGGCCGCACGCTGGCAGGATCGGCACAGCGACTTACTGGCACAACCAGGCGTCTGGAGTAGGGGTGCACGGGCAGCAGGTTGAAGAATGGCGTGAGCGGGAAGACCGTCACGCGCGCCAGCCACGCCAGCGACGACAGCCGTATTTGCGTCCCCATCACCTGCAAGCATAGAGCGGAGCGCGCGGTCAGGATCAGGGTGGGCAGCGAGGCTAGGCCCGCCACGGCGCGGAAGGCACCCGGCTGCAAAGGGCCACTCCGCTGGCGCGTACAAAGCGGCATTAACAGCGGTGTAAACCTCAATCATTGCAACGTGACATGGACAGCGGATTGCTACCAGCTGCAAGCCCAAGCGTGTTACGCTGCATATCGCGTGCCCTGCCGGCCATCGCCTTGCATCAATGTCCTGCTTGCAGCTGCAACCGCTTGCGTCCATACCTCCAGCAGAAACGCGGGGCAGTACGTATTCTTGAAGCGAGCGTCGCCGCTGCGCGAGGCCTGCGGTTCCATGTGTTGGTGGGGCAGAGGATGTGCACGGCTCTGACTGCGAGAGGTGACAAGCGCGAATGCATGCGAGTACAATACACCTGGGGCCGGGGGGTTGAAAAGAGAATAAAACGCTACTGGCACCGCACAGTCGCGATAGGCCCTTGGCAAAGCCCGATGCCCACCGAAAGGTGAGAACCCGCCCGTCCCAGCCCAGCCCTCCAACCGGCTTGCAAACGCACCATGCGACCCGCACCAAACCGGACAGCAGCGCAGTAGTTGACAACGAGAACGAAAGCAGCGGCACAGTAGAGAAGGAAAGTGGGCCGCGCTGTAAACGTCGTCATCGTACTAAGGGTCCCGGCCAGCGACACGATCACGTTTTATGGTATGTCGTGGTTACCGACTTCACGAACTTGACGGCTGTCACGGCTCTCACAGGTACTGCGGTCCTTCCCTTGCGCCAAACCGCACCACCATTGCGCCTCGCCCCTTGCTGACTCCTTGTGCGCAGGCTGTACAGGTGCAGCCTCGCAAGGGCCAGAGTCAACCCGCAGCCTGCCGCGTCGGACTAGTAGGACTCTCCTGAAACATGCAACCGCTTGCATGCGAGAGCCCTGCCAGCCTGGTGCGACAGCTTTGCCCACCAGCATGCGTAGGTCTGGGCTATCAGCGGCACGCACATATTACCCTTCACGCTTGACTTCCTACAGTTGCCCCATTGCGAAGTACTGCACGTGGCTTTGCCGGCCTACCCAGAATTTGAGAAAGTAGATTGCGCCCTGGTACAAGGCGTCGGCGCTGTTTAGTTTGCCCTGCAACGGCACGCAGAGCCAAGGGGCCCCGAGGGCAAGGTCAACAGGAGTAAGCACGACCTCAAGTATACCTCACAGGACGAAGCGGCTGCCACATCCTCGCATACCTCGTATATAACGTAAACGTTGGTGGGGTTCTTGGGCTTGTCGCCCACCGCGCCGTTCGGGCTGATCTTGCTGCCTGGCACAAAGCCCCCCTTGATGCTCGCCCACGGCTGCAGGTACTCCTCCAGCACCTCCATCACGTTTTCGTTGAGCATGGCCTGGAGGAGAGGGCGCGTGCATGGCACCAGCAGAGGGTCAGAGAGAGGCCACCGTGCTCCAGGCCATTTACTCGTGTACTCATCACCACCCACTCCTCGCCACGGTGCACCCTTGGGTCCGCCACCCCGATGCTCCTGGATGGAACCAAGTTGAGAGACGCACGATCCGGGGACCCTGTGCACGACGAACTGTCCCCAGACGCGCACCAAAACCGCCGACACGGTGCATGAATAGGGCACCCACACGCGCATTCCCTCAGCGGTCAGCTCGTGGTGGCACTGGCGGTTACCATTACCGTACAGGCCGGACCTGGCCTGTATGCCATGTTACCACTGCACATATGCACGCGCAGCTCAAGGGCCTGGCCCGCCGCCCACCTCATTCCCGTAGTACACTGCGGCCTTTTCGCACAGCTTCGCTGCACTGTAAAGGGACTCCTTGTCTATCGGGCCGTCGCCTTTCAGCACATACAGCACGCGCGCGAAGGTGGGGTGTATAAGCTCTGGAACCTCCCCGGCAGCTGTCTCGGCGTCTGGACGCCAATTGAGCACGAGCGCACCATCAGCTGCCCGCTGTTCCTGTGACGCCTCCACTTGTGAAGGAGGCGACATCCGCACGACTCGCTGCAGGTATGCACCTGGAGTCGGTGCCAGAGGATTGACGTTCAGAGTAAAGCGACATGTGCTGGTAAAACCACAGCAAGCCTTGAGGGGCAGCCTCTTTGCGACAGAGGGCTTAGGGTAGAAATACTCCCAAGCCTGGGTGTCGAGACGCACAGCTAGTGAGGCCAGGTTGTGCACTTCTTAACAGAGCCTTCCAATGACTGTTCTGTCTTTTTTCGCGCTTGCGTCAGGGTTAAGCACCGACGCCTAGCACGATGGCGACACGTGTGCGAAAGGCAGAGGAACGCTCCACAAAGCGGCACGTCGGAATGAATAGCCGGCCGTTACGTTTCGAAAGTATCATCCCGGCTCTTGCTAGAGTCGACCACGACTGCAGGAGCCAGGAGACATCCTTGCAAGCTGTTGACGCACCTAGTGCCGCACTGCCAGAGGCTCCGGCGGAAGCTGTTGTGCCTGCAAAGTGTGCAGCACGGTAGGATAACGACAAGGGTCATGTGTTCCGCCGAACGCCCGAACGTGTGAAGTGACGACACGAAGCGTTAAGGTCCTCAGCAACCGACGCTTGGCAGAGGGACGTAAGATGGTTCCCGGCGCAAAAGACATTGGTATGCGTTGCATTTGCAGCAAGGCTCCAGTACAGTCGGGCAAGCAAGGATAACGGTGCAGGATAACGACGTTTGGCCAGTTCAGGTAAAGCCAAGGGAGCCAAGCAAGCATTGGCCAACTTACCTTGGCGCATTAGTATGAGCTGTACTGTACGCAGCTGCAACTCTGAGCAACGCAGGCGGGATCGGCCGGGCACAAAGGCAGCAAACAAGGCGAACTAACGGAGGAACCCCCTACCTTGATAAACACTCCGCACGAACTGAACAGTGGCCACCTTGTCGGCGCCCAGCATCAGCATCGCGCTGCGGAACTCCTCCGACGCGGAAAACACGAAGGACATCAGTTCGCTGAGCTCCTTCCCGTGCACGTTGCAGGCGGCAGCGGCAGTTCTGAAAGCGGAAACCGCCTCTTTCGGGCTGACCATGGTGTTGTCACTTTGTGAGATCCGAAATGTCAGAGTCTTGAGCCAAAATTCGGAAGGTCCGCCGATTTACTATCAAGACTTGTTGGGCCCCGAAGGACCGCTCTGCGCCGTCGGAGTAACTAAAGAGCAAAGCTGACGATGCCCGCCGGGAAAATTGGACAGCTACCGGATGCAGGACCGATCCGTGGGCCACGTGCCGCCGTACGGTTGTACCTGGTGCCTGTGCCTGCGCGGGAGAGCTGTGCAACGTGAGGGACGTAGAGCAGACGTTCCCAAGTACCTTTCGCTGACGTCATCATGAGTGCAGTAGAACGGGTGTCGGTGTGCAGTATTGTGTGCACACTGCTGCGGTTTACAGGTGTGGTGCAGGGGGCCATTGCACGTGTCGGCTGGGTTGGCTCCAGAGTGAGCGACATCAGGGTCGGAGGTCGGCTAGACTTGGGACTCCCACACGGTCAGGCAGCAAGCAGCAAGGATTATACCGGTACGGTACCGGTTGCAGGCACGTGATGTCTGGGTGTATCGCGGCGAGTCTTGCGCTGGCTCCAACGTCACGAGCACCTCCCGGTACTTTACGTGAGTATGCCCCGAGCGCATTAGACCGAATTAGACACAACACGAGAAGGGAGGTGCTGGGTTGTGACTAGTGTGATGACTAATTGACTAACTGCCCGTAGGATAGCCTGGCTCTTCGTAGCAAACGTGCCCCCACCTAAACCACGCCGGGGTCTTGTGGTATACTCCTTACATTAGTTGGTAGCACAATCCAGCCCAGTTGGGCTTGATGCAGGATTCAAGTGCAACATGGTGCAACAGAACAGACCAGAGACACCGGTCTTGTTACGTTGGCCATCATGAGTTTCTTGGCAAATCTTAGCACCTTGTCCCCCTGCCGTTTGGCCTCCTTGGCCTCACGACATGTCCCACCCGACAGGCCCCTGTCCTGCCATCTCCCTCCCCTTCCCACACCCACAGCCCTTCATTTGTACAAGCAAGACCGCGGCTGAGCCACCACCGCGCTGTCAGGCGCCTTCCCCCAACCCACACCAGGTGCGCGAGGCGACGACTGAACCCACCCACACACCCGCTGCACGCACAGCACAGCACGCCAGCAGCAGCACCCGACTCACATCCTGCTCCTGCACACCGGTCAGGTTAGGGGTTGCCCGTTGTTGGACTGCGTGATGAGCCACGGCCGGACGCACTTGGGGTGGTACACGTGTCCTTGCTCGCACGGCGCGTCCACTCATCGCAGAGAACACCGTGGAGGAGAGGTGCGTGCGACTGCAGGCTCAACTCCACACTTACGCCGCTGAATCCACCTTTCAAACGTCGCCGCATGGTAGGGGCGAATTATGCTGTTCCCATTGTTACGTTCTGTGTTGAATTTGGCACGGGTGTGCAAGCGCAGGGTGCTGGCGCTGCAGCGGCACAAGCTGCAGCACGGCAGCGCGCCTGCGCCAGTAGCGGCGGCGGCGGGCGCTGGCGGCGGCGGCGGCGGGGCCGCGGAGGAGGGCGTCGTGACGGAGGCTGTGGACCGGCGGGTGCTGCTGAACTTCTTCGACAACCTGTGACACGTGGACTGACCCGTGGGCCACGTGCCGCCGTACGGTTGTACCTGGCGCCGTTCGTTGGTTGTACCAGCGTGTTTGCGCATGGCCGGCCAGGAGCCGGCGAGCGATGGTGTGAGGGGCCTGGGCACTTGGAGAGCGGATTGGAGCTCAGGGGAGGTGCAGGAGGTAAACAGCAGCGGGAGGGGCTTGCTAAGTGCGTCTTACACACATGCTCACGGTCGTGCGCTGCAGGTGCGGGCGGACTGATGCGGGAGAGCTGTGCAATGTACGGGGTGTAGAGCTGACGGGTTGCAAGTAACAGCTGGCTTGATTGATAATGTTGTCGGTTGTGTAGTAAACGGATATTTCACACAGCTGTGGTTCACAGGTGTGGTGACGGGGGCCATTGCATGTGCCGGCCGCAGTCATAGGTTTGACTTCATGGGGATACCGTGTGAGCGACATCAGGATCAGGGAGGTCGGCTAGAGCTGGGACTTCCACGCGGTTAGGCAGTGCTGGCAGGCAGCAAGTATTAAACCGGTACCGTAGTAGGCACTTGATGTGTTGGTTTATCCGGGCTAGTCTTATGCAGGCCCCCATGTCCCGAGCACCGGTACTTGATGTGGATAGGCCCTGAGCGCAAGAGTCATACGCCAGGAGGGGAGGTGCTGGGTTGTGACTGGTTGTGACTAGTGCGACTAACTGCCCGTAGGATGGCCTGACGCTTCTAGCAATCGTACATGCCGGGTCTCGTGCTCTACCAGGCTCTACTCCTCATCTGCTCTTTATGTTCCCGCTTGTCTGGTAGCACGATCCAGCCCAGGTGAGCTCGATGCGGGATTCGGAGCAAAATGGTGTAACAGAACGGACGCGAGATACCGGCGTTATACGGTGGCCATGACCAGCTTCTTGGCAGTCCTGAGCACCTTGTAAGGGATTTCCGGTGTTATCAATGGCATTCTAGGCCAAGAACTGATCCACGAACTACGCGACTGTCATGTTCTAAGCCAGGCGTTAGCTCACCCGAGGGCGACGTGGGCACGTGCTGTGGCGTGTGGGCAAGAGGATTCCGTTACATGCGTGCTCCCATTCAGGTTTCTCGAGCAATGCGCCGAGACAAGCCCTTCCAGTCCTCTTTACGGATTGAGCACGGAAGCCTGACACAGCTTCCTACAACCACGGCGGTGGTGTCTTCTATGCGGCAACTTCATACGCCAACCGTGTGCAAGGACTCTGCGCCAACCACCAACACCCACTCCGAGCGTAGACACACCGCAGAGCCACGTGCTCTCCAATGCGCAACTGCGCGGTACGTATAAGTACAACGTATAAGTACAGGGTAGAACAAACGCCTCATCCACTCAAGATGCGCCATGTCGTATTGGTGTGCCCGTGCCGTCCTGTGTTTCTTCGTTTGCCGCACGGAGCCAGCCACCCAACGCGCCCGAAATTGCATGCTATTTGCGATAGTAGTCTTCTCTTGCATCCCGGCCCAAATCGATAAAATGCGTTGGGTCCGCTCCTCACCTCGTCATACCGTCATCGACAGGTCCATCTCCCTCCAGCTGTAACACACGCAAGTGCTAAACTGTCCGGCACCTCGCTCTGTAAAACTCGCGGTGCGTTATACACCGTCTTGCCAAACACGGTCAACCGGTACTGACACTGCACATTCAACAAATGTCCACCAGCGGCACGAGCCTGGCAGCTATTACCACTTCCACCAGAGCTGCTAACATGCAGGCGGGCCACCGGTTGCCCAACTCGAAAGGCGTACCCTGGCTGTAGCACGTCTACAGCACCCACAGGCGTGCAGCGCCGGCAGCAGCTAGTGCACACGCCGCAAGCAACATGCGAAGCTTGGGCTCTGTGCACCTGATTGCAGGGCTGGCTACCCCAAAAACAGACACACCCAACCAATCATAGGCATAGGATACATCCAATAAGCACGCAAGGACGATACTTGCGCAACAGCACCTTGCCACCTGTCAACTAATTTGAACACCAGAATGCACCATAAGAATGCATGGCACGGCGCGGGTCGGGCGGATGCGGCTACGCCCTGCGAGGAGTTTGCGCAAGATCTTCCTCTTCCGGTCTCGCTGTAATTTCTTCTGTCCAGCGTGCTTCACAACTGTGCGTGCTGAAGCCTGATAACACCCAACAACAGCTCTCAGAAACACAACATGTCAAAAGCATCTCCTCTGCACCCGCCACTCTTTGTAGTGTCCCCAACAAATCGGCAACAGCTGCCCCAAATTCCCACGGTCCCACTTGGCGGGAACACCCCAGCCCGGGGGCCATGGCTCGGACAGCCGTACACGGTCAACCAGCACCCCATTGTCCCATAAATAGTGGCCTACGGCAGCACCGGCACCACGTGTCACTATTGTACAACCAGGTACGTACCAGTAAGGCCAGCCGCTTAGTGACCGGCTCTGTAGAGGCCCGACGCACCGCCATACGTCTCAGCAGCGCCCGGCCAACACGCGTCTAATGCCGCACGCCGCTGCCCCAGCTGCACGTGTACTAGCACGCTTTGTGTGTATTAGCGCTCCCTGGGCAGCGCCGGCTGAACGATGCCCTGCGCCACCTGCGCCGCGTTGGCCACCACCGCCACCTGCTGCCCCAGCACGCTGCGCGCCGTCAATACACAGCTGTCGTGCATGAGGCTCTCCTGCAGCGCCTCGCCGGAGCCCACGCCCACCGGCAGGCCTGGGGACGGAGGCATGGAGGGCATGGCCGTGTCAAGGGGGGACAAGGGAGACAGTGTCAGGCAGTTACAGCAGCCTTTGTCAAGCTGTACCGGGGAGGCCGCTGGACGGGCCCAGAGCCAAGGGCCAGGAAGCGCGGCTAGCGGTTTGGGAGCATCTGATGATACCCATGCAGCACACCATGCAGCAACCCGGGAGAAGTCCTCACCCGCCGCGAACGCGCTGCCGTTGCCCCCGTTGCTGTCCCCCAGCACGCTGCAGGCCGAGTCGGGCGCGATGCCCACGCTGTCGATCTCCGTGCCGGCGGGGGTCTGGTAGCGCGCCACCGTCACGAACAGCGCGCTGCCGTCCTGCGGGGGGCGAGCAGGGGGCAGAGGGGCAGGTGGAGACGTGTGCGTCAAGATGCCTGCTCCATGTTCACGTGGTGCCAGCCTGTGAGTGATGCCAGCGAGCTGCTGACAGCAGCGCCATCTGGGAGTCACGGCGAACGTGCCAACATGCGCACCCACTTGCATGGACTGAGCTGAACCCCTCCTCCTGAGCGCATGTACACCCTTTCCTCTGCACGCATCCTTGCGCGTCAGCTTTTCCAACTAATCATGCCAGTAACACAGTAACAGAACTAAGGACAATAGTATCATCGATCAAAGTCGCGTGGGCCAGCCCCACGCACCTGCAGCTCGAAGACGGACTGGATGCGGCCCTTGCCGTACGTGTGGTCGTCCCCGATCACCACCGCGCGGCCGTTGTCGTGCAGCGCCCCCGACAGGATCTCGCTGGCGGAGGCGGAGGCGCGGTTCACCAGCACCACCAGCGGCCGGCGAGTCATGGCGGAGCCGGGCACGTCCACCTGCTGCGCTTGAATGTCGTCAGACTGCGGGAGGGCGAGCAGGGCAGGATTGGGGCGCGGTGCGTGCGTTAGCAGGGTGGTACCGTACGGTAGAAGGGGTGAAGGTGCTCTTGGACTGAATGTGGTCAGACTGCGGGCGGCCGGGCAGGGCAGGTGCCTAAGCATGGGGCAGGGAAGCCGCGTGACATGTACGTGTGGGATGGCTGTGGGTGGTCAGGCGGCGGGCGGGCAGCCGAGCAGGGCAGGGCAGGCCAGGGGCGCGGCGCGTGGGTTAGCAGGGTGGTGCCGTACGGCGGGGGCGGTGAAAAGGACGCTCTTGATGATGCGCATGCATTCGTGTTGAACGGGTCCTAGGATAGGGTGTGGTGCAAGCCGTTTGGGGCGCATGATGCAGCCAGACGCAGCAAAGCGCGACGGGCATCCCCGCTCCCCTCCGCACCTCGCGGCCCGAGATGTTGAACACCACCGGGTTGCCGTCCATCCACAGGCGGGCGATGTCGATGGAGGCGCGCACCAGGCCCCCGGGGTTGTTGCGAAGGTCCAGGATGTAGGAGGACGCGCCCTGGGCCTGGGGGTGTGTTGACGTGGTTGGGGAGGAGGGCAGGGTGCGGCATGTGGGCTTCAAGGCGGTCCTGCAAAATTACTTGTACCATATCCAAACCCGCCTCCCACGGTGCAGCCAGGGGCAGGGTGCGGCAGGGCCCCCGATTGCACCGCGAAAGCAGTGCCATGCACTACCTGCAACCGCCTGGGACCGCACGCTGCGGCTCTGAAGCTCACCAGGTCTCGAGCTTGACCACGCCACCCTTCCCGCCCAGCCCTCCCCGGTCCCCTACGACCAACAGGGGACGACCAAAAGGGGACGACCAAAACCCCACGCCAAAGCCCCGCCGAGACGGCTCGCATACGCTAATACACACACAAGCCCTCACCCCACCCACACACACCCCACCAGCCTCACCTCCAGCTCCTGGATGGCCGCCAGCACCACACGCCATTGCACCACCCCTCACGCTAATACACACACAAGCCCTCACCCCACCCACACACACCCCGCCAGCCCCACCTCCAGCTCCTGGATGGCCGCCTTCATCTCCGCCGCCGCGTTGCCGCTGAAGCTGGTGAGGCGCAGGTAGCCCACCGGCCCGGAGGCGGAGCGCACGCGGCCGTCGGCGCTGACGGGAAGGATGCTGCCAGTGCCTGTGTGTGGTTGGTATAACAGGCGCATGCGTCAGTAATCAGTAACTTGGTCTCCGGGCCAGAGCTGAGCGTACCACAGGATGGTAACCGCGCCAGAGGGGGCGTCGGAGTCCACATGGTGCAAGGGTAGGGTCCGGCATGCTGCGGGACAGTGCCAGCTCGTTGCCCTGCGCTTTGACCGACGGTTCCCTCACCCGGCGGCAGCTCCGGCGCGGGCAGCGCCGCGTAGAAGAGTGGGCTGAGCTGCACCCTCTCCCGCCGCAGCGACAGCTCCTTGTACTCCACCGCCCCCTCCTGCGGCCGCGGCTCGGGCCGCGCGGGCACCCCCGGGATGCCCCCCGTGCGCCGCGCCAGCCGCACCCGCACCTCCGTGCCGCCCTTGCCGCGCAGCAGCCGCGCCGCCTTCTCGCCGTTCCAGCCCTGCGGGTGCACAGGACACGAGGCTCAGGACATGCGTGTGGGACAGGATACTTGCGCTTTACTTCCGGCCGTGTCGCCGTTGCAGCCCTGCGCGAGGGACTGAGGACGCACGGACGGCCAACACACGCATCTAGGCGTGATTGTGGAACGGGGCACTCGCTCCTTTCCTGTTGTGTTGGCTGGGCGCTGTTCCCTGGCCTCGTACTGACGAGCTGCACGACGTAGGTGCTTGCCTGCTGACTAAGGCTACCGGTATCCCGGACTCGCAGGTATCAAGAGCTGTTGACCGTACCCTTGCCCCGCCTTAGGCTCCCTCGCTGCCCCCCATCACACACCCCGGACACAACAAACCTCCTTACAAATGCCACACGTGCTCCGTCCGCCACACCACCGCGGCGATGCCAGTGATGCTGGTCTGCGCGTCTCCACTGCAACGCACCCGCTTGACCCCCAATCATGACCCCCTTACCATACCCCTCCCTACCACTTCCGCCCCACTTCCATGGACATTCCGTTATTGCTGGTCAGCTCGTCTCCTGGCAGCACGCCCTCCCGGTCCCCACCCGCACAACTGTTAGTACACACCCCGCCCTAACACACATACCGCCCCACCTCCATGGACATGCCGTTGATGCTGGTCAGCTCGTCCCCCGGCAGCACGCCCGCCCTGTCCGCCGGCCCCCCCTTGATGGGCGCCAGCACCAGCAGGTGGCCGTTGACCGGCTCGTTGGCGATCAGCATGCCCACGCCCTGCAGCTCGCCCTCGCTGGACACACGGAACGAGGCGTACTCCCTGTGAGGGGGGGGGGGAGGGCGGGCGCAGGGGGCGACACGTGGCAGGTTGGCACGGGCACGTGCCAACGCCGTACAGCTCGCCGTCCGGCGCGGCAGACCCGGCGAGTGGAAGGGTCCCCCGGTTCGCCCCTCACGGCGCCCCACTCCCCAAGCAATGACCAAGCACACGCGTAATCTTGCACCCCCCCAACTGCCACCTTGCCACTCCGCGGTTGCCCCGAGCCCCGCCACCCGATCCAGCCCCACGGGGCCAATGCACGGGTCCGCCAGTTGCCCGTACGCACTCCAAACCACAGCAACCCACAACCCCGCCCCCAACCCCACCCCGGCGGCCTGGGGGTGTGGTCACGGGTTCTCCAGCTCGTTGTGCGCTGCCCCCAGTCCCCCACGCCACAGCAGGGTAGGCCCCACTCACTCGGGCGGCACGCGGCGCGTGTAGGGGTCCCCAAGGTCGTCAATCATGGCGCCGATCTCACTTAATGCCACGTCCCCGCTGGGCGCCGCGAAGGCCGCGAGCATGTGCTCCTTGAGCTCGCCGTTCCAATCGTGGCCGTTGAAGGAGGGGTCCACGAAGGACTGCGCGGAGTGCGAGGAGGAGGGGGACAGGACGATGAGGTGGAAGCGTTGGACAGGGCGGCGGATTGGGTTTTTGTAGGTGCGGTGTGTGCTGGTCGAGCTGACAGCTCCGTTGTAGTGCCCCTTACAAGGTGGGGTCAGGCGGGGCTGGGGTGGGCGGGGGGGGTGGAGCTGGGCGGTCTCGGGTTCTGGCGGGTTGGGCGGCCCTTGACGGGGCCCCAAGAGCTTGTTGCCGCATAGGTCTTAGGTACGCGGCGGTACCACCAAATTTCAACTACATGGCTGGTGTCCCAGCTGCTGGCAAGCTGTCCGCCCTCACCTGACCAATGATGGTCCATGCCTCCACCAGGGTTCGCTGCACAGCGAAGATGGCGGGGTCGGTGGAGGCGGGGAGCCTGCACGAGGTTACACCAGCAAGTGGCGTTGGGAGTGTTTCTGTTGGCAGTGTCACGCTTTGACATTGCCTGCTACGGCGGGGAGGTACCAAGTTGCATACGGGAAGGCAAGGTAAGGCGGCCACGGCGCACGGGAAAGGGCAGACGACTACGACTAGGGTTCTAATTTTAGCGGGAACGCGTCACAAGGCAACTGGCTTTTCTGGCAGTGGTAATCACGATCATAAGGGACATGCGATTAGTGCTTCCTCTGCAGTGCGGAATAGGAGTCGTGGAGTTGTCGGCTGTGTCGGGGCCTCACCTCACCAATTCCGAAGCGCTAACCGGGCTCAGCAGAAGCGACAGGGCAGCGGTTGTTCCTAACGCAGCTGCTGCAATCTTCTTAATCCCGGTGACGAGGCCTGAACAAGCCAAGACGTTAGGAAGTCAAAGGCCCTCGCCGACATGTAATAGTGACCACACGCGAGCGTTGGACACTGGGCTTGACGCGTGCACTACTCCAAATGTGCTGTTGACTTCCCTACCGGTCAAAGCACTTCCGGGCTGGCTTTCCGCGGGCTTTGTGGGCTGGACCGTGGGGGACCGTGGGCTGGACCAGGTGGTCTGAGAGGGCTTTTGTGCCGCGAGGACCACAGCTCGCCGAGAGCGACAACATGTTGCCAGAACGTGTGGCCTTGTCTGACTGGCGCATATTTGAAAGCGCATTATGGCGAGCAGCCGCGAGGAGGAAAGCCCTGCCAAACAACTTCGCGGGCTAGTGTCGCAGGTGGCAGGGTGCCTCAGGCCAGGCTACAACAACTATAAGTGGATGTTATGTGCAAAATAATCATAGGAACCGGCGTGCTCGGAGGCACACCTCGATGACGGCATGCGAAGGGACGTAGTCACGTAGTCGAGGAGTCGCCCAGAGCCACGCAAGTCTAAAGGTAAAGTAAGTAGATATGACCGTGCACGGCCTGTTGCCATGATTGCTGCAATAAGGTAAGTTACCTTGACGCGGAGACCCAGAGGAGCTCCCCTGGCGGAAACCTTTTTTACTCGCTGCTACTTATGCTGGCACAGACACCCAGTAGATCTTATACTTTATGACAACATGAGAGTTGTGTATGTGTCATATGGCAGCAGACCCAGGGACGGCGTGAGGGACGGGGGCACGCATGGCAGCACAGGGGAGCTCCCCTGTGGCAGTGCTCATTCTTGCGGCACAGCCTTGATCCCTTGCAAGGCGTCAAGAGCAACGCGGGTTTGACCTACTCCCTGACGTTAAGCTTACCAGTCCTATTCCTGCTCAGTCTACCCCTCGCAGTCCTTGACTGACACTGTGCTTGCATGCTGGAAGGAGCTGACAGGTCCCCGGTTCCTTGGCCTTAAGTTGCGGTGCTGCAGCTCTCAATTCGTACACGCCAGCACCTGCTCCATCTGGCTCCATGCTGCAGGTACCTCCAGGCTCGGAGTAGGGCCCTACACTTGCACACCGCACTCCCCCTGCGCATAACCGTATATCCTACGAGGCGGGTGTGCGGGCACCCAGCGGTTGGTCCCCTGGCAGCACCAAATACTTCCCTGCAAAATACGTTGACCCAGGTTGACCTAAATTCAATTTCTCAGGGTCCACGTCCCCGCGCACGCGTAATTGTATACTTACAAGCTTACAATCCACCACATTTATTCGGGCACCACCAACAGCCATACCGCCTTCCCTCCATCGAGGGCGGTGCTACGGTCCTTTCAACCCCATCATCATCTTAGAAGGCTGTGTGTACTTGAGGAACGGAACGTGGTACGCATGGCTGTCATTAGTACAGAAGTCGCTGATACATGAGAGCCCAACAAGCGGGGGAAATCCCTGCGAACAAGGAACCACGGTCCCGCAGCACGTCAAGCGACTACTCTGCCGCCGCCTCGCACCCTTCACACCCGGGTGGCCAATTGGCCATGGCAGCACGCCGTTGCAAAAATGACAAAACCGGTACTGATGGGTGTCCATGGTCATATGAGCACATTGCAGTGCATCACATGTGCCAACACTGACGAGGAGGAAAGGAGCACGGATACCACGTTGTGATATAGAAACCCAGGTCCAGCACCCCAGCCTACTGCCCGCCGACTGAACAAGTAACAGTGTGACTGGCGCTGGGCCGCGTGGGTACGGCAGACCCAGTCTCTCGCGTGCGTGCACATTGCCCTTGAAGTCTTTTTTAAAGCCTCAACACAGACGCCATGCTACCCGCCATGCCAACCTGATCCCCGAACACCTGCCGTCCGCTAGATTATACCTGCTCACAGGTACTGTACTACGTGCTCTGGCCTGGAAACCACCTGCACACTCTTGACCTACCTTGCGTCAAACAACATGTTACCAATTCAACTTCGACCCTAACTGCATCCTTCCTATCGCCCCAAGCCACTGCGGCATATAAATTACATCATGCCGGTTGATAGGCACCCGTTGGAGAAACCGCCTGGCATAGCGCGGTACCCCCCTCTCTCCCCGACTCTAGCTCCTTCACCAGGGAAGAGTACCATCCGTTGTTCACGACGGTGCTTACCGGTACCAGCCACAACTACAGTTGTGGCGCGAAGTTGCTGCACCCCATCCCCTGCTCGCCAGCCTGCACACACCCAGGTGTGCGAAGGTGTGCGCCGCATCCTGCTGCGGTCCGCTTTGCTGCGCATGGCTAATAAGATGTACTTCACCGGCAGGTCCGAGCCTAGAAGTCGTACGCGCCTGCAGGAACACAATACAACGCATGCCGTGTCAGCGATTAGCATCGCCCTACGCTCCTAGCCCCAAACAGGAAGCGGTTCACGGAGCTGGGCGCCCCACACAAAGAATGCTTTGGCAGGACCGCGTGCCAACAAACTGGTGCCAAGCTTGGTGCCAAGCGCGGCTGGGCCTCGGCGTGCTACTGTGCCACAAAGCCTGTGACGCTGCGCGCTGTCCGAACCGCACTCTGGGGTAATGCGGACAGCTATCTTGGTAAGGCCTTCAGCTCTGCGCACGTCGTGCTGACGTGCCGCGTGCAGCTGTGCACATGGGCGGTTCGTAAAGGCACGGCAGGACACCCGCACCTGGGCCAGGCATAGCCACCGAGGGGCGACCTTTTCGAACCGCCCCGCCCGCGAGAAGATGCACCTGCGTGTGGGGCGGCAGAGGGCGGACACGCCTGTGAAGCCTGGGTACGTGCATTTGGGGTAGAGGCGGTGTGCTAGCTGCATCCCTGGCCAGCGAGCACCACCCACGGCTGTCCTCCTTGCGACATGCACGCCCCAGGCTGCAGGCGCGCAGAGCCCATGCAGTACACTTCCAACCCCCCGCCAGCTTGCACGGTCGCTTCCATAAAACGGCACGCCCACGACACCATGCCCATGCGCGTTCAACCATCCGCCCTGTGACTCACCCCGGCTGCGTCGTGCTGTGACAAGGCCAGCATGCCCTGACTCCCCCTCGACCCATGGGCTCTCCGCCCCTGTGTATTAGCGCCGCGCGTGACCCACCTGGGCTGCGTCTTGCGCTGCGACACCAGCTGCCGCCCGAGGGCGTCCATGGGGGCTGCCGTGGCAGGCCCGGGGGACTGCGTGCCGTAGCGCTCCCGCTCGTGGCCCCGAGACACGAACATGGGGGTCTGGCACTCCCTGGGGCCGGGCCGGGTGGAAGGGCCCCCGGGACAGGGGCCGGGGCCGGGGCGGGATGTGGCGCGTCAGAGACATGAAAACACATCCTGGTGTTCATCAACTAAAGAGCGACTGGTTACGTAGGGCATGTGGCATGGTTTCGGCGCAAAAGCGGAGTGTTGCATGCTAGCCGGGGTGGAATGGGGGCAGGGGGTACAACCCCAAGCCTGCCTGTGACCTTGAGAGCAGAACTCATCTACTACTGCAACACACACTACACAAGTACGATGCACGCACCTCCTGCTGTGCCCCTGCCACCCGCCGTCGTGCACCGCCGCCAGCTCCCAAGCCAGGGTGGTGGGGCAGGCAGACTCGGACATGAAGGTGTGTGAAGCAGGCCTACGTGTGCCGGGCGGGGGTTGGGCCGGGAGGGCGTGGGCCAGAGAGCAGAGAAGCCGCTTTACGTTCTCTTCACCGGTTTGCGGACGGTACCAGAATGTAGAAATGCCAAACGAACGTCAAGTGCCGCGATGGCGAGGGCACCAAAGGCTACCGCACCTGTAAGCAGGCTACTCGAGCTTCTCGTGTGACGGGCCTGAGAGGCGCAAAGCCGAACCGAAGGGGCGAGCGCATACTGCACCTTTAGGTGCTGGAAAGCCCCCTTCGGGG
>VFQN01003439.1_pt1 | contig 22642 bp, 23 predicted proteins | sample 3512371 | NCBI WGS metagenome assembly VFQN01 (sample SAMN10412370, study PRJNA504923) | tailings metagenome | isolation source: Replicate 2 from Balatoc abandoned mine | place: Philippines: Itogon, Benguet | collected 2017-08-28
TCATCGCAGTCGTCAATCGCAAGGGTGGCAGCGGCAAGTCGACGCTGGCCACGCACCTGGCCGCCTGGTGTGCCGTCACCGGGCGCTCGGTCATGCTGGGCGACGTCGACCTCCAGGGCTCGGCCGTCGCCTGGCTGAAGCGCCGCGGCGCCCACCCGGTGGCCCAGGGGCGCGCCATCGTCGGCTGGTCGGCCGACCCGCGCCGAGTGATGCGGCCGCCGGCCGGCGTCACCCACGTCGTGCTCGACACCCCGGGCGGTCTGCGCGGCCTCGACCTGGCCAAGGTGGTGATGACCGCCGATGCGCTGCTCGTCCCGGTGTGCCATTCGGTGTTCGACCGTGAGTCGGCGGCTGACTGCGTGGCCGAACTCCGCCAGTTGCCGCGCGTGGCCAGCGGCCGCTGCCGCATCGGCGTGGTCGGCATGCGGCTGGATGCGCGCACCCGCGGCGAAGCCGTGCTGCGGGCCTGGGCGGAAGAACAGGGCCTGCCCTTCCTCGGTGCCCTGCGCGAGACGCAGGCCTACGTGCGCTGCGCGGAGCAGGGCCTGACCGTCTTCGACATGCCGCCGGCCAAGGTGCAGGCCGACCTCGACCAGTGGCAACCCATCCTCGACTGGCTGCGCCCGGCGATGTCGCTGCCGGCCGCGAGGGCGCCGGCCGACGCCGAGGCGGCGGGGGCGCCGCCGGTCCGGCGCGAGGCGCCGCGTCGCCCGCGCTTTTCGCCGTCCACCGCCCAGGTGCCGCTGGACGTGCTCGAACGCCCCCGCCAGGCGCTCGCCTGGTGGCGGCGCCTGGCGGCCTGGTTCGGACGCGCGCCGTCACGGCGGCGGCAGCTGCGCGACGTGTGAAGCGGCGCGGGGAGGGCCAGAATGCGAAGGCCTGGGTCGGCCGCTGCCGACCCGCTCGGGAGACCACCATGCGCGCCGCCAGCTGCCTCGTCCTGATCCTTGCCGCCGTCGCCGCCTCGGGCGCCGAGGCCCATGGCCGCCACGGCCGCTGGTGGGGCGGCGTCAGCATCGGCATCGGCCTGCCGCTGTACGTCGGCCCGCGCATCGAGCCGTGGTCCGGCTACCCCGCGCCGGTGGTCGTGGCGCCGCCCGTTGTGTACGCCGAACCGGCGCCGGTGCCGGCGAAGGCACCGCCGGAGCCGATCTTCTATCCGGCACGCGACCAGTCGGCCGCGCAGCTGGAGGCCGATCGCCAGGCGTGCAACCGCTGGGCGACCACCCAGCCGGCGGCCATGGCCGACGCAAGCGTCTTCCACCGCGCCACGCTGGCCTGCATGGATGCGCGCGGCTACACCGCGCGCTGAGCCGGCGCGTTCAGAGTCAGAGTTTCAGCCGGAAGCCGCGCCCGCGGATGGTCTCGATCGCGTCGCGGCCGAGCTTGCGGCGCAGGTTGTAGAGGTGCACGGCGACGGCGTTGTCGCTGGCATCGCCGCTCTCGCCGCCGATCAGCCGGGCGATCTCCGCGCGCGCCACGGCGTGGCCGGATGCATCGGCCAGCCGGCGGGCGACGCGCCACTCGAGCGGTGTCAGGTCCACCGCCCTGCCGCCCACGACGGCGAGCGGGCGATCGGCATCCAGGGTGAGCGAGGCGTCCATGGGCTGGCGAGTCTTGCGACTCCGGCTTAAGCGCCCATGAAGAAGGCCCCCGCAGGGGCCCTCGACGTCTCGCAGTGGGCACGCGCGGCGCGCGGGCTCAGTTCTCCAGTTCGAGCTCCTTCCAGCTCACACCGGCGCCGGACAGGTCGCCGTTGGCCTTGACCAGCGCACCGGGCTTCGCCGCGGCGGTGAAGAAGGCGGCACGGGTGATGGCGCTCCCGCTCAGGTCGCGGTACTGCGAGACCGTGGCGGTCGAGATGTCCACGCCGAGCAGGCGCAGGCCGGTCTCCGGCGTCAGCTGCTGCACCGGCGCCTGCAGCTCGACGTCGCTGCGGGCCGAGCGCAGCTCGAGGCGCGTGGCCACCATGCTGTTGCCGGTGCCGAGCTTGCCGCGGATGCGCAGGTGCTGCCCCGCCGCCAGGCCGCCGAGGGTGACGTCCTTCAGCTCGGTGATCGTGGTCACGTTCACCGTGATCCCGGGCAGGCCGGCGATCGTCAGCGTGCTGCCGTTGACGGTGGCCACGTCGCCCTCGATCTTCACCGCGTCGCGGAACGACACCTTGGTGGCGGTCAGCACGCCGTTGCTGATCGAGCCCTCGGCCTCGACCTTGGTGCCGACGAGCAGGTCGCCCGCCACGCCGCCCTCGTAGCGGGTGCTGGCGGTCGTCACCACCGGCTGGTTGCCGAGCGTGAAGCCGTTGGCGCCGACGGTCACGACCACGCCCTCGATCTCCGCCTGCGAGGCGCTGGCCACGCGCAGGCCGGCCGGCTCCACCTGCGTGGCCACCAGCGTGCCGCACACCGGCGCCACGCCGCCGCAGGCCGAGCCCTTGACGTCGACCTGCAGGCCGTTCCACGAGGTCGCCGGCATGTCGCCGACGGTGGCGCCGCCGTACTGCACGGTCAGCGTGCCGACCTGGAAGGTCTGGTTGGCGCTGTCCTGGTTCTTCACGATGCCCTTGACCGCGAACGGCGGCGTGGGCGCGGAGGTCTTCTTCTCGACGTAGCCGGCGGCGATCACGCCATCGCCGGCGATCAGGCCGTGCACCTCGACGCGGTCACCGACGACCGGCACGATGCCGTTGTCGAAGCGCGTGGTGCTGTCGATCTGCACCGTCTGGCCCATCACCACCATGCGGTTGGTGTCGATCACCTGCTCGACGAAGCCCTTGACCGACTGGTCCTCGGTGATCGTCTCCGCCGTCGCGCTGGAGATCGAGCCGTCCACGCGCACCACCATGCCGATGCGCAGGTCGTCCTGGCCGCCGCCGCCATTGGGGTTGTCGTCGGTCTTGAAGGTGGTGTTGGTGGTGTCGTATTCGACGCCATTGACCCACACGCTGCCGAACGCGGTGATCGTGCCATAGGCCACGCCGGTGCCGCCGATGCCGCCGCCACCGCCGCCGGTGCTGCCACCACCGCCGCCGGTGCCGCCGATGCCCCCGCCGCCGCCGCACGCGGCGATCGCGAGCGTGGTGCTCGCGGCGATCCAAGTCACGAGTCTGCGCAGCTTCATGTCAGTCTTCCTTCCTGGAATGGGGAACCATCGGTTCCTCGAAGTAATAGATGCCCATGCCCACGCGCATCGGGGGCAGGGGGTCATCGTCGGGTTTCACGCTGTCCACGTGGTCGGCCAGCCAGCGGTCGAACTTCTCGAGCAGCGCCTGGGCCTGGGCCGTGCTCAGCTTGCGGAAGGCGGGCAGTTGCGAGGCCGGGAACTCCGTGTACATGACCTTGCGCTGGAAGCGCGGGTCGCTGTCGGCGTGCTGGAGGTTGTGGTCGATGGTGGCGATCAGGTCGGCCACGTCGCTGCCGAGGATGCCCAGCTTGTCGACCTCGCTGCCGCGCGGCACGTAGCCGGCGGTGAGCAGTTCGAGCCGGCCGTCGTCGCGCTCGGCCACCGCGCCCACGCGCAGCAGTTCGTCGAGCACGGCGCGCGCCGGCATGTCGCCGCTGTAGCGCTTGACCAGGGCGGCGAAGCTGTCCGGCCCCTCCAGCGGCGCGAGCACCTTGGGCTGCCCGTCGGCGCCGTGGAAGTCGGGGTCGCGCGCCCAGCCGGTCAGCACGCGGGCGGCGCGGTTGTAACCTTCGTCGCTGGCGGCGCGCTCCGGGGCGGTGTCGGCGGCCAGCCGGGTCACGTCCTTGCGGGTCAGCCCGGTGAGGATGGAGGCGCGCGACAGCGTCGGCTTCTTGCCGGGAATTCCGAAGTCCTCCAGTGCCGCCTGCACGTAGGTGTGCTTGGCCAGCTCCTCGAATGCCGCGAACGGCACGTGGTGGCGCAGCAGCAGGCGGCACAACGGCCGCAGCAGCTTGAGCACGGCGGCGTTCAAGGCCAGTTGGGTTCGGTTCTCGGCGTCCATGTTTGGGATTATTTTCCCAGTTGTTCGGATCGTCAAGGGATTTTTTTCCCAGACCTTCGTCCCGGACTTCACGCCCGCTTCACACAGGCCCGATCGGCTTCGAACTGCCTTCGCCGTCGACTTCCATCCTGAGTCCCGTGCCGCCACCGAGAGCGGCCCACCACCAGGAGAAGCCGCATGCGCCGCGTTCGAGGTCCCGTCTTTCCGCTGTTCCGCCACCCGCTGCCACCGCTGTCGCGCACCGGCCGGGTGGTGCTCGCCGTGCTGTTCGCGATTTGGGCCTTCGCGATCAGCGTGGCCTGGTCGCCCGCCTTCGCCGACGACGCGCAGGCGCCGCGCGCCGAAGGCCCGTACTTCGCGGTGTCGGGCGATCCCTCGGTCGACGCGCTGCCGCTGAAGTCGACCAAGGTCGACGTGCGCATCGCCGGCGTGATCGCCGACGTGACCGTGACGCAGCGCTACCGCAACGAGGGCCAGCGGCCGATCGAGGCGCGCTATGTGTTCCCCGGCTCCACGCAGGCCGCGGTGCACGCGATGCAGGTGCGCCTGGCCGGCCGCGTGCTGCGCGCGAAGATCGAGGAGAAGCAGCGCGCGCGCATCCGCCACGAGACCGCCAAACGCGAGGGCAAGACCAGCGCGCTGCTCGAGCAGGAGCGGCCGAACGTCTTCCAGATGAACGTGGCCAACATCCTGCCCGGCGACGACGTGCAGGTGGAACTGCGCTACACCGAGCTGGTCGTGCCCACCGAGGGGCGCTACGAGTTCGTCTTCCCGACGGTGGTCGGTCCGCGCTACCACCGCCCTGCCACCGAGGGTGGCACGAGCAGCTTCCCGGCCACCGCGCACCTGAAGGAAGGCGAGGCCTCGCGCTCGGCCTTCGAGCTGCATGTGCGCTTCGCCTCGCCGCTGCCGGTGAGCGAACTGCGCTCGCCCTCACACGGCATTGAGGTGAGTGGCGAAGGCACCGCGCAGGCCGAGGTGGAGCTGAACAACGCCGGCGGCACCAGCGCGGGCAACAACCGCGACTTCATCCTCGGCTACCGCCTGGCCGGCGAGCGCACCGCCACGGGCTTGCTGCTGCACCAGGGCGAGGAGGAGAACTTCTTCCTCGCCGTCGTCGAGCCGCCGAAGGCGATCGCCCCCGCACAGATCAACCCGCGCGAATACGTCTTCGTGGTCGACATCTCCGGCTCGATGCACGGCCACCCGCTGAACACCGCCAAGGTGCTGCTGCGCAACCTGATCGGCAACCTGCGCCCGACCGACACCTTCAACGTGCTGCTTTTCTCCGGCAGCAGCCAGATGCTGAACCCCACGCCGGTGCCGGCCACGCGCGCCAACATCGAACGCGCCATCGACACCATCGACCGCTCGCGCGGCGGCGGCAGCACCGAGATCGTGCCGGCGCTCAAGCGCATCGCCGCGCTGCCGAAGGCCGCCGCCGTGGCGCGCAGCGTGATCGTCGTCACCGACGGCTACGTGACGGTGGAGAACGAGGTCTTCGCGCTGATCCGCAGGAACCTCGGCAACAGCAACGTGTTCGCCTTTGGCATCGGCAGCTCGGTCAACCGCCACCTGATCGAAGGCATCGCCCGCGCCGGCCAGGGTGAGCCCTTCATCGTGACGAAATCCGAGGGGGCTGCCGCGCAGGCCGAGCGGCTGCGCCGGATGATCGACGCGCCGGTGCTGACCAGCCTGCGTGCGCGATTCGAGGGCCTGGACGTGTACGACGTGGAGCCCGCGTCACTGGACTCACTGCCCGACGTGCTCGGTGGCCGGCCGGTGGTGATCCAGGGCAAGTGGCGCGGCGAGCCGCGTGGCCAGCTGGTGCTGGAGGGCCAGGCAGCGATCGGCTCGCACGTCGACGTGGTGCCGGTGGGCGTGCCGCAGCCCGAAGCCACGGCGCTGCGCCACCTGTGGGCGCGCAGCCGCATCCAGCAGCTCTCTGACCAGGAGGCGCTGGAAGGCGGCAGCGGCCAGCGCGAGGCCATCACCGCGCTCGGCCTGCGCTACAGCCTGCTGACCCAGTACACCAGCTTCATCGCCGTCGACGAGATCGTGCGCACGGCCGAGGCCGCCGTGCCGGTCGACCAGCCGCTGCCGCTGCCGCAGGGCGTGAGCCATCTCGCCGTGGGTGAAGTGGGCGCGGCCGTGCCGAGCACGCCGGAGCCGGGGGCGCTGCTCTCGCTGCTGGTGGTGGCGGGCCTGGTCGGCGTGGCGCTGGCCAAGCGGAGCAACTGGTGAGCGCCGCCGTTCTCGCGCCGGTGGCCTGCCGGCCGACCTACCTCGCGCCGCTGGCCTGGCTGGCGCTGCAGGCCGCGGCGCTGTGGCCGCACGGCGCCTGGATGCTGGCGCGCGTGCGCGACGGCTCCGACGAACCGCTCGGCCTGGCCGCGCTGGCCGTGCTGCTGATGCTGCTGGCCACGCGGGCGCACACGCTGCGCATCGCGCCGCACACCGGCTGGCTGGCCGCGGGCGTGGGGCTCACCGTGCTGGCCAACGCGGCGCTGCTGTTCGCACCGCCGCTGGCCTGCGCGCTGATCGCGGCGCTGGCGCTGGCCGCCGCGCTGATGACCTGGCTGCCGCTGCATGCGCCGGGCGCGCCGCTGGCCGGCCTGGTGCTGCTCGCGCTGCCCTGGATCGCCTCGCTCCAGTACTACGGCGGCTATCCGCTGCGCGTGGTCACCGCGCAGGCCAGCGCCTGGCTGCTGCAGCTTGCCGGCTTCGCGGCCGAGCGCAGCGGCACGGCGATGCTGGTGCAGGGCCGGCTGGTGATCGTCGACGCGCCCTGCTCGGGCGTGCAGATGGCGTGGATGGCCTGGTTCTGCGCCTGCGCGGTGGCGGCGCTGGTGCACCTGCGCGATGGCGACTTCGCTCGCCGCCTGCCATGGATCGGCGTGATCGTGCTGGCCGGCAACGTGCTGCGCAACACCGTGCTGGTGGCGCTGGAGTCGCGCCCGCAAGGCCTGGCCGCGGCGTTGCACGAGGGCATCGGCCTGGCCGCGCTCGCGCTGGTGTGCGCCGCGGTGCTGGGCGTGATGGCGAAGGGAAGCCGCCGTGGAACGATGGTCTGAACGCTGGCAACGCCACTGGCCGGCGCTGGCGATGCTGCTGCTGGCGCTGTCGGCCGCGCTGCCGCTGCTGTCGGCGCCGCGCGCGGAGCCGGCGGCGCGCCACGCCGAGTGGCCGCACGAATGGGAGGGCCGCGCGCTGCGCCCGCTGGCCACCAGCGAGGTGGAGCAGCGCTTCGCGGCGCGATTCCCCGGCGCCATTGCGCGCTTTTCGGATGGCGAGCGGGTGCTGGTGCTGCGCCGCGTGACCGAGCCGACGCGCATGCTGCATCCGGCCGCCGATTGCTTCCGCGGCCTGGGCTACCGCATCGAGCAGGCCCGGCTGGAGCACGACGCCAAGCAACGCCTGTGGCGCTGCTTCGAGGCCGGTTCGGGCGACGGCCAGCGGCTGCGCGTGTGCGAGCGCATCGAGCCGCTCGAGGGTGGCGAAGGCGAGGCCTTCGTCGATCCGTCGTCGTGGTTCTGGGCCGCGCTGCTCGGGCGCTCGAAGGGCCCGTGGCAAGCGGTCACCGTGGTGGAGGCGATGTGATGAAACGCGTGCTGAAGTTCGTGGCCGGCGTGCTGCTGGCCGGTGTGCTGGTGATCGCCGCGCTGGCGGCGCTGGCATGGAACGCGGTGGCGCCGCAGCCGGGCGAGTGGGCGGTCCCGCTCACGCTGTGGAAGTTCGAGCGCCAGGCCAGCATGCCCACCCTGCTGCGCTGGGCCACGCACCCGCTGGTGATGTCGCATCTGGCCGGCCGCCGCCTGGGCGACTGGCAGTTGGAAGCCGCTGCCGGACATCGACTCGAAGCGCGCTGCGCACCCTGCCGCGTGCAGCTCGACGCGCTCGGTCCGCAGCCGGTGTCGATCGACGAGGCGCGGCTGATCGTCGACGTGCGCGGCGCCGATCGTTTCGACGGCACGCTCCGACTGGGCGCGGCCGCGACGCCGCTGACGCTGCGCTGGCGCGGCGAACTCCAGCGCGAAGGCCTCGCGCTGCAGGCCGAGATGGCGCCCACGCCGCTGGCGCGTGTGCTGGCGGTGTTCGGCGACGCCCTGCCCGAGGCCCGCCGCGCGCGCATCGACGGCACGGTCTCGCTGCGCGCCACGGCCACGCTCGGCGCCCAGGGGCTGCGCTTCGCCAAGCTGGTGCCGAAGCTGGCCGACGTGTCGGTCGACGGCCTGGGCACCGAGACGCTGCGCGACGTCGACGTGGCAGCGCGCTGCCGGCCGCAGCCGGCGATCGGCCGCGTCGAGGGCTGGATCCAGAACGCGGTGATCGCTGCCGAAGACGCGCGCTTCTTCGAGCATCCCGGCTACGAACTCGACGCCTGGCTGGCGGTCTTCATGGCCAACCAGCGTGACGCAGAGAAGCTGCAGGGCGCCAGCACCATCACCCAGCAGCTGGCCAAGCTGCTCTACACCGGCGATGCGCGCGACCCGGCGCGCAAGCTGCGCGAGTGGCTCTATGCGGTGGAGATGGAGCGCACGCTGGGCAAGGGCCGCATCCTGCAGCTCTACCTGGCCGTGCTGCCCTGGGGCGACGGCATCTGCGGCGCCGAGGCTGCGGCGCGCCACCACCTGGGCAGGAGCGCCCACCAGCTCAAGCCGCGCGAGGCGGCCTGGCTGGCCAGCCTGCTGGTCAACCCTGACCAGCAGCTGCAGCGCTGGGCGCGCGACGACGAAGCGGCCCGCGAGCGCGCTGCCGCCGTGCTCAAGGGCATCAAGCGGCTGCCGCGCGAGCGCCGCGAGGCCGAACTCGATGCGCTGGTGAGCTGGCGGCCGCCCATTGGCCGGCAGGCGCGGTGATCACATCCGCTGGCGCGGGAGCGGTGTCGTCGGCAGCGTCGCTCCGCCCAGCCAGTCGTCCACGAGGGCGCGCACATCGGCGCCCTGCGCGGCGTGCCACACCCACTCCGGCGCCATCACCCGCGTGCCCGGCGGGCTCGCGGGCAGGGCGCGCGCCAGCGCGGCCACCAGGGCTGCCACCTTGGCTGGCCGCACCGGCTGCTCGCGCTGCGGCACCATGATGCGCAGCTGCGCAAGCACGGCGTCGGCCAGGCGCTGCAGGCCGGCACTCGGCGCATCGCCGGGGCGCTGCGCGGTGCGCAGCACCACCATGTGGTCGAAGCCGAGCGCGGCCACCGCTTGCTCGTCCAGCGAGGCCAGGCCCGCCTTCAGCGCCTGCGGCAGCGAGGCGGCGGTGTGCGGCTGCACGACGATCAGGTGGCGCACGCCGAGCGCATGCAGCGTGGTGGCCAGCGGCAGCAGGTCGCCCGGCTGCGGCTGCCAGAAGGCGGCCTCGCGGCCGTTGACGTGGCGCGTCTTGTCGAACACCCCCACCGCCAGCGGCAGCGCCGGGCCGGCGGCCTCGGCCAGCGTCGCCACGTCCTGCGTCTGCAGGCCCTGGGCGGTGGCGTGGAAGTCCTGCGTCACCAGCACGCGCAGCGGCGCGAGCGTCCGCGCGCCCATCAGCGCCTCCAGCACCGCCGAGCCGAGCGCGCCACCGCCGCCAGCCACCCAGGTGCCGTGGCGCCTTGCGGCGGGCGCCGGGGCGTCGCGGTGGCCGGCGCGCAAGGCCTGGTGCAGCAGATCCATATGCGGATTCTGCCGGCCGCGGCGGCATAGACTCGCGGCCCCTGCGTCAGAACTAGGAGACCTGCATGACCCGCGACACCAGCCAGTGGCGCTTCGAGACCAAGTCCGTGCACGCCGGCTACGTGCCCGAACCGACCACCCATGCCGTGGCCGTGCCGCTGTACCAGACGGTGGCCTATTCGTTCGACAGCGCGCAGCACGGCGCCGACCTGTTCGACCTGAAGGTGGCGGGCAACATCTACACGCGGATCATGAACCCGACGCAGGCGGTGCTCGAGGAGCGCGTGGCCGCGCTCGAGGGCGGCATCGCGGCGCTGGCGCTGGCTTCGGGCCAGGCGGCGATCACCTACGCGATCCAGACCATCACGGAGGCCGGCGACAACATCGTCGCCAGCAGCGCGCTGTACGGCGGCACCTACAACCTGTTCGCCCACACGCTGCCGCAGTTCGGCGTGGCCACGCGCTTCGCCGACTACCGCGACCCGAAGAGCTTCGAGCCGCTGATCGATTCGCGCACGAAGGCGGTGTTCGTCGAGTCGCTCGGCAACCCGCAGGGCAACATCACGGACATCGCGGCCATCGCCGCCATTGCCCACAGGCACGGCGTGCCGCTGATCGTCGACAACACGGTGCCGAGCCCGTATCTGTGCCGGCCGTTCGAGCACGGCGCCGACATCGTCGTGCACTCGCTGACCAAATACCTCGGCGGCCACGGCACCAGCATCGGCGGCGCGATCGTCGATTCCGGCAAGTTCCCCTGGGCGCAGCACAAGGAACGCTTCAAGCGCCTGAACGAGCCCGACGTCAGCTACCACGGCGTGGTCTACACCGAGGCGCTCGGCCCCGCCGCCTACATCGGCCGCGCCCGCGTGGTGCCGCTGCGCAACATGGGCGCGGCGATCTCGCCGTTCAACGCCTGGCAGATCCTGCAGGGCGTGGAGACGCTGGCGCTGCGCATGGACCGCATCTGCGACAACACGCTCGCGGTGGCCAAGCATCTGAAGTCGCACCCCAAGGTGACCTGGGTGAACTACGCCGGCCTCGAAGACCACCCCGACCACCACCTGGTGAAGAAGCAGATGGGCGGCCGCGCCTCGGGCCTGCTGACCTTCGGCGTGAAGACGGGCCGCGCCGGCGGCGAGCGCTTCCTCGATGGGCTGCAGCTGTTCACGCGCCTGGTGAACATCGGCGACTGCAAGTCGCTGGCCACGCACCCGGCCTCGACCACGCATCGCCAGCTTTCGCCCGAGGAACTGAAGCAGGCCGGCGTCAGCGAAGAGACCGTGCGCCTGTGCGTGGGCATCGAGCACATCGACGACCTGAAGGCCGATCTGGGCGCCGCATTGGCCCAGGCTTGATTGAAATCAGGCGGCACGGGCCCACATCGGGATGCGCGGGGGTACCATCCCCGCGCCTCAACGGGGAGAACCGGACATGACCTTCACGCTCTCGCGCCGCCTGCTCACCGCCATTGCCACGCTGGCCACGGCGCTGGCCCTCAGCGGCTGCGGCTACAACGACTTCCAGCGCCTGGACGAGCAGACCAAGTCGGCCTGGTCGGAGGTGCTCAATCAGTACCAGCGGCGCGCCGACCTGATCCCGAACATCGTCGCCACCGTCAAGGGCGAGGCCAACTTCGAGCAGGAGACGCTGACCAAGGTGGTCGAGGCGCGCGCCAAGGCCACGTCCATCCAGGCCACGCCGGAGCTGATCAACGACCCGGCGGCGTTCCAGAAATTCCAGGCTGCGCAGGGCGAGCTGTCGAGTGCGCTGTCGCGCCTGCTGGTGGTGACCGAGAACTACCCGAACCTGAAGGCCAACCAGGGCTTCCAGGACCTGCGCGTGCAGCTCGAAGGCACCGAGAACCGCATCACCGTGGCGCGCGGCCGCTACGTGAAGGCGGTGCAGGACTACAACGTGCTCGCGCGCAGCTTCCCGACCAACCTCACCGCGATGGTGTTCGGCTACAGGACGAAGGAGAACTTCGCCGTGCAGAACGAGGCGCAGATCTCGCAGCCGCCGGCGGTGAGCTTCGACAAGCCGGCTTCGAAGTAGGCACGCCGTGAAGGGGCTGGCCAGGCTCCTGTGGGCCGTCGCGCTGTGGGCGCTGTCCGGCCTGGCGCTGGCGCAATCGGTGCTGCCGGTGCCGCCGCTGAGCGGCCGGGTGATCGACCAGACCGGCACGCTCAGCGCCGCGCAGCAGCAGGCAATGAGCGACAAGCTCGCCGCGGTGGAGACGAAGCGCGGCTCGCAGATCGTCGTGCTGATGGTGCCGAGCACGCAGCCCGAGGACATCGCCGCCTACGGCCAGCGCGTGGCCGACCAGTGGAAGATCGGCCGCCTCGCGGTGGGCGACGGCATCCTGATCGTCGTCGCCAAGGACGACCGCCGCGTGCGCATCGAGGTGGCCAAGGCGCTCGAAGGCGCGGTGCCCGACCTGGCGGCCAGGCAGATCATCAGCGAGGTCATCAGCCCGGCCTTCCGCAAGAACGACTTCGCCGGCGGCCTGAACGCGGCGATCGACCGGCTCGACGCGCGCATCGGCAACGAGGGTCTGCCCGAGCCTTCGGCGGCGAACAAGGGCCCCCTGCCGCCCTCCGGCCAGGGCTTCAACCTGCAGGACCTGGCGATCTTCCTGTTCGTCGCCGTGCCGGTGATCGGCGCGGTGCTCACCGGCATACTCGGCCGCAAGCTCGGCTCGCTGGCCACCGCCGCCGCAGCCGGCGGCATGGGCTGGTGGCTGAGCGCCAGCGTGCTGGTGGCGGTGGGCGCCGGCATGGTCGCGCTCTTCCTGGTGCTGGTGATGGGCATCGGCGCGGCGCGGCGGGGTGTCTCGCGCAGCTCCGGCCACGGCGGGCCGATCATCTGGGGCGGCGGCGGTGGGGGAGGCTGGGGCGGCGGCGGCTTCAGCTCCGGCGGCGGCGGTGATTTCGGCGGCGGCGGCGCGTCGGGAGACTGGTAGTGAACAAGCTGGCTCGCATTCTCAGGCACCGCTGGCTCGACGAGCGCGACCTCGCCCGCGCGCTCGACCACGCCACGCTGGCGCGCATCGAGGCCCGCGTGGCCGACAGCGAGAAGCGCCACAGCGGCGAGATCCGCGTCTGCGCCGAGGCCGGGCTGCCGCTGAGCTACCTGTGGCGCAGCGCCACCGCGCGCGAGCGGGCGGTGACGATGTTCGGCAAGCTGCGCGTGTGGGACACCGAGCACAACAATGGCGTGCTCATCTACCTGCTGCTGGCCGAGCACCGCATCGAGATCGTCGCCGACCGTGGCCTCAACCAGCGTGTGTCGCCGTCACATTGGCAAGAAGTGATGGAGCGCATGCGCGCCGCGTTCCGCCGGGGGCAGTTCGAGGCCGGGCTGAACGAGGCCATCGATGCCGTCGATGCGCTGCTGGTGCAGCACTTCCCGCTCGCGCCGGGCCAGGCCAACCCGAACGAACTGACGGACCGGCCGCACCTGCGCTGACGAAAAGGCGCCGCCACGCCGCACAATCACGCGGCGATGGACCTCTCCGGCCTGGCCACCACCAAGATCCAGCCGCCGCGCGCGCGCAGTGCGCGCATCGCGCGGCAGGCGCTCGACGGCGCGCTGCGCGAGGCGATGCGCACCCGGCGACTGGTGCTGCTGGTGGCGCCGGCCGGCTTCGGCAAGACCTCCGCGCTGGCGGCGCAGATCGCCTCGCTGCCCGCGGGTACCGCGCTGGCCTGGGTGTCGCTCGACGAGGACGACGACCCGGTGCGCCTGTTCGCCGCGCTCAGTGCCGCGCTCGAGCCTCACGACCTGCCCTGGCGCCGCGCGCCAACGGCCCTGGCTGGCCAGCTCGGCGACGACGAGACCGGAGGCACGCGCGCCGCGGTGGCCGAGCTGGTCAACGCGCTGGCCGGCTGCGAGGCACCGCATGGCGTGATCGTCTTCGACGACCTGCACCGCGTGCAGTCCCCCGAGGTGCACGCCTTGCTCGATGCGCTGATCGAGCGCCTGCCGCCGCAGTGGACGGTGGTGATCTCCAGCCGAATCGCCCCGCGCCTGGCCCTGGCGCGCTGGCGCGCTGCCGACGAACTGGCCGAGTTCACCCAGGAGGCGCTGCGCTTCAACCTGGCCGAAGCGCGCGCCCTGGCCGAGGCCGAACGCCTGCCCGGGCTGGAGGAGCGCCTGCCCGAGCTGATGGAGCGCACCCAGGGCTGGCCGGCCGGCCTGCGGCTGTGCTTCGCCGCACTGCGCGGCAAGGCGGGCAGCGCGCCGTTGGCCGCCGCCGCGCGGCCCGCCGCGGTCGACCGCAGCCTGTTCGACTACCTCGCCAGCGAGATCATCGACGAGATGCCGATCGGGCTGCACGACTTCATGGTGCGCTCCTCGGTGCTGCCGGTGCTCACCGCCGCGGCGGCGCAGGCCGTGACCGGCGATGCGCGCGCGGCGCAGCGCCTGGACGAGATCGAGCGCCGCGGCCTGTTCGTCACGGCGCTCGACGCCGACGAACGCACGCTGGTGCTGCACGACCTGTTCCGCGAAGCGCTGGAGGACCGGCTGCGCAAGCGTTTCCCGGACCAGCTGCCGCAGCTGCTGCGCCGCGCCGCCGCCATCGAGCGCGACCCGCTGCGCCGCGCCGCGCTGCAGCTGCGCGCCGGCGACTGGGCGGCAGCGGAGGCGACCCTGGTCGACGAGGGCGAGGAGATGCTGCTGCAGGGCCTGGCGGCGGAGCTCGGCCGCGTGATCGCGCAGTTCCCGGCCGCTTGGCGCGAGCAGTCGCCGAGCCTGCTGCGCATCGACGCCGTGGCCGAGTGCATGCGCTGGCACTGGAACCGCATGGCGGCGCTGCTCGAAGCCTCGGTGGCCGCCGCGGAACTGCGCGGCGACGACGCCGAGCGCCAGCTGTCGCAGGCCATGCTGCTGGCCGCCTGGAATGCCATCGGCCAGGGCGAGCGCAGCGCGGCACTCCTCGCCGAGTTGCGCAGTCAGAGCCTGCCGCAGCTGGCCGAGACACTGGTGATGGACGCGCAGTGCTCGCTGCATTTCGAGCGCGGCGAATTCGCCGCCCTGCGCACGCTGTTCGAGCAGGTGATGCAGCGACTCGAGGCGCAGCCCTCGCTGCTGGCCTGGTGGATGGTGTCGCCGCCGACCGCCTGGGCGGCGATTCCCGGCATGGGCGCGCTGGTCGAGCGCTTCTGCGACGAGGCGCTGCGCCGCTGCGGCGAGCGCGAGCTGCCGATGCGCGCCGCGCTGCATGCGTTGCAGGCGGCCACGCTGCTGTGGGCCGGCCGCGTCGACGAGGCCGCGCGCCGCGCCGAGGAGGCGCAGGCCGACGCGCGCTGGCTGGCGCGCGCGCCGGAAATCGAGGTCTCGCTGGACAGCGTGCGCATGCTCGTCGATGCGCTGCACGGCGATGCGTCCGGCGTGCAGCGCTGCCTGGAGCGGCTGTTCCACCACGAGGACGCCACCGCCGCGCCCGACCGCCTGCGCTTCTGGCGGGCCCACGTGGCGCGGCTGGCGGTGCGTGCGCTCGACGTGCTCGGCGCGGACGCCGCCGCGCTGCGCCCATGGCAGGCGCGGCATCCCGCACCGGCGGCGGGCGAGCCCGATGCGCTGGGCGCGCGACTGCTCGCCGCCGAGGGCCGCTGGGCGCAGGCCGCCGAGGCCTTCACGGCCTTGCTGCCGCACGTGCCGTCGGTGGGCCTGATGGGGCAGGGCATCGAGTTGCACCTGCGCGCCGGCCACGCGCTGCTCAAGGCGGGCCGCGCCGGCGAGGCGGCCGCACCGCTGGCGCGCGCGCTCGAGCGCGCGCGCGAGTGGCGTGCGCAGGGGCATGCGCTGATGGCCGGCCCGGCGGTGCTGGGCACGCTCGCCGCGCACCCCTGGGGCGCGGCGCTCGAACCCGCGCTGCACGCGAGCCTCGCCTCGCTGGCCGCGCAGTCGTCCGCGCTGCGCGGGCTCGCGCCCGCGCCCGCCGCGGCGCTTGCCCCGGCGCCGGCGTCGGCCGCGCCGGCCGCGGCAGAATCGCCCGGTGTCCTGAGCAGCCGCGAACGCGAGGTGCTCGAGCGCATCGCCGCGGGCGACAGCAACAAGCTGATCGCCCGCGCGCTGGACATCAGCCCGCACACCGTGAAGCGCCACGTCGCCAACATCCTCGACAAGCTCGCGCTGCAATCGCGCGGCCAGGCCGCGGCCTGGCTGCGCGCCAACCCCTGAAGCACCGACCATGACGACCCGCCGCACCCTCACTCTCGCCCTCGGCGCCTTCGCGCTCGCTCCCCTGGCCGCCTGCTCGAAGAAGGAGGAGGCCAGCGGCACTTCCGCGGCCGCCCCCTCCGGCCGCAAGCCCAACGGCGTCGAGGCCTACGGCATCGCCTCGCGCGGCACCGGCTTCACGGTCGGCGCGATGATGGCGGCCAACACCGTCTACGTCTTCTTCGACCCCACCTGCCCCCATTGCGCCGAGCTGTGGCAGTCGTCACAGCCGCTGCTGGGCAAGCTGAAGATGGTGTGGATCCCGATCGGCCTGCTGCGCCCGCAGTCGGGCCCGCAGGGCGCGGCGATCCTCTCGGCGCCGGATCCGGTCAAGGCGATGAACGAGCACGAGGCCAGCGTGCTGCAGCGCGGCGGCGGCATCAGCGTGCCCTCCGGCCTGCCCGACGACGTGGTGCAAAAGGTCAAGGACAACACCGAGCTGTTCCGCCAGCTGCAGGCCGAGAGCGTGCCGCTGATCGTCTACCGCAACGCGGCCAGCGGCCAGCACGGCATGCACGCCGGCGCGGTGGACACCGCCACGCTGGCGGCGCTGGTCGGCGTCTGAGCAGGCGAGAATCGGCGGCATGACCGACCCCGCCGCCACCCCCGCGCCCACCCCGGCGTCCTTGCCCGACCGCCTGTCGATCGACCCGCGCAGCCCGCACTACGTGGCCGCGGTGTTCGAGCGCGAGGTCGGCATCCGCTTCAACGGCGTCGAGCGCAACGACGTCGAGGAGTACTGCATCAGCGAAGGCTGGGTGAAGGTGCCGCACGGCCGCACCGTCGACCGCAAGGGCAACCCGGTGATGCTCAAGCTCAAGGGCCGCGTCGAGGCGTTCTACCGCTGAGGCCCGCCGGAGCCGCCGCTCAGCGCGGCGACACGATGGCCTGGCGAAAGCCGGTCAGCCAGCCCTTCAGGCGGCGCTCGTGGTTCACGCCGATGCGCACCATGATCTTCTGCCCGGCCGACAGCGACTCGAGCTTCTGGTCGGCGAACTCGTAGCGCACCCAGGGGCGCGTCGAGGGCACTTCGCCCTTCACCTCCACCAGCTTCACCGCCGGCGGCAGCGCGGGCTCGGGCGCGGCCAGCAGGTGGTCGATCACCTCGACCAGCCGGTCGTTGAAGTGGCCCTTCGGGTAGCCCAGCTCGGCGTAGGCCTGCTGGAACAGCGGATACAAGCGGCGGTACACGGCCGCCGCGCGTGACGGCTCGACCGAGGCGACGAAGGCCACGAAGGGCTCGTAGCGCGCCGCGTTGTCGGCCGCGATCAGTTCGGCGTCGCCGGCCACGATGCGCTGCAGCTTGCCCGGCGAGGGCTGCACCGGCCAGAGCCGCGAGGCGGCCATCGGCCGCGCCAGGTTGTCGACGGTGACCACCACGCGGCGCACGAACCCGTCGGCCTGCAGGAAGGTCATCACCGCCGTGCGGCCGGCCAGGCCGGCCAGCGCCTCGCGCACCACGGCCTCGGCGTCGTCCAGGCCCGGCAGCGGCTGCGGCTCCGAGGCCGCGGCCAGCGGCTCGATCGGGTGCTTCGGCCCTGCATCCGTCGGCGGCGAAGCCGGCGGGGCCGGCGCGGGCGCGATCGGTGCCGGCACCGGGGCCTGGGCCACGGGCGGGGGCGGCACCACCTTGCCGCGGTACATCCACCACAGCGTGGTGCCGGCTCCGGCCATTGCGACCAGCAGCCCGGCGATCAGGGCGATGTGTCGTTTCTGCATCTGGCGGCCTCCGTGTGTTCCCTCGATCAGGGTGCGACCGTCAAGGCTACGCCGCGTTCGGCCAGATTTGTATCAATGTTTCATTCAGTTCGGATGGGCCTCGGCCGTTTCCGGCGCCGGGCGCGCGCGCAGCGCCCACAGCACGCCGGCCACCAGCAGCGCGATACCGGCCAGCGTGCCCGCCCCCGGCCACTGCCCGCGCAGCACGAAGGCATAGGCCAGCGCGGACAGCGTCTCGAACACGATCAGCTGCCCGGCGATGGCTGGCGGCAGGCGCTGGCTGGCCTCGTTCCAGCACAGCGTGCCCAGCCACGAGGCGAGCAGGCCGATGGCGAACATCAGCAGCAGGAAGTCGCCCGGGCGCGGCCCGAAAGGCATCGCGAAGGGCGAGCCGCTCAGCGCGAACCCGGCCCAGGTCAGTGCATAGCCGATCAGTGCCAGCGGCAGCGTGGCCAGCCCCTGCGCCGTGGCCCAGCCGCGCGGGCTGCGGTCGGGGTGGGCGCGCAGCCATTCGGCGTTGCGGATCGGGTACCAGGTCCAGCAGGCCACGGCACCCACCGCGAGCAGGGCACCGAGCGCGTAGCGGGCCAGGTCGGTATCGGGTTCGGCGCGCAGCCGCGCCAGTTCCACCTGATTGACCAGCGCGATCCCAGTGGCGATCAGCAGCAGCGACGGCGCCAGGCGCGACCAGCGCAGCGGCTGCTCGCGCCGCGTGCCTTCGCGGTGGCCGCGCAGGTTGGCGGTGATGGCGATCACCACCGGCAGCGTGCCGATGATCATCGTCGGCAACGGCCCGCCGGCGCGCTGGATCGCGCTGGCCAGGAACAGGTAATAGACGATGTTGCCCACCAGCGCCAGGCGCAGCGCCTCGCGCCAGTCGGCGCGCGTCAACTGGCGCAGCGTGGCGCGGTCGAACCAGGCCAGCGGCAGTGCGATCATGCCGAAGGCGAGGTAGCGGCCGAAGCTCTGCAGCGCGGCCGGGTATTCCGGCACCAGCAGCGGGCCGACGAAGACCAGGCCCCACAGCAGGCCGGCGGCGAGGGCGAAGAGGGTTCCGGTGAACAAGGGGGCGGCAAACATCTCGGGGCCTGGAAAAGCCGCGAGTGTCGCCGGCCGCTAGCGCCGCGGTCTTGTACCGACTTGCTGCTGGTAGCGCGCCGGCGTCACGCCGTAGCGGCGCGCGAAGGCGCGGGTCAGGTGGGCCTGGTCGGTCAGCCCGACCGCCGCCGCCACGTCGGCCGGTGCGTCGCCCGCGGCCAGCCGCCGCTTGGCCTCGAACAGGCGCAGTGCCATCAGCATCTGCTGCGGCGTGGCGTGGTGGGCGCGCTTGAACTGGCGCTGGAAGTGGAACGGGCTGAGCCCGGCCACGACGGCCAGGTCGTCCAGCGTCAGGCGCTCGGCCAGCCGCTCGCGCAGCAGCTCGATCACCGGCGCGAAGCGCGGCAGGGCGCCGTCGCGCGCCGGCGCGGCGCGGCGTGCGGCCGGGCGCAGTTCGTCGACCAGGTCCTGCAGCAGCGCGTCGAAGGCCAGCGGCTCGTGGGCGTGCCAGAGCTGCCGCAGCAGCCGGCTGACGCGCTGCGCGCGCGGCGCATCGCGGCCCACCGCCTCGGCGAACCACCAGCCGCGCTCGCCACTGAGTTCCTCGAGCACCGAAGTATCGAGGTAGGCCATGCGGTAGCGCCAGCCGGCGTTCGTCTCGGCGCGGCCGGTGTGCAGCTCGTCGGGGTTCATCAGCACCAGCGTGTCGGCCGGCGCGATATGCTCCTCGCCGCGGTAGCGGAAGCGCTCCACGCCAGATTCGATCGCGCCCAGGCCGAAGGCCTCGTGGGTGTGCGGCTCGAAGGCGTGGCGCACGATGTGGGCGCGGTAGAGCTCGACGCCCTGGCGGTGCGCGGGGCGCTTGAACTCCGCGGCGTCGAGCGGGTGCTCGAAGGTCTCGGGAATGGCTTGCATGGGCAGGCCCGCATTGTCCGCCCGTGCGCTACGCTCGGCCCATGAAGACCCACTCGATCGAACTGCAGCGCATCAAGGCGATGACGCAGAGCCACGGCATGCTGCGCGCCCGTGTCGACGCGCTGGTGCAGCCGCAGCCGGCGCGCGACGAGGGCGAGCCGAGCAGCGTGCTGGCGATGAGCGTGGAGAACGCCCGCGTGCTCTATCTGCTGCTCAAGCAGCAGCTCGCCGAGGTCGACGCGAAGAAGGGCCGCAGCCAGCGCTGATCACTCGGCGGCCGCGACCGCCTGGCGCTGGGGCGGCCGTCGCCACGCTCCGCTGCGGATCTCCGCGTGCGTGAGCCGCCGCACCTCGACCGGCGCGACGCCCGAGATGCCCAGCTTGCGCGCTGCGGCGCGGCTGAGGTCGATCACCCGCCCGGGCTTGAACGGCCCGCGGTCGTTGACGCGCACCACCACCTCGCGCCGGTTCTTCGGGTTGCGCACCAGCGCGTAGCTCGGCAGCGGCATGGTCTTGTGGGCGGCGGTCATCGCATGCATGTCGTAGACCTCGCCCGTGGCGGTGCGCCGGCCGTGGAACGGTCGGCCGTACCAGGAGGCGATGCCGGTCTCGACGAGCGGCACGTCCTCGTTCTCCGGCTCGTAGAGCTCGCCCTTGATTTCGTAGGGCCGATTGGGTGCGCCCTGCGGGATGGCGACCACACGCGGCACCGCATCGGGCGGATGCGGCCGTGGCACGGCGGCCGGCGCCGGCGCCGCCATGGGCGCGGCCGCCGGCGCCTCGGCGGTTGCCGGTGTGCCGCCCGGCCAGGGCAGCGGCAGGCCGGGCAGGCGCAGGCTGCTGCAACCGCCGAGCAGCGTGGCGGCCAGCAGCAGCGCGGCGCGCCGCCCGCGCGTCGTGACCGGATGCAGGTTCATGCCGGCAGTGAACGGCGCTCGGCGCGGGCGGTGCAGCGTCGGAAACAGTTGTTCGCGGCTGGCCGTGACATGCGCCCGGAACCGGCCGGCGCGGCGGGGGAAGGTGCAAGTAACGGCAACCGGCGGCTGCGGCGCGGGCGCAACGTCCTGCGCGCCTGACATTTGGCAAGCGCCGGCGCCGGGCCGCTGCCCAGAATCGCAGCCAGCCCTGCTTCCGACCGAGAACCGCCATGACCCTCCGCCTCCGCACCTTGCCGCTCGTGATCACCGCCGCCGCGCTCGCGGCCGGCTGCGCGGTGGAAGTGCAGAACCGCCTGCCGGCCCAGGAACTGGCGCAGGCCGCGCGGCCGCCGGGCTCGGTCTACACCGGCTGGCGCGTCTTCCAGGACCGCTGCGCCGGCTGCCACGGCGAGGCCGGCACCGGCAGCGACAAGGCGCCCGACCTGCTGCCGCGCGTGCAGACCATGGGCGCGCGCACCTTCGTCAGCCGCGTGCTCTACCGCTACGACTGGGGACTGCCCGCGGCCCAGGCGGCCGGCGAAGGCGCGGCACGCGAGGCGCTGGTCGAGGAGATCCTGCAGCGCCGCCAGGGCGCCCTGCAGATGCCGGCCTGGCAGGGCGAGCCGCGCGTGCAGGCGCACATCGCCGACCTCTATGCCTGGCTGTCGGCGCGCGCCCAGGGCACACAGCCGCCCGGGCGGCCGATGCCGTAAGGCGCGGCGGTTGCATCCGGAAACGCGCCGGCGCGGTCCTGCGCTTCAGCCGCGCCGCGGCGCGCCGATAGGCCGGTGGACAGGAGAAGGAATCGCCATGTCCACGACGAACCGCACCGCCTCGGCCTTCAGCACTGCCAATCCGCACGCGCTGGCCACCATCCTCGAGGCCAGCGAGACGCGCCGCATCATCGCGGCCACCGACATCTTCGACCTGGCCGGCACCAAGCTGTGGGCGCGCAACCAGCCGGTGTCGGCCGAACTGCAGCGCAAGCTGCTCGACCGCAAGCTGCGCGAGCCGCTGGAGGCCTGCCTGCTCGCCGAAGACGGCGTGACGGCGGCCTCGCTGGCCAGTGCGCTGGCCGATCTGATCGAACGCGAGGCGCGCCTGGCGCCGCTGCTGCGGCCGCAGGCCTCCAAGCTGCTGCGCGAAGTCACGCACCTGCACCTGCACCCGGTGGCGCAGCTGCTGCTGTCGGCCGCGCAGGCGGCGCGGCCGGCCGCCTTCGACCACGCCATCGCCGCCATGGGCCTGGCCGGTGCCCTGATGGCGCAGCACGGCGGGCAGACACCCGATATCCGCCTGGCCATGCTGTGCGGCCTCCTGCACGACCTCGGCGAGATGTACATCGCGCCCGAGTTCGGCGAGGCCGAGGCCGACCGCGAGCTCGATGCGCTGAGCTACCGGCAGCTGGTGGTCCATCCGCACGTCGGCCTGCTGCTGGTGGCGCAGCTCACCAATTACCCCGGCGCGGTGGCGCGCGCGGTGGCCGAACACCACGAACGGCTGGATGGCTCGGGCTATCCGCACCGCCTGTCGGGTGACCGCATCTCGGTGCTCGGCCGCCTCGTCGCCGTGGCCGACGCGGCACTGGCCGCGCTGCGCAGCCCGCACGATGCGCTGCCGCGCGCCAGCGTGGCGCTGCGCGCGGTGCCGGGCGAGTTCGACCTCGCCTGGGTGGGGCACCTGACGCGGGCCGCGCGCGGCGAGCCGATGCTGCCGCCGGTCATGGAGCCGGCCGACATCCGTGCCCGCCGGGAGGCGCTGGGCGAGGTGCTGCAGAGCGCGGAGGACGACATCGCGCTGCTGGCGGTGGGCGAGCGCTCGCCGGCGATGAACAAGGCGCTGGAGCTGGCCTCGTTCCTCGTCGCACGGCTGCGCATCGGCTGGAACGAGAGCGGGTTGTGGCACCCGCAGGCCGCCACGGGCGTCGATGCGGCCGAGGTCGAGGCGATGGAGGACGAGCTCTACTTCCGCCTGCGCGGCGTGCAGCGTGCGGTGATGATGAAGGCGGGCGAGCTGCCGGCCAACGAGGCTGGCGCGCTCGCCGCGCTGTGCGAATCGCTGCCGATGGGGCGGGCCGGATAGGCCCGCCACCTCAGCTCAGCGAACTTTGCCGTTCTTCCAGGCGTTCAGCAGCGTGTCGTAGGCGATCGTCTCGCCCTTCGGCTTCTCGTTGGCCAGCTTGGCCCACGGGGCGCCCTTGTCCGACAGCCACTTCG